>OOAO01002088.1_pt1 | contig 14432 bp, 8 predicted proteins | sample 1671821 | NCBI WGS metagenome assembly OOAO01 (sample SAMN06348196, study PRJEB24527) | human gut metagenome | biome: human gut; feature: ankylosing spondylitis patient; material: feces | host: Homo sapiens | place: China | collected 2015-10 | reverse complement strand
TATGGTTGAGACTATTAACAAACTGATCCGCGTTTCCCGTCAGTTACTGCAGGAGCTTGGACGTGAACCTACGCCGGAAGAAATTGCAAAAGAGATGGATATGTCTGTAGAGCGTGTACGTGAGATCCTTAAGATCTCCCAGGAGCCTGTATCTCTGGAGACACCTATCGGTGAGGAAGAGGACAGCCACCTTGGAGACTTTATCCAGGATGACAATGTACCTGTACCTGCAGATGCAGCAGCATTTACTTTGCTGAAAGAGCAGCTGGTAGAGGTTCTGAGCACATTGACAGACAGAGAGCAGAAAGTATTGCGCCTGCGTTTTGGCCTGGACGATGGACGTGCCAGAACTCTGGAGGAAGTTGGTAAGGAATTTAATGTAACAAGAGAACGTATCCGTCAGATTGAGGCAAAGGCGCTCCGCAAGCTTCGTCATCCGAGCCGCAGCCGTAAACTGAAGGATTATCTGGACTAAGGAGCCTGTTATGCAGCTTTCATTACGTTTGTCTGCAATAGCAGGCCTGGTGACCAGGGGAAACAGACTTGTGGATGTGGGATGCGATCATGGATACCTGCCGGTTTCGCTTTATCTGGATGGAAAGATTCCGGGTGCGATTGCCATGGATGTAAGAAAAGGCCCGTTGTCCAGAGCGCAGGAACATATTTCTCAGTATGGACTGGACGCATACATAGAAACCCGGCTTTCAGACGGGCTTGAGGCTTTGAAACCGGGAGAGGGCGACACTCTTGTGATTGCAGGAATGGGTGGCCCTCTCATGGAGAGGATTCTTACTGACGGGGCAGAGGTCAGGGAGAGCTTTCGGGAAATGATTCTGCAGCCTCAGTCAGATATCCCCCATTTTCGCAGATTTGTCAGAAAAATCGGCTGGCAGATCACAGAGGAGGAGATGGTTCTGGAGGATGGCAAGTTTTATCCTATGATGAAGGTAATTCATGGAGAAAAGATGCATATTTCAGAAGATACTCCTTATACTTTAGATGAGTGGTTTGGAGGAATGCTTCTGGAAAGAAAGCATCCTGTTCTGCGGGAGTATCTGGAAAGAGAGCTTCGCATCCGCAATGAGATTCTTGACAGATTAAAGAATGCGCCCAATGCAGAGAAGCGTGCGGGCGAGATAGAGGAGGAAAAGCAGGCAGTTATTGCTGCTTTAGAGGAATATGAAGGCATATGAACTGACCTCCTGGCTGGAGAAGAAGTACCCGTCAGATGCAGCAGAGGACTGGGATAACGTAGGACTTCTCGCAGGAGATGATACAAATGAGATCAGCCATGTGTTTCTGGCTCTGGATCTGACAGAGGAAACACTGGCTGAGGCCATAGAGGATGGGGCAGATATGATCATTACCCATCATCCCATGATTTTTTCCGGAATTAAGAAGATCAATAATCACAGCTTTACAGGAAGAAAGATCCTTACGCTGATACAGAAAGGAATTGTTTATTATGCGATGCATACCAATTATGATGTGCTGGGTATGGCGGATCTGAGTGCAGACTATACGAAGATGCATGATACCACAGTCCTTTCCGTAACTGAAGAGAGAGAGGGAGAAGTACAGGGTTTTGGCAGAGTCGGGAAACTTCCACGGGAAATGACACTGAGAGAGTATGCACAGCTTGTCAAAGAGTCTCTGAAGTTAAATGATGTAAAGGTTTATGGGAATCTGGACAGCATGGTAAAATGTGCTGCTGTATGTACAGGATCAGGCAAGAGCATGATCAAGGATGTCATTAAGGCCGGTGCGGATGTGTATGTGACCGGTGATATCGACCACCATACAGGAATTGATACGGTTGCGCAGGGACTGGCGCTGATCGACGCCGGACACTACGGAACAGAATATATTTTTATGGATGCAATGAAAAAAGAACTGACACAGGCATTTCCGGAACTGAAAATCTCCTGTGCAGAGGTAAAGAGCCCGTACACGATTCTGTGATACGGGTTCTTACCATATAATAATGAAATTATAAATGAAAATTGGCTGATCTGCCTGTTGGCAGCGAAGCCGATAACTGTATTTACTTGTCGGTATAGCAGAAATGGAGGCAGGATTTATGGGACAGAAAATGTATAACGTTACGATACAGGGAATAACAAAACAATATCCTGAGAAGATTCCTTACAGTGAGATTGTAAAGGAATACGAAGGAAGTACGGATGCACCTGTAATGCTGGTGATCGTAAATGGCAGGCTGAGAGAACTGCATAAGCATCTCAAGGCAGACTGTGAGATTGAATTTGTGACATCCAAAGATCCGATCGGACACAAAACTTATTGCAGAAGTGCAAGTCTGATTCTTTTGAAAGCAATTTATGATGTGGCAGGGCAGGAAAATATAGACAGTGTAGTGATCCATTATTCTGTAGGCAGCGGCTATTATTTTACAATGAAAGGACCTATGGCGCTGGATCAGGAATTTATTGATAAGGTAAAGGCGCAGATGCACAGGATCGTGGACGAGAATCTTCCCATTGTAAAGCGAAGCGTAAGCACCAGTGAGGCAGTTGCACTTTTTCATAAGCATCATATGTATGACAAAGAGAAGCTGTTTAATTACCGCAGAAGCTCTGCGGTGAATCTTTACAGTATTGGAAGTTTTGAGGATTATTTCTACGGTTTTATGGCGAACCATACGGGATATATTAAGACGTTTGATCTGTTTTTGTATGAGGGTGGTTTCGTACTGCAGCTTCCGACTCAGAATGAACCGGACCGGATACCTGAATTTAAACCGAGGGAGAAGATTTTTCGTGTGCAGAAGGAATCTCAGGAATGGGGAGATAAACTGGATATTGCGACAGTTGGTGATCTGAATGAAAAGGTTACCAGAGGCGGTATCCAGGATATTTTGCTGATCCAGGAAGCTATGCAGGAGGCAAAGATTTCGGAAATCGCATCTGAGATTGCCGCAGCCGGAAACAAGAAGTTTGTTATGATCGCAGGTCCGTCTTCTTCCGGAAAGACTACGTTTTCACACAGGCTGTCTATTCAGCTGGCTGCCCATGGAATGAAACCGCATCCGATCGCAGTGGATAATTATTTCATTGACAGGCACCTGACTCCTGTAGATGAGTTTGGGGAAAAGAACTTTGAGTGTCTGGAAGCGATTGATGTGGAGCAGTTTAATAAAGATATGCTTGAGCTTTTGGAAGGAAAAAGGGTAGAGATGCCGGTTTTCAATTTCAAAACAGGAACCAGAGAATATAAAGGTGATTTTCTGCAGCTGGATAAAGACGATATTCTGGTGATCGAGGGAATTCATGGATTGAATGACAGGCTCAGCTATGCGCTGCCAAAGGAGAGCAAATTTAAGATTTATCTCAGCGCTCTGACTCAGCTGAATATTGATGAACATAACAGGATTCCTACTACGGATGGCCGTCTGATCCGCAGAATTGTAAGAGATGCCCGCACCAGAGGGACTTCCGCGAAAGAGACAATTGCAAGATGGCCGTCTGTGCGCAGAGGTGAAGAACAGAATATCTTTCCGTTCCAGGAGGATGCAGATGTAATGTTTAATTCTGCGCTGATCTATGAACTGGCATGCCTGAAAGTATATGCGGAACCGCTTTTATTTGGGATTGCCAAGAACGAACCGGAGTATACAGAGGCGAAGAGGCTGCTGAAGTTCTTTGAATATTTTGTTCCGGTGCCAAGCGAGGCAGTGCCGAATAATTCGATTTTAAGAGAATTTATCGGTGGAAGCTGCTTTAATGTGTAAAATAGTAGGATGAAATTTCTTTACAAGTGCAAAAAAACGTGCTAGAATAGCACTTGCGCAACCAGGCCAGGTAATCGCGGCTGAACAGACGAAAGGGTTCAGACGAGGAAAGTCCGGGCTTCGCAGGGCAGGATGCCGGATAACGTCCGGTGGAGGTGACTCCCAGACCAGTGCAACAGAAATAAACCGCCTCACTTGCTGAGGTAAGGGTGGAAAGGCAGTGTAAGAGACTACCGCCGTCCTGGTAACAGGCCGGGCACATGTAAACTCCATTCGAAGCAAGACCGAATAGAAAGCGATACGGCTGCCCGTCGTGCTTTCAGGTGGGTCGCTTGAGCCTTATGGCAACGTAAGGCCTAGACAGATGATTACCCAATGACATAACCCGGCTTATCGGTCTGATTGCGTACAAAAAAACAGAACGGATTTCTTCCGTTCTGTTTTTTTGATATTTGTTTTATTATTTATTGCGTTTACCTGTGTATTTCTCTTCGCAGTATTTACATCTGTAAACTTCTTTCTCTTTATCTGCAAGAACAAAGATCTGGTCGAGTCCCTGTTCAATGGAAGTGATGCAGCGTGGATTCTTGCATTTGATCACGTTGACAACCTGATTCGGAAGTTTCAGTTCTTTTTTGGCAACGATCTTCTCGTCCTTGATTACGTTTACAGTAATGTTATGATCGATAAAGCCGAGAATGTCAAGATCGAGATTCTCAACCGGGCATTCAACCTTGATGATATCTTTCTTACCCATTTTGTTGCTGCGTGCGTTTTTGATGATGGCAACGGTGCAGTCAAGTTTATCAAGCTTCAGATCATGATAGATAGTCATGGCCTTGCCTGCTTTGATATGGTCTAATACATAACCTTCGCGAAGTGCTCCAACATTTAACATGGTAATTTTACCTCCAGTAATGTGAGAATCAGGGCCATACGTACATATACACCGTACTGTGCCTGTTTGAAATAAGCTGCTCTCGGGTCTGCATCCACCTCTGTTGAGATTTCATTTACACGTGGAAGCGGATGGAGAATGTACATGTCTTTTTTGGCAAGTTCCATTTTCTGTTTGTCCAGAATGTAGAAATCCTTCATGCGGACATAGTCTTCTTCGTTGAAGAAACGTTCTTTCTGTACACGTGTCATGTAGAGGATATCAAGATCAGGTAAAGCATCTTCCAGTCTCTCTACTTCCTGGAATTCGATATTGTTCTTTTTCAGAACATCCTCGCGGATATAGCTTGGGATGCGAAGCTCTTCCGGTGAGATCAGAATGAATTTTACATTTGTGTAACGTACAAGTGCTTCGATCAGGGAGTGAACTGTACGTCCGAATTTTAGGTCGCCGCACAGACCAATGGTCAGATTGTCCAGACGTCCTTTCAGGGAACGGATGGTAAGTAAGTCGGTTAATGTCTGGGTAGGATGTTGATGACCACCGTCGCCGGCGTTGATAACAGGAATAGAAGAAGCCATAGAAGCTACTAACGGAGCACCTTCTTTCGGGTGGCGCATAGCACAGATGTCAGCGTAACAGGATACAACGCGGATTGTATCGGCAACACTTTCACCCTTTGAAGCGGAACTGGAATCAGCTGATGAAAAACCAAGAACTTTACCGCCAAGGTTCATCATAGCAGCTTCAAAGCTGAGACGGGTACGGGTGCTTGGCTCATAGAATAAAGTTGCCAGTCTTTTATCATCGCAGACATGTGCGTATTTATCAGGGTGTTTCTCAATATCGCTGGCCAAGTCAAGAAGAGTATTTAACTCATCAACAGACAGATCCAGCGGACTCATTAAGTGTCTCATTTCATACCTCCATATTTTACTGGTTCAGGAATTTTTATTTAATCCTTCATAACATCATATAATAATCAGGTGCTTTTTTCAAGAGAGTTTTCCAAGTATTTTCTCAAAAAAAAGTCCGGCTCCGAACCAGAGGGGAGCGTAGTCCGGTCTTATCAGTCCCCGGTAATTCAGAGGAGTGTTGCTGTAGTCCCAGGGACACATATGAAAACAGCGCAAAAGAGCACCGCTGATAAATTCCACGAAGAAAAATCCGACAGTATAAATGCAGCCGCGGACAAAAAGCGGGACAGCAGAAAGTTTACCGGAGAGCGGGCGGATGATGGCGCCGCATCCGTAAATGGGAAACATTAAAAGGGAAGTTTTTCCTGTCATGGTAAGTTCTCCTGAAAGGATGGAATGCAGTCCGGTCCAGAGGATTTCCATGCACCAGCCCGTCAGACCGCAGAGAATAAAAGCTTTTTTCATAGGTAACGCTCCTGTATAAATTTCTATGATTCTAGTATTGCCTGCCTTGAAAAAAACATACACGTAGGATATAATGAGAACACGTTATTACACTATAGCAATGAGGTGCCTTATGCGCAAAAGAAACGTGTGGAGGGAATCTCATGGAAATAAGAGGAGTTTATTATGAATTATCAGGAAAGCCGGGAGTACATAGACAAAATCACCCGGGAAATTCCCAGTGTCCTGGGACTGGATCATATGCGTGAGCTGATGAAACGTCTTGGAAATCCACAGGATGATCTGAAATATGTGCATATAGCCGGTACCAATGGCAAGGGTTCTGTCATTGCTTTTTTGTATTCTGTTTTATCCGGTGCGGGATATCGCATTGGAAGATATGTTTCGCCTACCCTGTATTCCTACAGAGGCAGGATGGAAGTTTCGGGAAGCAGGATCAGCAGAGAGGACTTTGTTGCTTATATTACACAGGTGTCTGATGTTATTGCTGCTATGACAAAGGATGGTTATCCCCATCCCACTGCATTTGAAATAGAGACTGCGGTGGCATTTCTGTTCTTTAAAAAAGAGAATTGTGATCTCGTTTTGCTGGAAGTGGGAATGGGCGGAAATCTGGACGCCACAAATATTATTAAAAATACGCTGCTGGCAGTGCTGGTATCGATTAGTATGGATCATATGTCTTTTCTTGGAAATACTCTGGCACAGATCGCAGAGAAGAAAGCCGGGATCATCAAAGACGGCTGCAGAGTGGTGACTGCCAGACAGAAGCCGGAAGCAATGCAGGTGATCGAGAGGATCAGCAGAGAACACGGTGCAAAATGTACCATAGCAGATGCTTCTGAGGCAGAGGTGCTAAAGGAAAGCTGCTTTGGACAGACAATCCGGTACAGGGGTGAAGAGTATGAGATTCCGCTGGCAGGTGTTTATCAGAAGGAAAATGCAGTAGTTGCACTGAATGCTTTAAAAGTATTGGATGAGCTGGGCTTTCCCACTGCTGCGGAGCAGAAAAAAGAAGGGCTTCGCACAGTAAACTGGAACGGACGGTTTACAGTTATCTGTAAAAAACCGCTGTTTGTGGTAGACGGGGCTCATAATCCTGCTGCTGCGGATATGATGGCAGTTTCAATAGAGCATTATTTTAAGGGAAAACGGATCATCTATATTATGGGAGTGTTTGCAGATAAGGATTACAGAAGTGTGATTCAGAAAACTGCGCACTTTGCAGACCGGATACTTACGATCCAGACTCCGGATAATATAAGGGCGCTGCCTGCCGGAGAGCTGGCGAAGACTGTCAGTGAATACAATCCCAATGTACAGGCAATGGATACGATTAAAGATGCAGTGGAGGAGGCTTTTTCACTTGCCGGGGAACAGGATGTGATCATTGCCTTTGGTTCTCTTTCCTTTATCGGAGAGATGACTGATATTGTAGAGAATTTGTGAAAGTAAAAAGGTACAACATAAATGATAGATTTACAGGAATGCAGAAATGAAATAGATAAGATCGACAGCGATATCATACGTCTTTTTGAACAGAGAATGAAGGTGTGTGAGGATGTTGCAGAATATAAGATACGAACAGGAAAGAAGGTTCTGGATCCGGAAAGAGAGAGACAGAAGCTGGAGGTCCTGAGAGGTAAGGCACATGGAGAATTTAATCAGCTTGGTGCGCAGGAGCTTTTTCAGCAGATCATGGCGATCAGCCGTAAGAGACAGTATCAGCTTCTCACAGAGCATGGAATCGAGGATGATGAGAAACTGGAAATGGTAGATGCACTTCCGTTGAAAGATGTAAGAGTTGTCTTTCAGGGTGTGGAAGGTGCATACAGTTATGCTGCAATGAGGGAATATTTCCAGGACGATATTGAGAGCTTTCATGTAAAAACCTGGCGTGATGCAATGGAAGCAGTTGTGGAGGGAAGAGCAGACTATGCGGTACTTCCCATTGAGAATACAACTGCCGGTATTGTTGCTGATATTTATGATCTTCTTACAGAGTATGAGCTTAGCATTGTAGGAGAACAGATCATCCGTCCGGAGCATGTACTTCTGGGACTGCCGGATGCTGAACTGGAGGATATCAGACAGGTATGTTCTCATCCTCAGGCACTTTCCCAGTGTGGAAAATATCTGGAATCTCATCCGGGCTGGAAGAAGAAAGAGATGGAAAATACTGCCGGTTCTGCCAAGAAGATAAAAGAAGACAATGACAAGACGCAGGCAGCTATTGCCAGCAGACAGGCAGGAGAGCTTTACGGACTGAAGATCCTGGCTGAGAATATCTGCTATAACGGACAGAATGCCACACGTTTTGTGATCGTGAGTAAGAAACCAATCTATGTGAAGGATGCACATAAGATCAGTATTTTCTTTGAACTGCATCATGAGAGCGGAACTCTTTACAATATGCTGTCTCACATTATTTATAATGGACTAAATATGACGAAGATAGAATCCCGCCCGATCACAGGGAAGAACTGGCAGTACCGTTTTTTTGTTGACTTCGAGGGGAATTTAAAGGACAGTGCAGTGAAGAATGCCCTGAGAGGGATTGAAGCAGAAGCTGACAGAATGAGAATTTTGGGAAATTATTAAAAATCATTTCCACAATCTGCACGTCCCACTTTGCGGCATATTTTGCGTAAAGCATTTTTCAAACACACTCTGGTACATCGTTTTCGAAATAATTATACCACTCACAGCAGAACAATAAGATAAAACAACAAGGTAAGAAGGAAGTAATAAAAATGGCTAGATTAAATGAATGCATCTTATACCGTAACTTTGAACATGGAGAAATCCTTGATAAAATGGCAGAACTGATGAATGCCTGGGAACAGAACGCACCTGATCTGAAAGAAAAGGAAGGGCTGTTCTTTGAGTGTGCCAACGGACTGGTGGAAACTGCCGGCTCTTATGGTTTTTCCGGAAATTTATGGCACTGTTATCTGACATTTCTTCTGGTAAATAATGAAAATGCATTCAGTACAGCCTGTGAGATCAGAGGGGCTGTCAACGGAAGTATTAATGAACTGGCACTGAATGATTTCGGTGTGTTTAAAGAACTGTATGATTTTGACCTGACTGTACTGGATGAGGCATTTGGAATTTCCTGCTGTAAGGTTCTCGGTGATTATACCAACACCGGAAGTAACAGCAAGATGTTTAATTCCCGTATCAGAGACCGTATCTGTGATCTGAGCAAAACGCTGGCAGCAGCGGAGTCCACAGAGGAATTCATGAAGGATATGGTACAGTTTTATAAGGATTTTGGTGTGGGTAAGCTGGGATTACATAAGGCTTTTCGTGTAGGCCATGATGAGAATGACAATGTGGAGATCCAGCCGATCACAAGGATCGCTCATGTGAAACTGGAAGACCTGGTCGGATATGAAATCCCGAAGCAGAAACTGATCGAGAATACAGAAGCTTTCGTAAGAGGCAGAAAGGCAAACAACTGTCTGCTTTTTGGTGATGCGGGTACAGGTAAATCCTCAAGTATCAAGGGAATTCTGAACCGTTATTATGATGAGGGACTTCGTATTATCGAGGTGTATAAGCATCAGTTTCAGGATCTGAATGATGTGATCGCCCAGATCAAGAACAGAAACTATAAATTCATTATCTATATGGATGATCTGTCATTCGAGGAATTTGAAATCGAATATAAATATCTGAAGGCAGTGATCGAGGGTGGTCTGGAGAAGAAGCCGGACAATATCCTGATCTATGCAACAAGTAACAGAAGACATCTGGTAAGAGAGAAATCCAGTGACAAGCTGGAGATCATGGATGATGACGATCTGCATTCCTCCGATACAGTGCAGGAGAAGCTTTCACTGGTTTATCGTTTTGGTGTCCGTATTTATTATGGTGCACCGAGCAAAAAAGAATTCCAGACAATTGTGAAAGCTCTCGCAGAGAGAAACGGAATTACTATGCCGGAGGACGAACTGCTTCTGGAAGCAAATAAGTGGGAGCTTTCCCATGGAGGACTTACAGGACGAACTGCACAGCAGTTTATCGACCATCTGCTGGGTGTGGAGAAGGAATAAAAAAACAAATAGATGAATGGTAAAGGGGGAACGCATATGGCAGTCATGACATTTGCAGCCATTGACATCGGATCTTATGAAGTCAGCATGAAGATCTTTGAGATGTCAAAAAGAATTGGTTTTCGTGAACTGAATGATGTCAGATACAGTCTGGAAATCGGAAAGGGTGTCTATTCTGACGGAAAGATCGATTCAGAAATGCTGAATGTTTTATGTGAGGTGCTGAACGACTTTAAGAGGCTGATGCAGGACTTTGGGGTGGAAGAGTATCGTGCCTGCGGCACCAGTGCATTCAGGGAACTTGTGAATCCGCTGCTGATCATTGAACAGATCTATCAGCGTACAGGAATGAAAATTGAAATCCTAAGCAGTGCAGAACAGCATTTCCTTGGGTACAAATCAATTGCTGCCATAGAAAAGGGATTCAAAAAGATGATCCAGAAAGGCACCGCAATCCTGGATGTGGGCGGCGGAAGCCTTCAGGTTTCCCTCTTTGACAAGGATGCTCTGGTCACTACCCAGGGACTTAAAATGGGAAGTTTAAGAATCCGCCAGCGTCTGCAGGAACTGGAGAAAACAACCATTCATTATGACAAGCTGGTTGAGGAATTTATCCGAAATGATCTGATGAGCTTTCAGCGTCTGTATCTGAAGGATAAGGATATCAGGAATGTGATTCTGATGGGAGATTTTATTACAGATATGATCTTCCAGGAGGAAATGGAAGACAGGATCATTACAAGGGAAGAATTTATGAAACGCTATGAGGATACAGTTGGAAAATCTGTTGACCTGCTGGCACAGGAGATGGAGATTGATCCGGAATATGCATCCCTTGTTGTGCCGACTATGGTAGTGTGCAGAAATTTTATTGATATTTTCAATGCAGAGTCTCTCTGGGCACCAGGTGTTTCCCTGCTGGATGGAATTGCATATGATTTTGCAGAGAAGAAAAAATTTCTCAAAAGTGTCCACAATTTTGAGAATGACATTTTGGTTACATCAAAGAACATTGCAAAACGCTATTCCAGCAGTAAGAGCCATATCCAGGGAACTATGAATCTTTGCCTGAATATCTTTGACAGTATGAAGAAAGTTCATGGCATGGGAGCAAGAGAACGTCTGTTATTGCAGATCGCGGCACTGCTTCATGACTGTGGCAAATATATCAGTATGGAAAAGGTTTCCGAGTGTTCCTATCAGATCATTATGTCTACAGATATCATTGGGCTGTCCTTTCTGGAACGCCAGATGATCGCATGTGCGGTCAGATTCAATAATTCTGCGTTTGTTTATTATGATGAACTTTACAGTATGGGAATCGCTATTGACAGAGAGAGCTATATCAAGGTGGCAAAGATGACTGCAATCCTTCGCCTGGCAAATGCCATGGACAGAAGTCATTATCAGAAAGTAAAAGGGATCAAGGCAGTGCTCAAAGATAGAGAACTGCAGATGATCGTGGATTCTGCACAGGACATTTCCCTGGAACTGGGACTGCTGAAAGATAAAGAGGCATTTTTTGAAGAAGTATTTGGCATTCGTCTGGTTCTCAGACGCAAGGGCAGAGCGTAAAGGAGGATGAACTTATGGACTTTGAAAAATTTGAAAAGAAAGAATATTTCGTGAATCGCGAGCTGAGCTGGCTCAAATTTGATGAGCGTGTTCTGAGTGAAGCAAGAGATAAAAATCTTCCTTTGTTTGACAGACTGAAGTTCTTAAGCATTACCGCATCCAATCTGGATGAATTCTTTATGGTGCGTGTGGCGTCTCTTAAGGATCAGGTATATGCAGGATATCATAAAACAGACATTGCAGGAATGACAGCCAAGGAGCAGTTAAAAGAAATCAGTGTCCGTACCCATGAACTGGTTCATGTACAGTATAATACACTGAACCGTTCTCTGATCCCTGCGCTTGAGAAAGCCGGAATGCACCTGGTGGCAGCCCATGAGAATCTTACAGAAGCACAGAGTGTATTTGTAGACAGATACTTTGAGGATAATGTATATCCGGTACTTACACCGATGGCGATGGATTCTTCCAGACCGTTTCCGTTGATCAGAAACAAGACATTAAATATCGGTGCTCTGATCTCCAAGAAAGAGAAGAGTGATAAACTCAGCAAAAAGGATAAAACAGGAGAACTTCTGTTTGCTACAGTGCAGGTTCCGTCTGTGCTTCCAAGGGTGGTGCAGATTCCGTCAAAGAAGGATGGAGATACCACAGTGATCCTGCTGGAAGAGATTATTGAAAGAAATATTGACAAACTTTTCCTGAGTTATGATGTGATATGTGCCCATCCTTACCGTATTATGCGTAATGCGGATCTTACCATTGATGAAGATGAGGCAGAGGATCTGCTGGTGGAGATCCAGCGTCAGTTAAAGAAACGTCAGTGGGGTGAGGTTATCCGTCTGGAAGTAGAGGATAAGATGGATGAACGCCTGCTGAAGATTCTGAAAACGGAATTTGATATCAAAGAGGCAGATATTTTTGAGATAAACGGACCTCTGGATCTTACCATGCTTATGAAAGTATATGGTGCGGATGGCTTTGATGCTTACAAGACACCGAGATATCAGCCGGCACCTGTACCGGAATTTCAGAATGAGAAGGATATTTTCCAGGTGATACGTGAGGGCGATGTATTCCTGCATCATCCTTATATGAGCTTCGATCCTGTTGTAAATTTCGTACGTCAGGCAGCAAAAGATCCGGATGTTCTGGCTATTAAACAGACTCTGTATCGTGTCAGCGGCAATTCACCGATCATTGCTGCCCTTGCGCAGGCAGCAGAAAACGGTAAACAGGTTTCCGTACTGGTAGAGCTGAAAGCACGTTTTGATGAAGAAAATAATATTGTATGGGCGAAGAAGCTGGAGAAGGCAGGATGTCATGTAATTTATGGTCTGGTAGGCCTTAAGACACACAGCAAGATCACACTGGTTGTGCGCAGAGAAGAGACAGGAATCCGCCGTTATGTGCATCTGGCAACCGGAAACTACAATGATTCCACTGCCAAACTCTATACAGACTGCGGTATCTTTACCTGCGATGAACGTTTTGGTGAAGATGCAACAGCAGTATTTAACATGCTCTCCGGATATTCTGAACCGAAAAGCTGGAATAAGCTGATCGTAGCACCAATCTGGATGAAGGACAGGTTCTTAAGCCTGATTGAACGTGAGGCAGAGAATGCGAAGAAAGGACTTCCGGCGTTGATCCGCGCAAAGATGAATTCCCTCTGTGATCCGAAGATTATTGCAGGATTGTATTATGCATCTTCCTGCGGAGTTCAGGTGGAGCTTCTGGTAAGGGGGATCTGCTGTCTGAAAGTAGGAGTGCCGGGAATCAGTGAAAATATTCATGTCCGTTCTATTGTAGGGGAATTTCTGGAGCATAGCCGTATTTTCTATTTTGAAAACGGCGGAAACCCGGAAATCTATATGGGAAGTGCGGACTGGATGCCGCGTAACCTTGACCGCAGGGTAGAGATTGTTTTCCCTGTGGAAGATGAGAAGATTAAGAAAGAGCTGGAGCATGTACTTGATCTGGAGTTTAAGGATAATGTAAAAGCTCATATCCTGCAGTCGGATGGAACTTATGTGAAGCCGGATAAACGAGGCAAAGCACAGATTAACTCTCAGATGGAATTCTGTATTGAGGCAACTGAGAAAGCAGCACTTCATAAACACGAAGAAAAGAAATCCCGCGTATTCATTCCGGCAGAGCCTGCGGAGGATATAGAGGAATAAGAAACAGTCAGAAACAGAAATAAATAACTGGGAAATGCCATGGAAAGCGGTGGAGCTGCCATGGCATTTCTTTTCTGGAACAAAAAATCCCTCCCTTTTTGTGGCAAAAGCAACGTAAATACAGGGCATTTTGAACGAAAAATTCGAGAAAAATAAAAAAATTGAAATTTTTTTAAAAAAGTACTTGCATTTTAGAAAAAGATGGTGTATATTAAACGAGTCGACAGCGAAGAGCGAACGACAGATAAACAAATGGCCAGTTGGTCAAGGGGTTAAGACGTCGCCCTCTCACGGCGAAAACACGGGTTCGATTCCCGTACTGGCTGCTACAAAATAGTGAGAATTTAACCAGAGCTTAGGCTCTGGTTATTTTTTTGTCAGGGATTTCTCCTGACATGTTGTATGTCTTCGCAGACAAAAATGATTCACGAACCTGGAGCTTTCATCTGACAATAGAGGAGTAATACTTGGAAAGGAAGAACGATATGGCCACGGATGAAGAACTTTATGGGCAATATCTGTGCGGTGATGAGACAGGACTTGAACTATTGATAAAAAAATACGGCGACCCATTGACCTTATACA
>OOAO01002072.1_pt1 | contig 14537 bp, 19 predicted proteins | sample 1671821 | NCBI WGS metagenome assembly OOAO01 (sample SAMN06348196, study PRJEB24527) | human gut metagenome | biome: human gut; feature: ankylosing spondylitis patient; material: feces | host: Homo sapiens | place: China | collected 2015-10 | reverse complement strand
AGTAGGCATACCATTTCGAAAAACGTCGACTAGCTCGTACCCCATTTGAGGTACAAGGATTGCACTGTTCATTGGTACAGTTACATTATAATGTTCACAAATTGTTTACAATTTATTAAAAGATTATACACCATTTTTTTCTCTAAACTGATATAATGTATATAGAAACAAAGAAATGAGGAACGATTAAATGAAAGTAAAAGATTTATTTAATGTTTTATTAGGCAATCAAGATGTAAGAATATTTAGTGCTGGTTGCATATCAATATGGGAAGGTGAAGTTAAAGACATTCCACAGGAATATTTTGATAAATTAATAGATACAATGTATTCAATTCCTGTACTTCCATTAAGTAGTTTTATTGTTATTAAACTTAAATAATTTAAAGGAGGAAACATTATGACCGTTGAGAATTTTTTAAAGCTATTACTTTTTGAAGAGGAAGTGAGAATTATAGATTATGATAATACGGTTATGTATCGTGGTTGCGCATTCACAATACCCAACGAATATTATCAATGTGAAATAAGAAACATATTTTCATATAACCTTTTCAGAAACCGTAATAGTTGCATATGTATTATAATTAAATAATATATTCAACGATAAAGAGAAAAACAACGATTATTAGGGTAGGATAAGTTTTATTAAGGAGGTTAAAAATTAGATGAACTATCAATTTTTAGAAACAGTTAAAGCGGAAATAGAAACATCACCTATGTGTAATGGGTACAAAGTCGACGTATATATTGAGCCGTCAATATCATCAATATTGTTTTGTATAACCGTTGATAGCTATAAGCATATATTTAAAGCACCTTTTGGATTACTTGAAACTAATATGACAGCTATGGCATTAGCAGAAATTATCATAGATGAAGTGAAAGAGTGGAGGGATAAGTTAAATGAAGATTAAAGAAAAGTTAAATTAGTAGATATTGATAGAAACGATTTTTTATTATAGCGGAGGATTAACAAAATGAACATATGCGAAGTATTAATTATAGTATCATTTATTATGATAACAATAATTGCAATTAGTCAATATATTGACAGTAATGTACCAAAGGTATGTAATGTGATGATATTAATGAACATATTACCTTGTTATGAAATAAAGGTATTTAAAGACGGAAAGCGCTTGACTAGAAGTGAATTGATACAGCATATTAATAGCCGTGTTAAAGCTCACGAATTAAAAAACGGTATACTTTACATCGAAATTTATTAGTTTTTTGAAAAAAATACTTGACATTTCGTGTCCTATAGTGTATTATATACTTGTAAGGAAGTTAAGGAGGTTAGATATCAAAAATGGTAGTTTATAATTTGTATTTAGTTCTCAATGATGAACCAATTGAGATTTACGATAAAAACATACGAATGGTGGTATATGAGGGTTCATCAAATGATATACCTGAAAAATATATGGACAGGTTAGTTCATTATCTAACTGTAGTAAATGACAAGGAAGGTAGATACTTACGAACAATAATCGTTATCGACTAGCAGTAACCAAGCTGACGAGTGGTGCAACTCCACTCACTAGCCTTTGCACCAATGGTGCATGTTACAACAAGTTACAAAGCAAAACTCATCACAAAACAAGGGAGGACAAAAAATGAGAAAACCATCAGTAACAAGAACAATCAGCACGCTAAATGTCACAGTAATCGGAATGGACATAGTTTCATGTGAACCAATGAACATGACTTATCCTGTCTATGAGAGTGAAGCACCAAAGGATGAAACAAAACTGTTTAATTACATTCGTAAAATGTATGAAACAGATACCTTTAAAATCTCTGCAATCACCGACAAGACAAGAGTCACAAAAACATACTCCATGCCACTTAGTAAGTTTATTGAAGAAGCAGACACAGTAGACACAGCAGACACAGCAGACACAGCAGACACAGCAGACACAGCACAGTAAATAGGAGGGCACTATCATGTTATCAAAGAAAGAATTATTTAATGCAAAGGCATCAGGACAGAAAATCGAGAAGGGGTTACAGATTGATGTTGTTAATGTCGGCTCATACGCCGATACAGACAAAGACGGCAACCCAGTGGATGTATCAGTTCTTGTAGATAAAAACGGTTCAGTTTTTACAAGCATTTCTAAGACTGTTAATGAAACATTAGATATGCTTGAAGATATAATATCGGATGATGGACACGCTGTAGTTGAGGTGTGCGAGAATACTTCCAACAGTGGCAGGAAATTTTATCAGTTAATGCTAGTATAGTCGTTTATTAAACTATTACTTAAAGGGGGGGAGGTTAAAAACCTCTCCCCTTAATTACTCTTTATGATTACAGGAGGGATAAACTATGGGTAAGATAACTAAGAAGTCTCAGTTATTGAAAGATTATAACAAAGAGCGGAACAGGATTAAACGTTTTATTAGAAACGCTGAGAAAAGAGGGTACGTTTTTGAGCCTAATCTTATCCCACCAAAACCCAAAACTATCACAGCAGGGTCAATACGGAGACTGTCAAAGATTAGACCAGCACAGCTTTATAACAAAGCTTATGCTATCAGTGCAGTAACAGGACAGCCAATAACAGTTGAGCAGAGAAAAAGAGAAATCAGACAAGAGGCATCTAGGAAAGCATGGGAGGCTAGGAGACGAAAAAAAGACCTAGAGCAGTATGAGGGGATTAAAAAAGATAGAGAATGGCAACAGATGTTTCATGTTTCAAGGATAGTATGGAATAAAGTGCAATCAATGATAGCTAATGTGGGTGTTCAACAATCTCAGTCAGCAGACTTATTAAACAATTTGTTAAATTCAGAAATTGAGAAGTACGGAGTAGACGCAGTTTTATATTCAATATCGCAGGCAAGTGACGATTTTTTATCAACGTGTGAAGCTATTATTAAGTATCACCCATCCAGTGAAGTTTCAAGAACGGCCGTACAGCATTTATATACATTAATAAGTGGTAATTTACCGAGCGATGCAGAACAAGCGGAAATTGATAACGCATTATCTAACGATGAGTATTGGGATGAAATATGAGAAAGCAAATTAAATATATGGTTGGTGATTTTGAAACTACCGTATATGAGGGACAGACATTCACAGAGGTGTGGGCTTCAGCAGTTGTAGAGTTAGGCACAGAGGATGTTAAAATTCATCACTCAATTAGAGAAACATATGATTATCTCTACAACTTAAAACAGAATATTTGTATATATTATCATAACTTGAAGTTTGACGGTTCGTTTTGGCTTTCATTCCTAATAACAGATTTGAAATATGAACAAAAACTCTATGTAAATCCTAATAAAGATAGTGACGTACATTTTCTAAAGGAGAAAGATTTAACACCAAAATCGTTTGTCTATTCGATTTCAGACATGGGGCAGTGGTATAGCATTCTTATTAAAACACCATATGCACTTATCGAGATTAGAGACAGCTTAAAGTTGTTACCATTTTCAGTTGAACAAATAGGCAAAAGTTTTGATACAAAGCACCGAAAACTTGAAATGGAGTATACAGGGTTAAGATATGCAGGCTGTCCAATTAGAGATAACGAAAAACGCTATATTGCCAATGATGTTCTAGTGGTTAAAGAAGCATTGGAAATAATGCAATCAGAGGGGCACTTAAAACTTACAATTGGTTCGTGCTGTCTATCTGAATTTAAACACACAATAGACAAGCAAGACTATCAGGCTTTTTTTCCTGATTTAACACAATATAAATTAAATCCCAATGATTATAAATACTCAAACGCTGACGAGTATATTAGACATTCATACAGAGGTGGTTGGTGTTATCTAAAGAAGGGATGCGAAAACAGAATTTACACTGAGGGTTTAACGGCGGATGTCAATAGCTTGTACCCATCCATGATGCATTCAGAAAGTGGGAATTATTACCCTATTGGTAAGCCAGTTTTTTTCAAAGGTAAAATACCGTCAAAATGTCTTACAAATCAATACTACTATTTTGTTCGTATTCGTACACGTTTTTATTTAAAGCCGAACAAATTACCATTCATTCAGATTAAAGGAAGTTTTTTCTATAAGGCTACCGAAATGTTAGAGACATCGGATATAGTTGATAAAGATACAGGAGAAGTATGCACATGGTACAAAGATTTTGACGGTAATATTAAAAAAGCTACTGTTGAAATGGTGCTTACGCAAACTGATTTTGAATTGTTGCAAGAGCATTACAATCTTGTAGATTTTGAGCTATTGGACGGATGTTATTTTAGAACTATAACAGGGATTTTTGACGAATATATTGACAAATACAAGAAAATTAAACAGACCAGCAAAGGAGCAAGACGAACACTAGCAAAGCTTTTTTTAAATAACTTATATGGCAAACTCAGTAGTTCGGATATATCATCTTTTAAAGTAGCAAGGGAGAAAGATGATGGCTCATTAGGTTTTACAACATTTGAAGAACACGAAAAGAAAGTTATGTATATTCCAATAGGTTCAGCCATAACAAGTTATGCTAGAAATTTTACTATTCGCGCCGCTCAGCAAAACTACAAGTATTTTGTATATGCTGACACGGACAGTATACATTGCTGTACTACAAAGAAAAATATTAAAGGTATTAAAATACACCCTTCTAATTTTTGTTGTTGGAAACTAGAAAGTTTTTGGAATGAGGGTATTTTTGTCAGACAAAAAACATATATTGAACATGTCACACATGAAGATGAAGAACAGATTGATAATCCTTACTATAATGTAAAATGTGCAGGTATGCCTGATAGATGTAAGAAATTGTTTCTTAAATCAATGGAAGGGGTGACAGATGAAGAATTAGAGAAATACCCTACAATTCAGCATGAATTTTTGAAAACAAAGAGAACACTTGATGATTTTAGAATAGGATTGGAAGTATATGGAAAACTGCGCCCTGTCAGAATAAGGGGAGGTGTAGTATTACAAGAGACAACATATAAAATGAGATAAAATGTTTCACGTGAAACATAACAAAAGGACAGAATTAAATTCTGTCCTTTTTAATATATCTATAACGTTAATTCTTAATGCATGGATAGGCATACATCCAACAACATAAGCATGTCTTATATTTCAAAGAGCCTTTCATACCTATGATACAAAAATAACTAACGCAGATACCATTAATAATAAGCTAATGATTTAAGTATACACTCTTTACAATCAAGTGAATAAAACCTAAAACAACCTCTGTCAAAGAAGTATCTCATATAATCAATTAACCAACCATTATTTTTGAGCATCACATAATTTATGTTGTGGTCATCTGTAGTCACCGAAATTCTTTGTTTAAAAGTGGGGTCAACTTTTTTGTCACAGTAAACTATACTTTGTTCCTCAAACATTTTAACTGCATACTCTTCACCCTTATATTTAAGTGTACAGAGATAGCGACTCTGACCCCTCATCTTTGCAATGAAAGCATGATTGTCATTGAGATAAACATTCTGAGAAGCATATGCCACATAGTTAGATTTGTTAAAAGCCCTGTTGAATAGTGAGCTTTCTTGTAATTTAGACGCACTCTCATTATAGCCTTGTTCAAGCACAAAACCGTCTCCGCGTAAAAATTTAACATCAGAGGCCAGCCTGTCCGTAATGTCCAGTGCTGTATAATAAGGGTTTAGCAATGATACGGCATTTGAAATCATTATTACAGGCACATATCTAACCTGACTATTATTACCACGCGCTATTGAGGTGTGTATACTTATAAATTTGCTAACTTCATCTGCGCAGTAATGATTAGTTTCAGACTGGAATTCATCTAAAAGAATTCTTGATACATCACTCAGATAGTGAGAATATTTTTTCACTTTATCAGCACAATTGAGGGCTACAGCGTAACCGCAGGATTTACCCTCGTCCTCTTCATCATAGGCACTGCATAGAAATAGTTCATACATTTTACTATTACCAATTTGTACAGCCTTCATGGTGTATGCTGAGAAAAAAAGATTGTGTATATCCTTAAAAAATTTGTCCGCTGAGTCCTTTAACTCGTCTTGAAATCTGTATAGTAAACAAAATTTCTCGCCATACTTTAAAAATCTATTCACTAAATACCTATTAAAATATGTTGTTTTTCCTGCACTTCTATTTGATGTTGATATATAAATTTCTGGTACATTTCCATTAATGTCCTTCATGCTTAATAGCTTAGTGCCGTCATAATATTTTATATCGTTCATTTATCCACCTTCCTTGTTTAATTATAACAAATTATCAACAATTTGTCAAATTAATGTTGATAATTTGTGAATAATATGCTATAATAAGAAATAAGAAAAAAGAAAGGAGGTTGACATTATGATTAACGAGTTATCAACATTGATTTCAACACTTGGCTTTCCCATAGGCATGTGTTTAATTATGTGCTATTACATTAATAAAATTAATGATGCACATAAAGAAGAGACTGACAAGTTTGCGGATGCACTCAACAATAATACAGTTGTGCTTCAAAAACTTTGCGATAAGCTCGACAGTGAGGTAAATGTAAATGACAAGTAATGATATTGTAAGAGTTGCAAGAGGGTACTTAGGACAGCCATATGTATGGGGTGGAGAGTCCGAAGCCGAAGGAGGATATGACTGTAGTGGTTTTGTGTATTCTGTATTGAATAAATGCGGTATGAAAGTACCTAGAACCACAGCGCAGGGTTACTCAGCATTAGGCAAAAAAGTGACCAATATCCAAAGTGCTGATTTACTTTTTTTCGGTAAATCGGTCAAGAGAATTACTCACATAGCGTTAGCAATTAACAGTACACAAATGATTGAATCACAGGGAAATAGTAAAAACACAAAAACAAACAAGGGCAAGGGTGTATCAATTACCAATATTTCCCACCGAAACGATTTAGTACTGGTTAAAAGAATTGTTGATTTTAAAAAGGAGAAAATAACGACTATGTCTTTACTGAAAAAAGGCGCTAAAAATAATGATGTCACAGTGTTTGAAATATTGATGTCAAAGCTTGGCTATTATACAGGCTCAATTGATACCTCATATGGCAAAGGGTGCGTGTCTGCCTGCATTAATTTCCAAAAAGACCACAACCTTATTCAAGACGGTGAATGCGGTAACAACACGTGGAAGACGCTTCTTGCTGAGGTGATTTAATGGCATGGGTAATTATTGAAGGTACTAGAAAGTATCTGACTCAAACTCAGATGGAAAACAACGCGCAGGAGTTTAACCGTTACTTTACAGGAAAGTACACACTTGAAAGCATCTGTGGTATGCTTGGCAATATTCAAAGAGAGAGTACCCTTAACCCTGCTCTTAAAGAAACATTAAGTGCATCCAGTGGTTGGGGCTTAATTCAATGGACTCCCTCCTCTAATCTAACTGATTACGCAAATACACAAGGCAGGGATTGGAAAGATGGAGACCTCCAATGTCAGTTAATTAATGCTGAAGTACTTGAGGGGTACGGTGGTCAATGGATACCCACTAAGAGTTACCCATACAGTGGTTTAGAATTTTCTCGGCTAACAGATGTTGAGGAAGCAGTCAAAGCATATTGTTTTGAAAGAGAGCGTGCAGGGGTTGTGGCATTAGACGAAAGAATTCAAAACGGAAAGAACTGGTATGAATACTTAAGCGGCTCACCTGTACCACCTACACCTTCAACGAGAAAGCACTTACCCATTTATATGATGTTACGCAGACGATTTTAGAAAGGAGAATTAAAATGGCTAAATTGTCAAAGGACGAATTGATTGAAAAAGTTAAAACATATGTCGGCGACAGAACAGACGATGAAACTATTGAGATTATTGAAGATATAACCGACTCAATCGACACATCTGATTCCGATGAATGGAAACGGAAATATGAGGAAAATGACAAAATGTGGAGAGATAAATATGTCTCGCGTTTTTTCGATAAGAAGGAAGACCTCGAAACCCCAACCGAGCACGAAGAAGAAGAAAAAGAGTATAATTCCTATGAGGATTTATTCGAGAAGGAGGAAGATTAATGGCTAGAATAATCAGTAAAACTAAGCTTGATGCACGCTCCATTGACATTCTCAATGTCATTAGAAATAATGCATCCTACGCATATCAGAAAGATGTACCAAAAATTGATAAAGAACAGGACATACCAAAAGTTGGTGAAATACTTTTCGGCAATCCAACACATGCTAACGAATTTATTAACGCATTAGTTAATAGAATTGCTCTCGTGCGTGTGCAGAGTGCGACTTTCAATAACCCATATAAGCATCTTAAAAAGGGCTACTTGGAATTTGGCGAGTCTGTAGAGGATATTTTTGTTGGAATAATCAAGGCTGTAAAATATGACCCCGAAAAAGGTTCAAGTCGAGAGTTTAAACGTACTCTTCCTAACGTACAATCTGTCTTTCATTTAACCAACTGGCGCGTAATGTATCCAATTACTATTGAGAAACAGGCTTTGAAGCGCGCGTTTACATCTGCTGACGGCGTTACTAATCTTATTTCATCAATTATTGAACAGGTATATCAGTCCGCGGAGTATGATGAGTACTTACTTTTTAAGTATCTTCTTATAAAAGCAGTTTCACACGGCAAATTATACCCGCAGCCTGTTAATACTACTGATATGAATAGTGTTGCCGTGAATTTTAGAGGGAAATCAAACTTATTACCTATTGATATGACAGGTAGATTTAATGAGTTGCACGTTCAGAATAATACCCCAACTGAAAGACAGTGTATTTTTATGGATGCTGATTTCAATGCAAAATTTGATGTTGAAGTACTTGCTAGTGCATTTAACATGAGCAAAGCAGAATTTATAGGAAAGCTTCATCTTATTGATGATTTTAGTTCCTTTGATAACGAGAGATTTGAAGCCATTAGGGAAGAGTCAACAGAACTTGAAGAGGTAACAACGGCTGAGCTTAATTTAATGAAGAATGTAAAAGCCATTTTAGTTGATGAAGCTTGGTTTCAAGTATATGATAACTTGTTTGAATTTGCGGAAACTCAAGTTGGTAGTGGGCTGTATTGGAATTACTGGCTTCATGTATGGAAAACTATTTCTTATTCGCCGTTCGCAAACGCTATAGTTTTTGTTGATAGTGGCGCGACAATTGACAAGCCTGACACAATCACTGTAAAGGTTACAGGAAAAGACATCACTGAGGTTGGTACTATCTTCACTCTTAATGTGCAGGACGACACGGCTACACTTGCACCTAATACACTTAATTTTGTACAGACCGAAGCCCTCACCACAGCAGGGATTGCAGTACAGAAATATGGCGCTATTGTTATTCCTTCAACACAGTCCGCGACAGAAATTACTATTGTGGCAGACTTAGACGGAACAACCTACACAGGCGATACTAATATCACTAGTGCTAGTGCCGTAGGTGATACAGTTGTTTTAAATAAAGGATGATGATATATGTACATAGTACCCGATAGTGAGGTGTACATGCTGAGTGGAGTACCACTATCCACTCAGCAAAAACACACACTTTATTTTTCAGATATTAAGGCTCAATCAGATTATTTTTTGAGCAAATCAAAAAAACATTTTACTAATGTAAGTTACAACCGTGTAAATAAGGGAAAATGTCGTATGCAGGCAACAGCGGATAGCTTGTACGATTGCAATTATATGATGTTTCAGAACAGCGCTTTTAGTACACGTTGGTTTTATGCATTTGTAACTGGAATTGAATATATTAATAACGTGACTGCTGAGATAAGCTTTCAAATTGATGTTTTGCAAACTTACTGGTTCGACATTGTGAGAAAAGAATGTTTTGTTGAGAGAGAGCATAGTCTTACCGATAGAATAGGTGACAATATTTTACCTGAGAACGTTGAATGTGGCGAGTATGTTTATAATGGTGATGCTCAATTAATTGGGCTAGGCTCATTAAGTACTTGTACTATGGTACTACTTGCAACAACTGGCGGTTATATGTACGATGGCGTTTACAGTGGCTATCAAATCAAAGCCTTTTTGAACACCGAAGCAGGTAGCACCAATCTCACTAATTTTTTAAATCAGTACTTACAAACACCAGATAACATCTTAGCGTTGTACACTTGCCCAACAGATATACTTCCTGTTGAGGTAACAGATGCAGGCGTGAATATTACATTTACAGGACAAACCAATCCAATTAATGTCACAGGCAAAGCAATTACCAATAATGATACGCTAAACGGATACAAGCCTAGAAACAAAAAACTATTTACATACCCTTACAATTTTAATGAGGTAAGAAATAACTGTGGGCAGACATTAATTCAAAGGTATGAATTTTCTGAAAACCTTACGCCATACTATAACATAGTTGGTAACATGACAATGCCCGTACAGGAAGTCCTTAGACTTGATAGATACAAAGCTACAAAGACTACAGGCACAGGAAGAATGGATATGACAGAAACAATCACACTTGACAGTTTTCCCTTATGTTCATGGAATGTGGATGCATTTAACGCATGGGTAGCTCAAAATGCTGTACCAATAACAATTAACGCTATTCCATCAGCTATTCAAACTGCTACTGGTATGTTTACTGGCCAGTCAAGTAACTCAGCTCTAGGTAGTGTACAGAATATATTAACAAGTGCTTACACTGCTAGTATTTCTGCTAACGATGTTAAAGGCAATTATGCCACTAATAATGCACTATTTGGTAAAGGTCAAGTGTGTTTTGAGGCTCAGCGAAAATCAATCACCGCTGAGTATGCTAAAACAATAGATAGTTATTTTGATGTTTTCGGCTACGCTTGTCATAAAACAAAAGTGCCTAATGTGTCTAGCCGTCCTCATTGGAATTACGTTAAAACTGTTGATTGCACAATAGTCGGTCACGCACCTAGTGACGATATAGCTTTAATAGAAAGTTATTTTAATAGTGGTATTACTTTTTGGAAACACCCTAACGAAGTTGGCAACTACTCACTTGATAATACTGTTTAGAAGGGAGGTGTAAGAATGAGTAAAGCTAGAAAAGCTAGAAGAGAGAAACAGCGTACAGCATTTGACGATAGTGTTTGTTATCAGCTATACACGTTTGACCAATACTTAGATTTATTTACAGAAATCGCAATTAGTTCGTTTGAATGGGTTGGACTTCCTAGCACTGTTGATGCACGCTTTATTGAAGTTGGTTTGTACGAAGATAAAGCTATGTTATATTTTAATGATGAAGTAATGGGAAATCTATGCTTGAGAGGTATACTTGGTGGTCAACTTGATGTTTACAACATACCGCTGGATAGAAGGGCTTACGCTTCTAACGGCTATCAGCGTGTGTGCGGAAGAAGTGACAGTGTTATTATATGGGATAATATGACTCACTGGTGTTGTAAAGATAAGATGACTATATATGCTAAAAGACTTGCTGAACTTGATGCAACCATTGATATCAACTGCAATGCTCAAAGAACCCCTATTTTAATTAAAGGTAGTGAACAACAACAACTATCATTAAAAAATGCTTATAAAGAATTTGTTGGAAATGAACCTGTTATTTTTGCTAGTAACGATTTCCTAGATGGTGACGGAAGCTCTTTTGGTGTATTCACAACAGGCGCGCCGTATGTGGCAGATAAACTGTATGAATTAAAGGTTAATCTTTGGAATGAAGCTCTAACTTATTTAGGAGTAACAAATATTAGTATTCAGAAAAAAGAGAGAATGATTAAGGATGAAGTACAGAGGTTACAAGGTGGTGTAATGGCTAACAGGTATTCGAGAGAATTTGCAAGACAACAGGCATGTGAGCAGATAAACAGGATGTTCGGTACACAGATAAGCTGTCATTTCCGTGACGTATTCAACCAAAAGGACGATGGAAAGGAGGATAACGAAGGTGAGTAAATACACGACACAAGTTAGATTTATTTGCGAAACAAGCGCAAATTTAACTGAGTCTACTGGGTTCAATAATATCGAAGATGTGCTTAACAAATCTTGGAACAAAATCTTTAGTGAATTTCCAATTTTTGACGAGCAATACAGGGCTGAACTTTGTAAGAAGATTTTAAGACATTACTACACTAGAGAGATTTGTTGCGAGTCTGTAGGAAGATGGAAGTTGTTTCTTAGTGACAAAATGAAAAATATTATGCCGTATTACAACCAACTTTATCAGAGCGAATTGCTAAAGATTGAACCGTTAGTTAGTGTGAACAGGAGTGTATCACATGAAGGTAGTGGAAGCGAAACCAAAACCACTAACAGAAATGGAACTAACAGTAGTAATTCAAGAACTGACGGTACCACTGACACATGGAGTTATTACAGTGATACACCACAGGGCGGTATTAATGGACTTGAAAGCAATGACTATTTAACCAATGCTACACATAATACTGGCACTGACGGTACTAGTAGCACTCTAAACGGTAAAACTAGCGATACTGAGACAGGAACAGGAAATAGAAGCGACAGTTATGTTGATAAAATTTTAGGTTACGAGGGTAACCAATCAGAAATGCTACTAAAGTTTAGAGAAACATTTCTAAACATTGACATGATGATTATTGATGAGCTTAAAGATTTATTTTTTACTATATGGTAAAGAGAAAGTGAGGTATATATGAACGATTTAAAACCTTTTAGGTATTGGTGTCAAAAGGTGCTCCCATTAATCTATGATGATAGCTTAAGTTATTATGAGTTATTATGCAAGGTTATTGATTATTTAAACAAGACAATAGAAAATGTGAATAAATTAAGTGAGAACTTTAATGAACTACAAAATGCTTTTAATACTCTTAAAAAATATGTTGAAAACTATTTTAACAATCTTGATGTGCAGGAAGAGATTAATAAGAAACTTGATGAGATGGCTATTAATGGCTTTTTTGATGCGTTAGTATCACGTTATTTAGCTAAATCTATTCCTTTACCTATAAATTATACTTACGTTAAAAATGCTACTGTAAATGACCTTTTAAATAACTATTTATCATTTAATAATAATATTATATTAAATGAAAAATTAACTTTAAATGAGCTATATTGTAGAGATGGTATAATTTCCGATAATGCCATAAGTGTAATAAATAATCTCACAAATACAACTGTTGTTGATGTGGAAAATAATACAATAACAGTAGCAAACGTTGATGATTTTAATATTGGCGATAAAATAAGGATTGGCGATGATGAATTCATATTTGCTAATATATTAGATAAACATGATAATATATTAACATTAGATACTAATATCTACTTTGATGTTGGAAATGTTGTAGCAAAATTATCTAATACGGCTATACTAGAAAATTTAACATTTAACAATATGACATTAACAATATCTAATAATATTACATATATTAAAAATTGTACCTTTAATAACTGTAAAATCACGCTTTCAGGTGGTATATTTTATGTTGAGAATAATACATTTAATCAAACAAATACTCTGTTTTATAAAACGGGAAAATCATTGATTAATAATAATCACTACAATAACTGTTATAAAAGTATTGAATGCCAACTATCGTTTGAAAATAAAATTACCAATAATCTCATTAATGGCTATAGTGTATCAAATGCTTATTCCATTGGCATAGAACTAACAAATACTAGCAACTATAACCATTTAGGTATGACACAAAATAACGTTATTGACGGAAATACTATAAGCAATTGTAACTATGGCAGAGCTGGTTCTATCATTGGCGGAATACATTTAAACTTTTTTGCTTGTAACAACATTATTTCAAATAATAAAAGTTGTTATAATTCGTGCGGCATATACTTGGAAAATTCTTGTTCAAATAACACTATTATTTCAAATAATTGTTCATATAATTTGGGATTATATGGCGTAGGTATAGAGCTAGATTGGAATTGTCATTATAACGTAATTATAGGAAACATTTGTAATAATAACACGGGTTCTCAAGCTCAGAATGAAAGTTGTGGAATTATGGGCGGTCATGGGCTTTCACCTAATTATTGTAAATATAATTCTTATATCGGTAATACTTGCTGTAATAATGGTAGAGCAGGAATTGTAATTGGTGGGTTTTATGTAACTGTTTCTGGTAATACTTGTGCAAATAATGGTAATGGTAATTATACTGACGAGGGTGATATTGTTGCTAGAAATTCATGCGCAGGTGTTAAAATTAGTGACAATAATTTAGAGTCCACATCTAGTATATTAATAAAAGATAATAACAACGATTTTATTATAACCAATAATTCGTGCAAGAATGTTGTTTGCGTTGATTGCAATGATATAACCATTGCTAATAACCATCTTTTAAATATTACATGCAACGGCAACACGAGATATTCACACAATGTAATAATATATAACAACCTTAGTTATTCACCTAACGGAAAAATAACACTTACCAAAATTAGCGGTTATTTTATTGGAATAAATCGTTCTAATATTAATGATGATTTTTTATATGAAACTAACGACTTAAATAAACCAATAGAATGGGCTAAAACATTTTAAAATTGAATAGGCTAATATTAAGGCTAGCTCGTACCTCAAATGGGGTACGAGCTAGTCGACGTTTTTCGAAATGGTATG
>OOAO01002044.1_pt1 | contig 14692 bp, 22 predicted proteins | sample 1671821 | NCBI WGS metagenome assembly OOAO01 (sample SAMN06348196, study PRJEB24527) | human gut metagenome | biome: human gut; feature: ankylosing spondylitis patient; material: feces | host: Homo sapiens | place: China | collected 2015-10 | reverse complement strand
TCTATCTTTTATTACATATATAAGGCTAATAGGGTTTCTTAGACGGTATTATTTTTAACCTCTTTAAGAACTCTCTATTTTCCTTTCATATATAAGGCTTTCAGGGTAATGCAGAATCGGGTTAAAAACTAGTTCCATCTAAAAATGCTTCAAAGCCTTATATATGAAGAGAAAATAAATGAGCTAGCTCCTAAAGTATATTTCGCAGATATACAAAAAGAAGCTAGCATTAATTTTTTAAAGTTAAAGAAAAATTCATAGAATAAATTTAATCCGTAGAAAAAGGTGTAATTAAAATGATTATTTCTATGAATAATAAAGAAATTATTCAACATATCATCATTGCAATTATCATGACACTAATGATGATATTTCTAGAGGATGATAACATTCTCATAGATATATTCAATCACGCTATTGCTTTGGCAAGAACAAAAATAGAGTGTGATAAATTAAAAAATAAAAGAGTAGATTAATTCTTTTACCCTAGGACTTAAACGGTTCTAGGGATTTTATTTTTTCTTTAACTTCATTATTAAGGAACTCAACCATCTGTAAGAGCAAAATCAACCTCTCTTAGGATAGTGGGTTATTTTGGCTCATTTTATAGGTTAAGATGGCTAAAACATCAAAAATAACCCACATTTCGCTACCTTTTTCTAATGTATGCCTTATATTTGTACAGAGTTGTTTAATTTTTAATTTTATTGTGTTATGAAATATAGAATTAGTGAGTATTGTAAAGTTCAAAAAATTTCAAGAGGTACGGTGTATAGTTGGAAAGAAAAAGGTATAATCTCAATGGAGACAGATAGACAGGGTAGAGTCTGGGTCATCGAAGAAGATCCTAAGAAACCTAATCCAACCATAGCTATATATACACGTTCTGAAGAAAAAGAAGAATTAGAAAAGCAAAAAGAGAGATTATTACTATATTGTTCAGCTAAAGGATATATAGTAAATCAAGTAGTCGAAGAAAATATAGGACTAGATTCAGAAGATACACCTGAATTAGAAAAGTTACTATTATCTTCGGCCATTGATATTATAGTAACTGAAGGAAAGGACCGAATAAGTTTGAATTCTTTCGGTCTAATATCTAAGTTACTTGAATCTGACGGCCGAAAAATAGAAGTAACTAATCTCTCTTCAGGACTTACAGCAAAAGAAAAAACTGAATTAATTAAAAAATTTAAACTATGAAAAACTTACCTTCAATTTTTGTACAACGTGAAAAATATCCTTTCTTACCCGATGATGTATTTATGCCTATTGAAGCTCCTATAGTTCCTAAAGAAATTTCTGGAAGATATGGAGTAAATAAGAGAGGGGAAATGAAAAATTTAGAAACTGGAAGATTATTAAGTAAGGTAGTTAGTGAGAATAAATATATAAGATTTACCTCTACTTATAGAGAAAATGGAAAGCCTAAATCAATTAATTCAAGTGTTCATAGAATGGTTGCTTCTGTATTCTTAAATAACCCTAATCCAAACATATATAATGTAGTTAATCATATAAATAATAATAGAGGTGATAACACTTTAAATAATTTAGAGTGGGTTACTCCAGAAGAAAACTGGAGAACTGATAAAGTATCACTAAGAAATACAAAATTTTTAGGAATGTATGTTGGATATACCCTAGATGGAAAAGAAGTTGAGAGATTTTATGCAAGGGATACTCCAAGTAAATATGTAAGATCTTCTATAGAGTCTGCTGCGATTAAAGGAGGAACTTATAAAGGGATGATTTGGAAATACGAAAAACCAAATCGAATTATTCCAGGATTTTCAGGAAATCTAGATGATTATGAATGGTATGAACATTGGAAGTATCCAGGATTGTATGTATGTAAAAAAGGATTTATTAAAATAGATGAGAAATTATCATACTATAGTGACGAAAGAAATACTACTGGATATGTTCATGTATCAATTAAACATAAAACATACCCTGCTCATAGAATTATAATGGAATATATTCTAGGAAGAAATTTAGAAAAGGGAGAAATTGTAGATCATATTGATAGAGATCGAAAAAATAATCATTTTGATAATCTTAAACTATGTAATAATAAAGAGAATATGAATAATATTAATACAATAAAGTACATAAGTAATACTATTATCGTTTGTAATTTATATGGAGATATTATCTTAAAGACACACACTAGAGAAGCATATGAATTTATATATGGAACAGATTATAATAAAGGATTGAATCTTTCAGGAACTTTATTATCTGCAATGTTATGTAAAAAATCTTATATATGTATTAAAGAAGGTGATAATGATGCACTTTTTAATAAATTAAAATACGTATATTTTATAATTTCAAAAGATAAAACAAAAATAATAAAAACTTATACTAATTTAAAAGATTTATACAAAGATGAGCACCTTAATAGTTCTCAAAGAAAAATTTACAGAAGTTTGAAATCAAATACTTTAATAAATAATTATTACGTTTTAAATGGTCAAGATGCATGGAACATTTTAAAATCTATAGGACATCTTACTGCATTAGATCCTGAAAACAACCAACCATTAGACATGTAAACCTTATAGATGGGAAGATATTATTGTGTTGTCTTCCCACTATTTATAAATGAAAACATATTTAATTAATATTAAATTTTTTAATAAACTAAATTTTATTTATGGAAGAAAATAAGAAAAAAGGACCTGGAGATATTAGATTATTACAATGGCCGGAAAATGTATTAACTAATCCGGATTACATGTTAGGATCTCTTGCTCCAGATCCATCAGGAAAACCTTGTGAAGGTGCATGTAATGCTTTTCGAGAAATTATAGATAATGCAATAGATGTACTTTACGATAATCCTGATGCAACAACAATCATAGTAGATACAGAAAATTATAATGGATTTAATCTAGTAGCAGATAATAGCTGGGGTATTCCACTAAGAATGAGTGAGATACCTGGAAAAACTATGGCACATTTATCTATAAGTACATTAAACTCTGGAAGTAAATTTAATGGGAAGGGGGACGATACAGGCGCTCACATTGGCCGTCAGATGGCGGCTTAGGAAATGTTTCCTAAGAAAATTCTGCAAAAATTGGTGAAAGATATAATAATCTAATACCAAGCAATAAAAAATTATTTTATTGTTTAACGACTAAGTACAGAACTGAACTTTTAGATGAGATAGTCTAAACTTATGATGAAAATCATAGAAAACTTGCACGGTGTAGGAAGTGCTTGTACCTGTGCCCTTTCTGAACAATATATTTTATTATCAAAGATTACACAAGATAATTATGATAAATCTATTCCAGAAGTAAAACAACTTTGGGAATCACAAGGACCTAGAAGTAAAAAAGATCTATTCTATATAGTTGTATATGAGAATTACGGTAATCTTACTTTTGAAGGTGCTATGAAACTTTCTGATGTAAATAAAAAACTTGGCGTGAATTTACCAACAGGAATGAGTACTATAGTTTTATTCAAACTAGGTACTACATATGTTCCTGACCCTAGAGTTGTTATTCCATATGATAACTTAAACTATTTTCTTCTTATAATGAAGGAATTTTATAAAAGAAAAGTAACTGTTATTGCAAATGGAAAAAATATGACAGCTGCAGATCTTGATATTTATAAATACAAAATTATTAAAACTATTATTCCTGAAGATACAAGTAAAAATTCAGAAGTAAAAGTTTTAATATATTTTGATGTAGATCCTGAGATGTCTAATAAAAGTAGTTATGGTAGTGTGAACGGTCTTGTAGTAAATACGGGACAACATTTAAATTATATAGAAGCATGTTTTGACCAAGCAATTAGAGCTGAGTATAAAATTACTCATAAATACACTATGAATGGTTTTAAATCATGTGTTGTGCTCCTGGCAGAGGTAATATCGTTCGATAGTCAAACTAAAGTACGATTAAAATCTATTGGGAAAGTAAAACAATCGGATTTCACAGGAGCATTAGTAAAAGAATTCATAAAAATATTTAGATCTAACCCTGACTATTGGCAAGAACATGTAGATAGATTGAATACTATTTATAATTCAATGAGATCATTCTCGGCAGCTGAAAAAGCGCAAAAAATGATTGATGATGCTCAGGGAAGAAATATGTTTAAGTCAAGGGTTGAATTAATAGAGGGTTTTAGTGACGCAACTGGAAAAAACAGATGGGATTGTGAATTATTCCTCTGTGAAGGTCAAATTAGGCCGTTTAAATCAGAAATGTCTTAAATTATAAGTGAGTAAATTCGGTGAAAGACCTTAGAGAAAAAATATCCTAAGTAAATCTAATACCGAGTCAAAGATAAATTCTTTGATGTAACGCATACTGTATTCACTATCTATAATAAAATAGATAAAAATATATGCTGAACTATCAAGAATCAATTGATAGAATTATTAACATATTGCTAAGTCCAGCAGGATCACTAAAAAGTGGAAGACATAACACTCAGTTCCACGCAGTACTCCCGTTAAGAGGTAAGATACTTTCGGTGCTAGATAAGACTGTAGATCAGGCACTAGATAATAAAGAAATTCATACTATATTCAAAGTAATTGGACTTGGTATGGATGTAAATAACGTAACAAAGGATGCAAAATCTTTTGAAGAAGCTTATGAATTGATAAAAAAATACAGCCGTTATGGTAAAATTGTTATCGCAGTTGATGCGGACCCTGATGGCGAACAGATAAAAAAATTAATTCTATATTTATTTGGAAAATTCGGAAGATTTTTGATAGATTTTGGAATGGTTTATCAAATAATGTCACCAATATTTGAACAAGGTGATAAAAAGTTCTATCCTGGAGATCCATTACAAGATAATGGAATATTTCCGATAGGATTAGATCCGAGTAAACCATTTTTTCGCAGAAAAGGTCTAGGAGCTTTTAATTCTGAAGATATTTATGATATCTTTTATAATCCGGCAACTAGAAAATTAATTCAAGTAACTCCGGATGGTTTCGACTATAGTATGAAACTGACAGAAGATATTGAAGAAAGAAAAAAACTATTATTTGATGCCGGAATTATAACTAATCCATATGGATTCACAGACTTATAAATATCCAAATATTCCAGAAGTTAAAATAGTAATATTACTTGGTGAACCACAAAATATATGTTGTGATAGAGCTAAGAAAATATTAACTAATAAAAACTCTGGAATTTATAGATTAATGAATAAGAAGAAAAAAGAATTCATAAATCTGTATCTGAATGAAGGAGATTTAGTAATGATTTCATATTCATTATTATTTCAAGGATATATTACAGTTACCAATTTAGAAAATAAAAAGAGTATGAAATTTAGCATTCCGGAATTAAATATCTTATATTATTATTTCGGAGAATTTAAAATAATTGATAATGGATTTACAGATTTATATAATTAATGGTATTGAAACTAGTAGGGATGTATTACCAACAATGAAATATTTAATTAAAGTAATTTCTAAGATGGGTAAAAATACCTACTACGTAAGTAATAAGAAAAGAGAAATATTTTTAGATGGAATTAACCTAGGAGATATGATTCTTCTAGAAATTCCTCCTATTCTTGAAAGTAGTGCACAATCAGGAATGAGATCTGTAAGAACTAAGATAACAAATCTTAGAAGTAATAAATCAATAATAGTTCCTGGAAGTGCAATTGATGAATTTTGGGATGCTATGAAAGAAATACAAGTAATAGATCATGGAAACATTTAAAATGGGAAGTTTCAATACACAAGAATTACCTACAGTAAAATATACAGTTCAGGTAATTTCAATGGACAAATGTATTGAAATGAGCTACAGTACGAGTAAAACTTTTGAAAAATTTATAAGAGATATTAAACAAGGAGACCTAATTCTTCTAGAATATCCACCAATAGTTATATCTAAAAGTGGAATTGGAGGAGGAATTATGTCTTTCTCAATAAAAATAACAAATCTTAATTCAGAGAAATCGATTTCAGTAAAAGCAGGAGTATCTGAAGATTTTTGGTATAATTTAGATGAATTTAGAATAATTGAATAATATGGCTAGAAAAAAGAAAGAAATAGAATTACCACAAATTACACAAGAAGAATTAATTCAACAAAAAGCTATTGGAGAAATAGCAAGAGATGCTTTTTTAGATTTTGGTAATTATATTAATAATCAAAGACATACAGCATTTATACAAGATGGTTGTAAACCTAGTTATAGAAGATTAATATATTCAGCTCTTCAATTTCCAAAAGGGAAGATGATACCTAGTACTACAGTAATTTCAAGTGTAGCAAACTATCATCCTCATAGTCTTTCCGGTATTGAAGAACTTAATGCTAATCTCGTACATACTGGAGTTTTTGAAGGTCACGGTTCATGGGGATATACGGAAATAAATGGTGTATACAATCAGTATGCCGCTCCTCGATATACAAAACAAATGGTTTCAGATGTATACAATAGAGTACTTGGAGAATTGTGGAAAGAGGTTCCTATGGTAGAATCGCCAGTAGGACCAATGGAAATATCTTATCTTCCACTTCCTATACCTCTTTGTCTTTACATGAAAACATCGGTAACTGGTCTGTGCATAGGTGTTAAGAATGATTATCCGAATTTTAGTCCGAAATCATTATACCAAGCCTATATAAATAATAACCCGTTACTCCTAGAACCGAATGCAAACTTAATAATTGACAAAGAAAATTCAGAACTTGATAGATTATGGAAAACAGGTAAAGGTAGAGTAATATATTCATACAAATTAACAAGAGTAACTGATGATTTTGGTAATCCAGGAATATTATTTGAAGGAGATACTTTCTTATTTACACCTAATTTTAAAAAGTTTAAAAAACTTGCAGAAGAAGGAAAAGTATATATGGAAGATCTTACTGATATTAATGGTCCTAAAATGGTAATATCTAAAGTTCCAGGAGCAAGAGGAATATCTATTGAAGAAATTGAAGATCTAGCAAGAAAGTGTTGCTATAGTGCTACAAACTACACAACAAACGTAACTACTGGATCCACAATGTTTCGAATTGGTTTATATGATTGGTTAGATTATACTTATAAAAATTACATAGATCTAATTGTAAAAGTAAATCAGAAGAAGATAGAAAAAACTACTTTTGATATTGCGGTTTTAGAGGCTATTCCATTAATTTCGGATTATATATTAAACAAAAATCCAAAAGCAACTGACGAAGAGATTATGAAAGTATTTGGAATGCCTCAGGAAATAGTTAGTTCTGTTATGTCAAAGCCTATCAGTTACCTTAGAAAAAATAAAGATACTTCGGATCGTATAAAAGAGCTCAAGACAAGATTGAAAGAGCTTAAGAAATTCGATCCGGTAGCATATACTGAACAAATTATTAATCAACTTTAAAAAATATAAGATATGAAACAAGAAAAATACCTAGTATCAGAGATGTTTGATGATGAAGCTATGGCAATTGATTGGAAATATGTACCTGAATCATTTCTCCCTAAAATATCAAAAAACCTATATAATGTATCAGCAGTAAGAGAAGATGGGACAATAGTAGAAAGGACTGTTATATTCATTAAGCCAGTTGATGTATTTGTTAGGGATGTAGATCTTACTGAATTTGCTGGGATATTACTAGGGAAGGAGATAAAAAAATGAATTCCGTATATTATGGGAATGGATTAGATGCTTTTATTGAGGCTATTTACTTACAAGAAGAGATAGATCCTTCTGTAGGTAGTCTAATCCATGTCAACCCTAAGAATCCAACATATATAACTGGAAAGATAGTGATAATTAATACGGCCGACTACTCAATGGACAAGATAGCGACTCTGGTAAGGAATAAATGTAAAGTTATTTCTAGAATATCAGAACCAGGAGAGTATCAAGGAGTCGAAGTTTGTCCATATATTCTTCGGCCGTGTTTTGATGTGATATGGAATGGGAGAATGAAAGAGATAAATACCCATGCCGAACTAGATAAATTTTTAGAAGGAGATGAAGATGAATGGAGTATGACTTTCCCGGACTACAAATTATATTTTCCTAAACTAACAATATGGGATAAGAAGATTGTAGTAGATGAATATGGAAACTTGACCGGACTTGGATGGATTTTACAACAGACAGGAGTAAATCTAATCGAAGGTACTCCATTTAATGACTTAGATCTGGTAAAAACAAAAAAGCTAGATTTCATGTCTTAAGAAGAAAAATAAAAGAAGGAGACTTTTTACAGTTCTCCTTCAATTTTTTTATTTCCTGATTCTTAAATTTTTTACTCTATCTACAGAAATGAATTTATTATCTCCTATAATTTTCCCAGATAATACAGTTCTAAGTTTTTCTCTCATCATATCTATATCATCTTCAAGAGATCGAAATGTCTTAGAGAATTCAATTAACACATTCTCATCAAAATACATTAAATGTAAGATCCCATATTCAATAGTATAGACGGACTCAACAAAACCGCCAAACCTTTCCTCATAACATCTTTTAACTACCTGAATAGTTTTCGGAAATCTCAATAATTTAATTCTTTTCTTTTTCTGTTTATTTAAGAATCTTTCACTAACATTTACAGTACTAGAAGTTACCTCTTTAGATAATGATGAATTACGTACCTTCCCTCCACTTCTTTCACCTATAAATCTTTGGTATAGATCTACTAGGTCTCTTCTTACGAATCCTCTATAAGATTCATCGATTAATTCTTGTTCAATTTTCATTTCTTTTAAGTTTGTTTTTCATGTAATAAACTACACATATAAGGCTCTTAAGGTCTAAACCTTATAAATAGAAATAAAATTAATATAACTTATGAATACAGACCTAATTAAGATATTTGCTATGGGATGCAAATATTATGCAGAAGAGATTGAACAAGGATATATCATTCCAACGTATCTTTTAAAAGAAGATAACACTCACATCTCTATTATTAAAAATAGAAGAGATGCTCTTATCGCTAATGAAAGTAGTTTTTCAAAAAAGTTTGAAGAAGATATAGAAAAAATAAAAAATGAATTAACGCAAGAAAAAGATTTTACAAAGTATATAAAAGAATTTCCCGTTCCAATAATAGATAGAGAGCTCTGGAAAGAAATATTAACTAAAGAGAAAGTTCCAAAAACTCGAACAGAACTTTGGGAGAAACATTATATACTTTCTGATTATTTCTTTTATAAAGCGAAATTCATTGTAGAAATTGATTCTAGTTTTCATGATGAAAAAGCTATTGATGATAGAGTTAGAGATACTTATATGTACTTCAAATATGGTCTTCCTACATATCGTTTTTATGAATATGGAAAAAGTACTATAGTAAGAGGTAAATTCTATAAATCTATCAAGAAAAATATTAAAAATAGTTATAGTAGTTTATCTGGATTAAATGTATATAATAACTATATGTTTGATTTTTCTGATATAATTGTTAATAACTTTATCATTAGTAATAAAGGAGCCTTAGAATTCATAGATAAACTTTATAGATATATCGGAGGTTATAATAATTTTAAGTTTAGAAAAGGAATAATACTAACTTTGAGAGATATTTATAATATAGATTCGAGAAATTTTGGAGTATTTACTAATAAAGATCAATTAAATATGTTCCTAGATAATATAATAGGAATAATGAGATCTGTTTTTAAAGTATCATTACATATTCACCAATCTATGTTATATACAATAGAAGAAGTATTATGGGCACTTTCTGAAAAAACAAACACATCTAGATGGGATAATATAAGAGGAACTAAAATCCCCTATTGGATAACTCGAATATTTGGTAATCCAGAACAAAATGATAGAGTTAATTGGAACAACATGGAAAAAGAAAAGATAGATGATAATATACAAGAATTAATAAATAATCTACAAAAATTTGGGTATTTCTAAACCCCTGAAATTCTTATATATGGTAGAAGATAGAAATTTTATATACCTCTAAGGTCACTGTAAAATTCTATAAAGGTATTTGTAATTATTATCTTTGGGAAATACTCATGATAGTTAAGAAATTAACTATTAGAACTTCAAAAAGATATACCCTTGTAGCGATAAAGGTTAGCTAAGATAAATTGAACTTAAAGTAAGTACGACTTTTTGGAATATTTATCAGGTCAGGTAGTGGATTGCGAAATAAGTTTGGTCCATTACCATTTTTTTTCAGAAGAAATTTCTAAACCCCTGAAATTCTTATATATGAAAGAATTAGGTGTTCGGTCCGGGCGGAAGTCACGGGTAGCCTAACCTAAATTAACTATATGCTTATGATAGTTAACATTTTCTTATAAGCTACCTTGTTGTATATGGTTAACAGTGTAGGAGGATTAAGTAGTTAATTTCATGCTAAAGTCCTACAAGTAGATGGAAGAATAATAGATAAGTAATTTTACAAGAGTACATAATCAAGTAAAATGAAAAGGTCTTGAAATTCTTCTATTGTTTTTTTCAAAAAGAAAAATAAAGGCAAGAGAATTAAACTCTTGTCTTTTTTAATTTAAAAAGTTTTCCAGCAAATATCCAAGCTATCTCGGATATAAATTCCTCTTTTGATGAATATTCAGAGAGATTTTCAGAAACTCTTGATATCTCAGGGCTCATCTTCCTCCACTTTGAATATTTTTTCGGAAATGTTGATATAAGATGACCTATAATATTATCAACTTTTTGAAGTGAGTTCTTAGAAAATTTATGAGACTCATCAAAAAATATATAGGAGTTTATTAATTGTAGCCCTATCCCAATTAACATTCCTCGTTCGACTGGTTTTGTATCTTCTCCCCAAGAAAAGTATCGATTTAAACGTCCTGCTGAATTTACTTCTGGATCATCTAATATCTTAAGAAATTCTAAAAACGGTATAAGACTTCTTTTCATTTATTTTCTTAATTGTAAAAATCTTCCCAATAAAAAATTTAACTACTTCCTTTAAGATAACTTCATCACTTCCATAAAGTAGATTAGATGAGTCTAAGTCTATATATCCCCACTTACTATATTTTTCTGGATATAATTTTATTAATTCATCTATAATCCTATTAATGCTAGGAATGCTTAATCTAATAAAACTTCCTCCAGCTCCTTGAATTTTTAAACTAAGAATATAAAGATGAATGTCTGCCAAACGAGATATTAAATTTTAAATCAACATAATTTCTGTTTTATCTCTATATTGAAGTGAACCCCTAGAATCAGAGTATTTATTTTTATACTCTTCTAGATTTTCTAAGAATTCAGGATACGAAATCATTATTCTTTCCATATCTCTTAAGTGTTATTATTTTTCCCACTAAATTATCTTTAAGCCATATTGCTAAATCTTCCTTAGTTTTTATACTACTCACACTATTAAGATCGACTTCATTAGACCATCCAATCAACTTTGTGTGATATATTATAAGGTCGTAGTAAACTGTATCTAAACTAGCTGCATACTTACACAAAGAATGAATTAAAATAAACTTATGGTAATATTCATCAGCATATTTAATTGTATGAAATCTTACTTCTAAGTATTTTGCAATTTTTCCTCCGTTTTCTAAAATGTCTATTATTGATATCATAACATATATAAGGTTTTGTGTTTCTATTATTTTCCAAACCTTAAAAACCTTATATATGTAAAAAAAAATAACGACAGGAAAAATCGACTGTTGTTTTCTTTTAAATTTTCATGTATTAAACCTGGCTTGTGAAAGTCGGGTTTATTTTTTCTTCTCCTTAAAAAGAAAAAGAGAAGATTAACTCTCCTCTTCTTTTGATAATAAATCGATAACTCTAACTTTATTTTTTCCATATCTCTTAACTGTTATCAATTTTCCGACTAAATTACATCTTAACCATTCTTTCAAATCCCCTATTGTTTTAATCTTCGCATAACTTCTAGTATTAACTTTCCCTCTCCATAAATCTACACCCTCTAGAGCAGTGGCAAATGTTAATTTCTTTAAAGTTATTATTGCTCCATTAGATACTGTCTCGGCAAGAAGAATTAGAGAAATTATAGCTTTTAATTCTGGATCTTTCGTACGATTAAATTTACTTACTAGATTAAACTCAGCTCGATTTTCTAATATTTCCTCGAAGTCTGCAAAACTTATCATTATTTTCATATCATAAGTAAGGATTTTGCTCTTCTCTGCACTAGTGAATCTTATATATGATAATAAAATAAAAGAATATGACTACAGAAGAAATTATACAAACAACAAGAAACTTAATATCTGAACATTTTTCCGATATAACATTTATAGAAGAAGGACATAAGTATTTTATAGGAACTGAAGAATATACACCAGTTTCTAATATAATCGAAAACTTTGTTAGACCCTTCGATAAACATACAATCTCAGAACGATATGCAAAAAAGAATGGAAGAACTCAAGAAGATGTCCTCAGAGAATGGAAATATAAAAATGTAAAATCAGTAACACAAGGAACGAAGTATCATGAATTTGGAGAAGCAATGACATGGATAAAATGTGGTTACCCTGAATTAATTCCGACCAATATCCGAAGGCAATATATTCCAGAGGAGGGTTGGTTAATTCCCTTCGCACCTAAAGAAGAAAGTATCCTCAAATTTTATTCTGAGTTACCGCCTTCGATAATTCCGGTCGGTGCAGAATTCAGGATGTCATCAAAGTATATCCCAGAAATTAATACTAAATTTTGTGGAACTACCGACCTTCTATTCTACTATGATTCCCCTGATAACCCTGGATTTATTATAGGAGACTGGAAAACAAATGAAGAACTTACGAAAGATTATCAGAGGTCGAAGGGAATCACAATGTATCCTCCTTTTGATAATTTAATAGATGAACCCCTAGGACATTATACCCTACAATTTAGCATGTATCAATTAATGTTAGAATCAATTGGCTTAAAGATCCTGGGGAGAAGATTAATTTGGCTTAAAGGAGATGGAACATACGAAACTATAAAGATCGATAATGTCTCAGATAAACTTCTTAAAATACTATAATTCTAATCAAACTACACTGGTCCGAGATGGATAGGTGTAGTTTCTTTTTTGTCGTACCTGAAAGAAAAAGAGGGAACTAAATCCCTCCTTATTCATTACAATTTAAATTCTAAATTACTATATGCATCTCTTTCCACTATATCCGCAATTAATTCATCTACCTCATCTAGTTCATGAACACTTAAGTCCTCATAGTTCCACAAAGCTCGAATTGTATGATCATATTTTGTGTTTTCTTTCTTTTTTCTTTTACCAGTAACCTCATGAGATCCAATAAATATAGATATACCACAGTCTCCTACTACTAAATCATTAATACTATCACTAACCTCCGAAAAAACTAAAGCATCATCTATTTTATAACGCTTCCCTGTTTCAGTATCTACATACTCAATTCCTTCAAGTGTATTAACAGTATCTCTTAAGTGATCTGCATACCTTTCCATAAATCCAGAGATTAAACATGTAATTTCGTCAATCTTCTCTAATGATTCTTTTACTTTCTTAATATAAAAGACTTGTTGTTTTTCTGTCATGTACATATTTTTTATTTTTATTGTTATACATCACCTATAAGAGTTTTGGGATTAAAAAATAAAAAGAGAGAAACCTTAAAAGTCTCTCCCTATATCTCCTAAAGTGATACAAATCCATCAAACCTATAATAAGCTATATAAACCGTCTCGCCGTTGTGTTCATGACGTTCTTTAAACTTAGACAACCTAAAAACCACATTCCTTTTTAACTCTGGATTATATTCCGTCATGAGAAATTTGGCGAGGTGTCTAATCTTTTCATACTTCACTTTTTTCTCGATCTCTGCTAGGACCTCAAACTTTCCATGAACCTGTACTAAATGCTCCGTACAATTCAAGTAATCCTCTAAGTTCTCAAGTTCAAAGCCAACTACTATTCCTTTCTCTGGTAAATCGATCTTTTCTTCCATAGTCTTATATTTTTTAATTATTACTACACTTATAAGGAAATCAAAGGAAGAATAGTATTAAAACTACCCTTCCTTTTAAAAACTCAATTAAAATGCAAACACCTGAGTTTTATTCATCAGTCATACTCATTACAGTGTTCATGACTTTTGAGAGAATCTTAGTGATATCTTCTCATAGCTTTAAATTATTAAAGACTTTGAAAGCAATTTCAATTTGGTTATGTAAATAATCAAATATGCCCTGGACAATTAAGTCTGGGGTTCTTTTTTCCCACATATAAGAAAATCAGAAGTTTAAAGTAGCAAAACTTCATTTTTCTCTCTTTACTGTGAAAATCTTATTCTTCCCTGTAAAATTGAGTACTTCCCAATCTATAATCTGTTGTTTAGTTACAGATGTATTATTTAAGAATTGTAGGTCAACTTTCTTTACCCAACTATATTTAATCGGATCTATTTCTAGGAGAATAGAAAACCAATTATTAAAACAATAAGACGCCCTTCGATGAAAATTAGAAGGAGTTAGAAGAAAAGCTAGATTACTTATCATATAATCAATAATCATATCTTCATTATTCTCATGTTTATGATATTTGTGTATCTCTGAAAAATAATCTATATTAGAGATAAACTGGTAAAATTTTATTGGTAACTTCATAGCACTTATAAGGTTTTTATTCTATTGTAATTTATTTTTGAGGACTAAGGAACCCTTTATCATACCTTCCGTTCACCACTAAAGGGTTCACTC
>OOAO01002038.1_pt1 | contig 14732 bp, 13 predicted proteins | sample 1671821 | NCBI WGS metagenome assembly OOAO01 (sample SAMN06348196, study PRJEB24527) | human gut metagenome | biome: human gut; feature: ankylosing spondylitis patient; material: feces | host: Homo sapiens | place: China | collected 2015-10 | reverse complement strand
ATTGTCAGTCCGGATTCGGCACCCATCAAGCGGATGGTGCAGGAGAGCCGGGAGCGCGGAATGCTCATTGACGCGACCTATGGGCGCAAGACCGCTTCCATATTCATTATGGACAGCGACCATGTAATATTATCGGCACTGCCGCCCGAGCGGTTCAGCCCGAAGGAACAAGAGGGAGAGGTATGACAACAAAAGGGAAGACATTCATTGTGTCCGGCCCTTCCGGCGTGGGTAAGAGCACGGTACTGAAGGCTCTGCTGGAAAAGCGGCCCGACCTGTATTTTTCCGTGTCCGCAACGACCCGTTCACCGCGGCCGGGGGAGTTGGACGGAATCCACTATCACTTTATGGATGTGGACTCCTTCCGCAAATGGATTGCCATGGATCAGTTTTTGGAGTATGCCGAGTATGTGGGTAATTTCTACGGTACACCCAAGAAGTTTGTGGATGCCGCTATGGACCAGGGCCGGGATGTGATTTTGGACATTGAGATCCAGGGGGCGCAGCAGGTGTGTGCCAAGCGGCCGGAGACCGTGCGCATTTTCATTGCGCCGCCGTCCTGGGCCGAGCTGGAGCGGCGCCTCACCGACCGGGGAACGGACGATGAGGATAAGGTACAGAAGCGGTTGCTGCGCGCCAAGGTGGAGCTGAAAATGGCTGACCGGTATGACTACTTTGTGGTCAATGATACGGTGGATAACGCTGTATTCCAGTTGAAATCTATCCTCTGTGCCGAGCACTGCAAGTCCGTTGACAGGATCGAAAAGCTCCTGGTTGAGTAAATTATATTTTTCGCCGAAAGGCAGATAGGAAGTTGATTATTATGATGCTGTATCCCGCTATGACAAAACTTACTGAGTACATTCCCAACCGCTACATGATGGTGAATGTGGTGGCACGCCGCGCCCGTCAGATCGCCCAGGAGGCGGAGATGAATGGGGAGATTCTGGAGGAAAAGCCCGTAACCATGGCTATCAATGAGGTGGCGGAGGGCCTGTTTGATGCATCTACCATTAACACGGTGATCGACACCGATAAGTAATCACCCGCTGCAGGAGGCTGACATCATGGCGCAGATTGCCAAAATCGCAATAGAAGCGGCTACCTTTGCCATTGATAAGCCTTATGACTATTTGGTGCCCGATGGCATGGAGGTCCGAGCCGGGATGCGGGTCATCGTACCCTTCGGCCGGGGAAACCGGCGCTCGGAGGGGATGGTGCTGGCTGTGGAGCCCGGACTGCAGGATCGGCCACTGAAGGCGGTGGAGGCACTGCTGGACGAAACACCACAACTCTCCCGGGAGCAGATCCGATTGGGACTATGGATGTGCCAGCGGTACTTCTGCACCTTTTATGACGCACTTCACGCGATTTTGCCCATTGGCTTGTGGTATCAGCACCGAGAGATTTGGACGCTGCAGCGTGAGCCGGAGGAGGAAGCTCTCTCGGATAAGGAACGGGTGCTGCTGGATATGCTGCGGGAGAAGGAGCAAACCTTCTCAGACCTGCAGGCGGCGCAGCCCCGGGCACGGGAATTGCTTCAGAAAATGGAAAGGCTGGGTTTGGTTGCCTGTCGCAGGGAATCCAGCCGCCGTACATGCGACAAGACGGATAGTCTCGTTTCCCTGGCTATTGCACCGGACGAGGCGGCGGAGCTTATCCGGGAAAAGAAAAGAGCGCCCCGGCAGGCTGCAGCACTGTCATTTCTCCTGCAAAACGGGGAGACATCCCTGCATGAGCTGCTGTATTTTACCGGCGTGAGCCGGCAGGCAGTAACGCAGATGGAAAAGACGGAGATCCTGTCCCTGCGGGAGCAGGAGGTGTTTCGGATACAGCTGCGCCCGTCTGATAAGCAGGTACCGGAGATCCGACTGAACGAGGAACAGCAGGCTACCTATGAGGAGATCCTGCGGCACATCCACGGGGGAAGGCCCGGAGTGACACTATTGCAGGGCGTTACGGGAAGCGGAAAAACGGAGGTTTACATCTGCCTGGCCCGCCGATTGCTGGAGGAAGGAAAACGGGCCATGATTCTGGTGCCGGAGATTGCCCTGACCCCACAGATGATGCAGAGGTTTTCCATGTATTTCGGGGAGGATGTTGCGCTGCTGCACAGTGCGCTGGGCATTGCCGAACGGTATGACCAGTATAAGCGTATCCGCCAAGGCTTGGTAAAAATCGTGCTGGGCACCCGGTCGGCGGTGTTTGCTCCGCTGCCTGAGTTGGGTATGATCGTGATTGACGAGGAGCAGGAGAACTCCTATGAATCGGAAAAGCCGCCCTGCTACCACGCCCGGGATATTGCCAAATATCGCTGCGCCAAGGAGGGGGCATGGCTGGTGCTGGGATCGGCGACGCCTACAGTGGAGACGGCTTACCTGGCCCGGGAGGGCGATTACCATTTGTCCCTGCTGCGAAAACGGTACAATGAAAACGCGCTGCCCCAGGTGTCCCTTGTGGATATGCGCCAGGAGCTAAAGCAGGGAAACTATACCTCTATCAGCCGCCGCCTGTACGAGGAGATTCAAAAAAATCTGGAGCTGGGACAGCAGACGATCCTGTTTCTGAACCGGCGGGGCAACAGCCGGCAGATGATCTGCCCCGGCTGCGGCTATGTGCCCCAGTGCCCCCGGTGCAGCGTGTATCTGACCTATCACTCTGCCAACCGGCGGATGATGTGCCACTACTGCGGATATTCAGAACCCTTTGCGCCGGATTGCCCGCAATGCGGCGAGCTATTTAAGCCCATTGGCGCCGGTACGCAGAAGGTGGAGCAGGAGCTACGGGAGCTGTTTCCGGAAACGCCCATCCTGCGGATGGATGCGGATTCTGTGGGAACGCAGCATGAAAAAATGCTGCAGAAATTTGAAAAGGAAAGAATTCCTATTCTTTTGGGCACACAGATGGTGGCCAAGGGATTGGATTTTGATAATGTGACGCTGGTGGGTGTTCTGGCGGCGGACCAATCACTTTATGTAGACCACTATCGGGCCGCGGAGCGCACCTTTGTGCTGCTGACGCAGGTGGTAGGACGGGCCGGACGCGGCAACAAAGCGGGACGGGCTATTATCCAGACCTATACTCCGAAAAATGAGGTGCTTCGCAACGCCGCTGCCCAGGATTACGATAGCTTCTACCAACGGGAGATCGACCTGCGGCGGATCCGACGGGAGCCGCCCTTTGCCGACGAGGTGGTGCTGACGGTGACCGGACCGGAGGAGGCGAATGTGCGCCGGGCTTGTACACAGGTGCGGGACGGTCTGCGCCGGGCCGTTTCTCAGGTGCCCTATGCCGGGATGGACCTGGAGGTGCTGGGCCCGGCACCGGCCAGCGTTGTCAAGGTGAACAACCGCTACCGCTACCGCATCACGGTGGTTGGAAAATGCACCGCGCCGGTGCGGAGGCTGCTGGCGGCCTACATGAAGGAATTTGCCAGGAGAAAGGAAAACCGTACACTGCATATTTTTGCAGAGTGCAATCGTATGAATTAAACGCAAGATGGAGGATGAATTATGGCACTGCGAAAGATCGTTCTGCAGGGCGACGAGTGTTTGACCAAGGTTTGCCGCCCGGTTACTGATTTTAACAGCCGTCTACACACACTGCTGGACGACATGACGGACACGCTGCTGGATTCCGGAGGCGTAGGATTGGCCGCACCCCAGGTGGGTATCCTGCGCCGCGTGTGCGTGGTGCTGAATGAGGACGACGAGGTCATTGAGCTGGTGAACCCCGAGATCATTTTCACTGACGGAGAGCAGACGGGACTGGAGGGCTGCCTGAGCATACCGGGGAAATACGGCGTGGTTACCCGCCCGGAGGTGGTGCGCGTCCGAGCCCAGGATAGAAACGGTGATTTCTTTGAGGTGGAGGATTCCGACCTGACAGCCCGATGCTTCTGCCACGAGATCGAGCATTTGGACGGACACCTGTTTATTGAGCACACAGACCGCCTGATGACTGAGGAGGAGCTGCAGGAGTTCATCCGCCAGCAGGAGGAAAGTGAGGACTAAGGATGCGAATTCTATTTATGGGAACGCCGGAGTTTGCTGTGGAGCAGCTGAGGCGCCTTGTGGAGATGGGCCACGAGATCTGCGGCGTGTTTACACAGCCGGATAAGCCCAAGAACAGGGGCATGAAATTGGCCTTCTCTCCTGTAAAGGAATATGCCCTGACACAGGGCTTGGAGGTTTATCAGCCTACCAAAATGCGAGATGGGACGGCCCTGGCCATTGTGGAAAAGCTGCAGCCGGAGCTGACGGTGGTGGCAGCCTACGGCCGCATCCTGCCGGAAGACATTCTGGCGGTACCGCCGCTGGGGTCCATCAACGTACACTCCTCCATCCTGCCCCAATACCGGGGGGCTGCGCCCATCAACTGGGCTATTTTGGACGGCTGTAAGGAAACCGGCGTTACCATTATGCACATGGCCAAGGAGCTGGACGCGGGGGATATTATCTGCGTGAAGAAAACGGAGATCCTCCCGGACGAGAATGCCCAGGAGCTGACCTATCGCCTGGCACTGTTGGGTGCGGACGCCCTGGAGGAGGCTGTGACGCAGCTGGCAAACGGTACAGCGGCCCGCACACCCCAGGATCACAGCGCTTTTACCTATGCGCCCATGCTGAGTAAGGAGCTTTCTCCCATGGATTGGAACAAGCCGGCCCAAAAGCTGCACGACCAGGTGCGGGGGCTGATCCCCTGGCCCTGTGCCAGCACAGAGCTTGGCGGAAAAAAAGTGAAAGTATTCAAAACGAAGCTTGGCAGAGAAACAAATGCCGAGGCTGGGACGATCCTGACCGCCGGGAAGCAGGGGTTGGAAATTGCCTGCGGCGACGGATGCAGCCTGTGGATCCTGGAAATGCAGGCCGAGGGCGGCAAGCGTATGATGGCAGCGGATTATCTCCGTGGCCATCCCATTGAGACGGGAAAATGAGCGAGAATAGAAAAATGACCGCCCGGGACACGGCGCTGGAGGTACTGATGCAGGTGGAGCGGGCCAATGCCTGGTCCGACGGCAGCCTCAAGCGCACCATTGCCAAAAATGGGCTGGAGGGCCGGGAGGCTGCCTTGGCCACAAGACTTGCCTATGGCGTGATCCAAAATCGAACACTGCTGGACTACTATATCTCCTGCTACTGTGTGCAAAAGGCCCATAAGCTGGAGCCGGTGATCCGCAATATCCTGCGCATCGGCGGGTATCAGATCCTGTTCATGGACAAGATCCCCCATCGGGCTGCCGTAAATGAGGCGGTGGAGATGTGTCGGCGGAACGGACGGCCCAGGGCGGCCGGCATGGTCAACGCTGTGCTGCGGAAATTTGTGACAAACTGGATGAATATGCCGGAGATACGCTGCAGCGGTACGGCGGAATATTTGTCCATCCGATACAGTCACCCGCTGTGGCTGGTGAAAAGACTACTGGAGATTTTGCCGCCTGAGGAGGCGGAGCAGTTCCTGCGGGGGAACAACGAGATCGTTCCCACTACCATACACACGAACCTGCTCAAAACCGATGACGAGACCCTGGTGGAGGAGCTGAAGCAGGCGGGGATCGCGGTGGAGCGCCATCCGTGGCTGGAGCACTGCTTCACGGTGAGCGGCACGGGCAATCTGGAGCGATTGCCGGCCTTTGCGGAGGGGCGCTTTATGCTGCAGGACGCTGCCGCACATCTGGTATCGGTGGTGGCCGAGGCCAAAAAAGGTGACCGGGTGCAGGATGTATGCGCTGCACCGGGAGGGAAGTCCTTTGCCGCTGCCATTTCTATGGGGGGAGAGGGCGAGATCATCGCCTGTGACATCCATCCGCACAAGCTGAAGCTTATTGACAGAGGAGCCCAGCGCCTGGGTATCGGATGCATCCGCACCATGCTGGCGGATGCTCGGGAGCACCATGCGGCCTGGGATCGGGCGGCGGATGTGGTCATCGCAGATGTGCCCTGCTCGGGCCTGGGTATCATCCGCAAGAAGCCCGACATCCGTTACAAGGATCCTAAGGAGTTGGGTCGGCTGCCCGGTATCCAGCGGGCGATATTGGACAATGTATGCGAATATGTGCGGCCGGGAGGTGTACTGGTGTACTCCACCTGCACGGTACTGCCGGAGGAGAACGAAGCCGTGACGGACGATTTCTTGCAGGCACATCCCGAATTTGAAATGACGCCATTTGCCCTGCCGCTGCCCATCGGGCGCTGCGGGGGCAGGCTGACACTGTGGCCTCAGCGCAACGGGACGGACGGCTTTTACATCTGCCGCATGCGCAGGAAGGATTAAAAACGCAGAACGGGAGGGAGACTTACTTGGTTGACATAAAATCCATGACTCTGGAGGAAATGGGAGAATATCTTCGCCAGCTGGGTGAGCCGACCTTCCGGGCTAAGCAGGTGTTTTCCTGGCTGCATCAGGGTGCTCGATCCTTTGACGAAATGAGTAATCTCTCCAAGGCGCTTCGGGCCAAGCTGGCGGCCACCTGCCGCATTACGGCCCCTACCGTGGTGAGGAAACAGGAATCCCGGCTGGATGGCACCATCAAATACCTATGGGAGCTGCAGGATGGAAACTGCATCGAGACCGTACTCATGCAGTACCACCACGGCAACACCGTGTGCATCTCCTCCCAGGTGGGGTGCCGCATGGGCTGCGCCTTCTGCGCATCCACCATTGCCGGGCGGGTGCGGGATTTGGCTCCATCTGAGATGCTGGATCAGGTGCTGTTTACCCAGATGGACTCCGGGAGGGAGATATCCAACATCGTGCTCATGGGCATCGGGGAGCCCCTGGATAACCGGGACAACGTGCTGAAATTTCTGGGGCTGGTAAACCATCCCGACGGGATGCACATTGGCATGCGGCATATAAGTCTGTCAACCTGCGGCGTGATTCCGGGCATCGAGTTTTTAGCGCAGCAGCATCTGCAGTTGACGCTTTCCGTGTCACTCCATGCGCCGGATTCGGAGACGAGATCCCGCATTATGCCGGTAAACCGAAAGTATGATGTGGAGGAGCTGTTTGCCGCCTGCCACCGATATTTTCAGGCCACGGGGCGGCGAATTTCCTTTGAATATGCCATGATCGACGGCGTGAATGACCACGATTGGCAGGCGGACCTTATTGCCAGAAAGCTGGTGGGCATGCCGGGCCATGTGAATCTGATCCCGCTGAACGATGTGGTGGAGAGTCCATTTAAGCCCAGCCATAGGGTGGCAGCCTTTCAAAAACGGTTGGAGTCCCACGGCGTCACCGCTACGGTGCGGCGGAGCTTGGGCGGAGATATTGACGCATCCTGCGGCCAACTGCGCCGCAAGGCTATGGAAGAAAAGGAGGGAGCCGGAGAACCATGAGAATCTGGAGCATATCGGACATTGGTCTTGTGCGCCATGAAAATCAGGACGCCTATGAGACGATGCTGATCGGCGAATACACCGCAGCGGTGGTCTGCGATGGTATGGGCGGAGCGGCCGGTGGGGCAGTGGCCAGCCAGCTGGCGGTGCAGACCTACCGAAGGCAGATGGAGGAAAATCTCCGAAGCCACATGACTATGGGCCAGCTGAAGGAGGTTTCCGGCTTTGCCATTGCGGCAGCCAATGACGCTATTCGCCGCCGGGGGCAGGAAGAACCCTCCGTGCAGGGTATGGGTACCACACTGGTGGCCGCCATCATTCGGGGCGAGGATATTCTCATCAGCAATGTGGGCGACAGCAGGGCCTATCTGCTCTCGGAAACGGGTATCCGGCAGATCTCCCGGGATCATTCCCTGGTGGGCTCCATGGTGGAGCAGGGAAATATGACCGCAGAGCAGGCCAAAAAGCATCCGGGACGGAATTTGATCACCCGGGCTCTTGGGCCGGAGGAGAGCGTACAGGATGATGAATTTACCTATAAATGGAAGCAGGGAGACTATCTGCTTTTATGTACGGATGGATTGGTGAACACGGTCAGCGACCAGGAGCTGCTGTTCGAGGTGGTTCATACGGAGGAGCCCGAGCACTGCCTGAAAAGATTAGTGGATCTGTCCGCAAGCCGCGGCGCGCCGGATAATGTTACGGCGATCCTGCTCAAGAACATTTAAAGGAGATTGCGTTATGGATAAATACATAGGAAAAATGCTGGATAACCGCTATGAGATCATCGAGCTGATCGGCTCGGGCGGCATGGCTAATGTATATCGGGCCAAGTGCCACCGGCTTAACCGAATGGTAGCCATCAAGATCCTGAAGGCTGATATGGCTGAAAATGAGGAGATACGCCGCCGCTTCCGGGATGAGAGCCAGGCTGTGGCGCAGCTTTCCCACCCCAATATCGTGTCCATTTATGATGTCTCCACCAGCGGTGACACAGAGTATATTGTCATGGAGCTCATCGATGGCATTACCTTGAAGCAGTATATGGCCCGCCGGGGTGAAATGGATTGGCGGGAGTCTCTGCACTTCATCATACAGATCATGCGCGCCCTGGAGCACGCCCACAGCCGCGGGATCATTCACCGGGACATCAAGCCCCAGAATATCATGGTCCTGCGAGACGGCAGCGTGAAGGTGGCCGATTTCGGCATTGCCTGCCTGCAGAACAACGCACAGACTATGACCCAGGATGCCCTGGGCTCGGTGCATTATATTTCTCCGGAGCAGGCCCGGGGAGAGCATATTGACGCCCGTTCGGACATCTATTCCGCCGGTGTGGTGCTCTATGAGATGCTGACGGGCCGCCTGCCCTTTGAGGGGGATTCTGCGGTATCTGTTGCCATCCAGCACCTAAGCTCTGTGCCGCTGGCCCCCAGCGACATCCGGGAGGATGTACCTAAGGCCCTGGAACTGATCTGCATGAAGGCCATGTGCGCCAACATCAACAAGCGCTACAGCACAGCCACGGAGATGCTGGAGGACCTGGAGAGCTTCCGCAAGAACCCCAACCTGGATCTGGAGTATATCCGGGAGGAGCTGACCGAGCAGGAGGACACCGAGCCCACCCGGTATATCAGCAAAAAGGAGATACACGAGGCTGTGCAGGGCAAGAAGGAAGCCGCTGTGAAGGAGGAGAAACCGGAAAAGACGGGCATTGCAGGCACTAAGAACGAGAAAAAACGCATGGCCATTCTCATTGGCTCCTTTGCTGCCGCACTGCTGGCGATATTCCTGATATTTACGCTGATCTTTGACGGATTCGGCGGCGGAGGGGAAAAGGATGGCTACAAGGTGCCGAACATCCTTGGCATGACCGTGGAGCAGGCCGAGAATATGTCTGAGATCAAGGGGATTTTCAGCATCGAAGTGGTGGGCACCAAGGAGAGCAGCAAATACACCGAAGGACAGATCATCTCCCAGGATCCCACCGAGGGCACAATGCGGAAAAATAACCTGACCATTCAGGTCTATGTATGTGCCAAGGAGGAAAAAGCCTTTATGCCTACCGTGACCGGCTCGAGTGAATCGGATGCAAAGGAGCTGCTGAGCAACATGAACATGAATCTGAGTGTGCAGGTGCAGCCCAAGAGCTCGGATACAGTGGAAAAGGGATTGGTTATCAGCACCTCTCCCGAGGCCGGCAGCCAGATCAAAAAGGGCAATACCGTGATCCTGTATATCAGCACCGGACGGGAAATCAAGCCCGTGACCGTCATCAACTTTGTGGGTATGACGGAGGAAAAGGCTATGACCGAGGCCGAGAAGCTGGGCCTGGTGGTGGGCGCCAGCTCCAGCGAATACAGCGATGAGCCTGCAGGCACGGTCATCCGCCAGAGTATTTCTGTGAGTACTGAGGCTAAGACCGGCGATAACATCTACTTCACCGTCAGCAAGGGCCCGGAGAATAAAGAGATCGATGTGCCCAATGTGGTGGGCGCCAGCGAGAATGCTGCACGGAAGCTGCTGGAGAGCTATGGCTTCCAGGTCGAGGTGCAGTGGGAGAATGGCGAAAGGGTGGATAACGCCGTGGTGAAGAGCTATTCGCCCAATGGCTCTGCGAAAAGCGGCAGCACCGTCACTATCGTCCTGGGTACTGCATCCCAAGGCCCCGGCACATCTGACCACACAGATGGCATGGGTAACTGATGAGAGGACGTATAGAGAAGGCACTCAGCGGGTTCTACTATGTGAACGTGGGACAGCAGGTGCTGCAGTGCCGCGCCAGAGGAAAATTCCGCAGGGAAGGCACCAGCCCCCTGGTGGGGGATTGGGTGCAGGTGCGGGAGTTGGGCGGCGGCGAGGGCTTTGTGGAGGAGATCGAGCCGCGTACCAACTGCTTTGCCCGGCCGTCGGCGGCCAACATTGACCAGCTGGTCATCATCGCCTCAGCCGCTATCCCGGTGACGGATCCCTATCTCATTGACCGCATTGCCGCCATCGCTGCGCTGAAGGGATGCGGCGTGCTGGTGTGCCTGAACAAAACAGACCTGGATCCGGCAGACGAGCTGTTCGCCATCTATAGCCAATCGGCAATCCCTGCGCTGCGAGTCAGTGCAGAGACGGGGGAGGGAATGGATGCGCTGCGAGAGCAGATTCGCGGCAAGCTCAGCGTGTTCACGGGAAATTCCGGTGTGGGAAAGTCCAGCATTTTGAACTGCCTGTGCCCGGGACTCTCCCTGCAGGTGGGCGAGGTCAGCCAGGCCCTGGGCCGCGGACGGCACACCACCCGCCATGTAGAGATGTTCTCGGTGGAGGAGAACACCTGGGTCATCGACACACCGGGCTTTTCCTCCTTTGACACGGAGGAGCTGAGCCTGGAGCTGCAGGCACACCTGCCGGAGACTTTTCCGGAGTTTCTGCCGTATTTGGGGCAATGCCGCTTTGTGGGGTGCAGGCATATCAAGGAAAAAGGCTGCGCCGTGCTGCAGGCTGTGCGGGACGGAGACATCCCTAAGGAGCGCCACAGGAGCTACGTGCGGCTGTGGGAGGAGGTCAAGGACCTTAAGCCATGGGATAAAAAATAAAAAAATGCTGCCGCTTCCATCTTTGGAAGCGGCGGCATTTTTTTGGGGGCACCTATGGCAGCCGGATTGCGTATACTGCCAATAGAGGAGGGTTATTATGAGACGGTGGAATTGCGGGCGCGGCATCGGGATCTGCGCGCTGGCATTGGGCTTGGGAATCCTTGTCGCCGCCATATTCCCGGTGGGCTGCCTGATGTTTATTGTGGCGTTTCTGCTCATTGCCTGCGGCATATGCTGTATGCGGCAATGAAAGGAGGGAGAGAATTGAAGATCATCGTTTGGAAGGCTCCGGCTTTTTTGCGCGGGATTTTAAAATGTATATTCTGCTCTAAGGAATAGGAGAAGGCTCCCTCTCATACAATGAGGCAGGTTACAATATGAGAGGGTGATAGAAGTGGACACAGAACTGGAATTTGAGCAGATCCTATGCTATGATTTGCTGACAAAGGCGGCTACGACCCACGAGGAGACTACGGAAACAAATCTGCCGGACTACTGCGCCACGGCTTCCAGGATTCTTGATGCCAGCGGGCTGCTGCTGGTGCGGGAAAAGCAGCCGGCAGAGGGAATGATACGGGGCGAGGTGCGAGTGAGCATACTGTACCTCTCCGAGGAGACGGAGGGCCTGCAAAGCGTCACGGTGATGGTGCCTTTTTCCTGCGAACTCAGCGACCCCAAGCTGCGGGAGTGCCAGATGCTGCAGGTACATAGCAGGCTACTTCTGTGCGAGGCAAAGCTCATCACAGGGCGAAAGCTGTATCTGCGGGTGATCCCGGAGCTGACGGTGCTGGGCTTTGGCAGAAAGACCCTGCGCCTGTGCTGCGGGGCGGAGGGAAAAGGTCTGCAGCTCCGACAGAAAAAGCAGCAGCTTTCGCTGCTGAGTATGGTGGAGGAGCGATCCTGCACCACGGCGCAGGAATTTGACATCGGACCCAACGGTGCGGAGGAGATCCTGCTGAACCAGGTGCTGCCCCGGGTCACCAGCAGCCAGCAGATCGGCAGCAAGCTGGTCATTAAGGGCGAAATTGACATCTCTGCTCTGATTCGGACGTCAGACCGCAAGCTCCAGGGAATCGTGCAGACGGTGCCGTTCTCCCAGATTTTAGATGGTATCACAGTGCCTGACGAGAGTACCATCCAGGTGGAGGCCGCGCCGATGGAGTGGGATCTGCGGCTATTACGCGGGGAGGGCGGCTGCCGCATGGGCCTTACAGCCCGGATCATGCTGCAGGTGTTTGCCTATCGGAGACAGGAGGTCTGTTATATTACAGACCTTTACAGTACCTGCTGTACAATGAAAACTCAGGTGGAAGCGCTATCGGTCACCCAGCGTGGCAGGCCTGTATGCGTCCGGGAGTGGGCGGAGGAGCTGTTGGAATCCGGTCGGGGCTCCCTGTTTGCCTACGTCACCTCCTTCGATTGCGGCAGCGCCATTACACGCTGCGATAGCGGGCGGGCGGAGCTCTCCGCCACGGTGCGGATGAAGATCCTGTATCAAGATGAGAACGAAGCGCCTGTCACCGCAGAGCGTAGCCGAGAAATAAGAGCCGATATAGAGGGCTGCCCGGATACCGTTTGGCTTGGCAGCGGGCTGCCGGAGCTGCGGAGCAATGCCGGGAGGTGCCAGGTGCGTATACCGGTTTGCTTTTACGGATGTACAGGGGAAACTACGGAGCTGCAAACCGTATGCGCTGTGGAGGAGGTCACAGAGGAAGACCCGCAGCCTCGGCCATCCATTGTGCTGCGCAGGCCCCGGCCCGGGGAGTGCCTGTGGAACATCGCCAAGGAGCACAGCAGCAGCGAGGAGGCCATCCGTCAGTGCAACCATTTGGAGGATGACACGCTGCCGGAGGGGATGCTGCTCATTCCGGTACTGAAGGCATAAAAAACCCCGCCCGACGAAATCGTCGGGCGGAGAATTGTCCAAAAACTAGTTTTTGGACAAAAGGATCGCAGTCTGCTGCGCGCATAATTCCGGCGTGAAACGCCGGAATTCCACACTGGCAGCCTGAGCGGTATTTTCTCTCACGCACAGGTCGCGAGAGAAAATAATTTCATTTTTTCGCGTCTGCGGACGCGAACTTTGCGAGGCTTTTGGAAGCCAAAACCCGCCCGAAGCAAAAGCGTCGGGCGGGTTTTACTGCTTACTGTTAGTGCTGAGCAAAGCGGGAGAGGAACTGCCGGGTGCGCTCCTCCTTGGGGTTGGAGATGACCTCCTTGGGGTCGCCCTGCTCCACAATGACGCCGCCATCCATGAAGATAACGCGGTCGGCCACATCCCGGGCGAAGCTCATCTCGTGGGTAACGATGACCATGGTCATGTGCTCCTCAGCCAGCTGGCGGATGGCATCCAGGTCCGCGGTGCCGAAGCGCTTCAACCGGAGTTCTGCCCAGCCGGCCTGAAACGCCCGCTTTTTCAAAAAGAGAGCGAGGGCGCACACGCAGGAGAATCCGGCTAGCATGGTGAGAAGCGCAAGCAGCTTGCTGTGGCTGCCTGTGAGAAAAAGTACCGCATAGGTCACGACGAAACACAGTGGGACACCAATTAAAAAAGTCAGCACGCCGGGGACCGGATTCCATTTGACAGGCTCGTTCTCAGTTCCTGCGGCCTCTCGCCGGGCGCTCTCCGGACTCTGCCCGGCAAAGGGACTCTCATTCACAGCGGCCTCCGCCCGCAGCAATGCCTTCATGGCCTCGTCCCGCTCCGACCGGGCCTTGTCCACGGCTCTCCGGGTGGTCTCCAGATTGACGATGGCGCCGCGGAGCCGGGCGATGGTCTCGTTCTCCGGGATTTGGTCCTGCTGAAGCCGCTCCTGCACCTGCGCGGCGCGGACCTCTGCCTGTTCCGCCGCCGATGCGGCACCGGAGAGGGCCTGGCGGCGCTGGGCGGCCTCCCAGCGGTCGCAGTCCGTCAGTTCCGCCTGTAGGATCTCCGCCCGACGGGACAGAGCTTCGACCTCGGAGCGGGCCTGCACCAGCTGCCGGGCCAGAGAGTTGCTCTCCGACAGCTGACGGTCCAGTTCGGCCAGCTCCGTCTCCAGAGCGGGGAGCTGCCCGGTCCTGTTATGGCGGCGACGATTCAGCTGCTTTTTCAGGGCATCCGCAGCCTCTGTATAGGAGGTGCCCTCCTCTCCGGAGGAGATCAAGGCCGCGATGCGCCGTTCCAGCTCGGCATCCTGGCTGATGGGCAGGTTATTCTGCCGGATAAAGGCGCTGCGCTCAAAGACCTCCCGGCTGATGCCCAGCAGGGTCTCGCCGCAGGCGGCACCGGTCAGGCCCGGCACAGGCTCGTTGGTACCGGCGTATACGGCACTGAATTCCCCCATGGGGCTGGCCTGCCGCCGGGGGGCGCGGGGCAGAGGCAGCTCCCCCAGTTCCGTGCCGCAGTCCATCCGGCCGGACATGGCCGCGCCTGACCAGGGAGCAAAGCGGTTTTTATCCGCGATAAAACCAGCGCGGTCCCGCTCCCGGCTGTTGACACCATATAAAATAGAGAGCAGAAAGGCGCACCAGGTGGACTTTCCAGTCTCGTTGGGGGCTTCGATGATATTCAGACCGTCCCCCAGCTCCAAAGACCGGCCCTGGAGTTTGCCGAAGGTGGCGGTCATGCGATGAATCCGCAGATCAATCCCTCCTACTATGTATACATTTTATTTCCATGGACATTATACCACTGTCGCCTCCGTTTGCACAGCTTATTTTCCCGACCTGCGCAAGGGGAAGGGGACGAAAGCCGGAGAAATCGCCACAGTAATCAGAAAAATAAAAAAACCTCGAAAAAGGTATTGACAAAAGGGGAAGGATTTGG
>OOAO01002036.1_pt1 | contig 14733 bp, 20 predicted proteins | sample 1671821 | NCBI WGS metagenome assembly OOAO01 (sample SAMN06348196, study PRJEB24527) | human gut metagenome | biome: human gut; feature: ankylosing spondylitis patient; material: feces | host: Homo sapiens | place: China | collected 2015-10 | reverse complement strand
CAGTTGACATTCTCGTGCATAAATGCTATACTAATATCATCGAAAGGAGGAGACAACATGAAAAGAAAGGAGGAAGCAACTATGCTCAATCAATCCGATGTATTGCTCTATCTATATTGTAGAATATTTAATCTATTAGACAACCTAGAAAGCTCGCATATTTATGGCAAAGCTAAGTGGTTTAACATCTCAGGAAACGCATACGACACAACCGCCTATTTTCGCTGCATAGAGATATCAGACGAGTTACACTTATTTGCCAGCATAGACGATATTGAGATGCAATATGATCTCTACGATAGAGACGACGTAGAAGCATGTATCGACGATATCGTGTTGGCATTAGATAAAATCAATTAGGAGGGTATAGCGATGACGCAAATATTATTAAGTATTGTACTATTTCTAGGAGGATGTGGAGTACTACTCTCCATCATCATGGCGATTATCAAACCAACCAAAGAAAATTTTATCCGCATGATCGCCAGTGTATTATTATTTTCCTTTGTATACACGCTCATCATCATGTACAATCTCAACGAATTATATCAAGAACTAAACGTATGGCTTTATAACTTAGCGCACGGCGCAATTTAATTTAAGGAGGATGAAAATATGAACGCTAGAGCGATTGCGAAACTCATGTTAGACTGGTTTGACTGCTTATATAGTTATGAGCAGATTCTGTTTCATATTCATATGTCAGGTGAAATCAATAATAAAGTATTTTGCTTTGTGATATCAGAGAAAGATAACAATTTACAAATAGAAACACACACGAAAAAGCTTGATACCGTTTCAACCATTGATACACTCACCGATTTAGCACACTTATGGTATCGTACCACAGAACAGGAAGAACGCATCATATATAGCACCACAACGATTGACGGTGACGAGCACCCTATCGTGCAATTAGGAAATACAAGAATTGTATTTGATGTCGATAGAAAGGGAATCATGCTAAATATATCGTCTTATTCGAACGGTGTGTATTTAAAACACACATATCTTTTATTTGAAACAACGTTTGATGACTGCTTATCAAAGGAGATTGAAAAACATTGTTGCATTGTTTATGCGAATGCTTGTAATATAAAATATAATGACTATGTGTATTATTTTGAGGGAGGTGAAAAATAAATGACACCAGAAATAAAGTTTTGTGTTTTATACTCTCTGCTGGTTATTGCTGTCGCTATGATTTTAATTACTAATCATAATTATGAAAAACATCGCATAGAAATATCCCGATTACGGGAATTAAAAGCCCAGTATCCGATCATACGTGTCTACGTAGGAAACAAATTTCTTTGCGTGTTAAGCAAAGCGAACTATCGCCAGATAGCGAAATGGATGGCAAGAGACAGTTATCGTGGATGCGTAGGGAAAGATGGAAATTATCAAATATTTTTAAGGAGATAACGGCGATGAAAGTAAAAGAAATGATAGATTATATCAGGGAGGGCGAGGAAGTGAAACTGATAATATCAGATGGGAATGTTGATATTATCGTGTATCATAAATCCTTTGACATGCCAAAATGGGCGCTTGAAACATTGATATCCATGATTGAGATTGATGATTATTGCGTATGTATACGATCATACATTCCAGATGGACACTATCTGAAATTAGAGCGTCAAGAATGTGAGGTGTCATGCTGCCATGATTGATTACAATAAGAAAACATATCAATTCAATATCAGTTACGGTTCCACAGGGTCTGAAATTATCAAAGTAACTGTCCCGAAACCTTGGATCTATGATTTGGGGATTAACCCACAGAAAGACCGTTTAAAATGGGAGAAAACAGAAAACGGGATTATTTTAAGAAAGGCGTAAACCATGACAATTAGGCAGCAATATCAGAAAGCACGGCGTAATTATTTACGCCGTGTAAAGCGGTTAACCAATCAGGGATATTTCGTAAAACCAATTGCCCCCGTGAAAAGACCAACAAGAGCTTCCATTGCGAGGCTCGAAAAGGAAACAGGTAAGGCGATCAAACAGCATGCCAGCACAACCCTATATGATGTACTAACGGGAGAAGCGGTTCAGGTGAAAGGAAGAAAACACCGGCAGAGGGTTCAGAAAATGAATCAAGAGTTTATGCAAATGACACCTTTTGAACAGGAAACAGTACGTGAGTTGCAGAGTGTAAGCACAATCTCATTCAGCGAAAGCAATAAATCATTACGTGAGATCACTCAGAGGGCATTTGATAATATGGACGAAGTGCAGGAATATGATATTATCATTGATCGATGGTATGAATTTATCGAAACAGGGATCCATCCAAGAGTGCGGATGCTGGTTCGTCAACGCACGGACGAACTACTAGGAAGAGCAACAGAAGCAGAGAAGATTGCGTTTGCCCGTGTGAGAAAGCGCAATCCAGACATCTTTCCAGACGGCGCTGATTCCAGAGACGAGGTTGTCAACGCCAAAATGACAGAAGTTGCGGAATCCATGGGATGGGTAATGAATAGCGATGAATTTCGGCAGATCATAGATTTAATGGACGTAGTCATTGAGCCGGAGGAGTAAGGCAAAAAAGCGGAAGCGGTGGTGACGTTGGGCGGCAGGAAAAAGAAAGAGATCACGTTTTGGGCGTCCGATTTTGAAACAACAGTATGGACAGAGGAAATGACAAGGGAAGCAGGACATACACAGAATTGGACAGAAGTATGGGCGGCAGCAAGCACGAAGTTATATGACGAGTGTGAAGAGGTTATTATACAAGGAAACATTAGGGACTATATTCAGTTTATCATAACAAGACCCGGTAACAATGTATTTTATTTTCATAATATTGCGTTTGACGGGTCTTTTATTGTAGATTTTCTATTAAGGAATGGGTGGACATGGACAAATGAAAAAGAGAAGAACATGCGGTCAAGGCAATTTACAACCAGTATTTCTTTACTAGGGTCATGGTATACGATCAAGTTAAAGTATCATAAAAAAGTCATTGAGATGAGAAACAGTTTAAAATTAATTCCGAGCAGTTTGGAAGTGATCGGAAAGTCATTTAAAACGAAACACAAGAAATTATCGATGAACTATGAGGGACGTAGGTACGCTAACTGTGCGATTACGGATGAGGAGTTGACCTACATTAAAAACGATGTGCTAGTATTAAAAGAGGCACTAGAAAAGATGTTCGATGAGGGGCATAATAAATTAACCATAGGAAGTTGTTGTCTTGAGGAGTTCAAATCCACCTATGGGGCATATGATTATGAGCGGATGTTCCCAGATTTGCGGGAAGATCCTATTATGATAGATGATAAAATCACGAATATATGGGAGTATTGCCATAAAGCCTATCACGGTGGGTGGTGCTATGTAAATCCAAAGTATCGAGGGATACCTGTAGCAGAGGGAAGCGTATATGATGTGAATTCACTATATCCGTCCGTTATGCATAGCTCATCGGGCAATGTATATCCATATGGACACGGTGAGTATTGTCTAGGCGCACCCGGAATGGATTTATTAGAAGATCGTAGAAAGTTTTATTATATCAGAGTGCGATGCCGTTTTCATTTAAAGCGAAGAAAATTTCCATGGATGCATATTCGAGGAGACGCGAATTACCGGGCGACAGAAAACCTGTATACAACAGATGTCAAAATGAATGGGAGGTATTATCGATACTATCGGGATATAGACGGGAACAAATGTGATACCATAAGAGAGTTCACGTTTACAAAGCCAGACTGGGAGTTATTTCAAGAGACTTATGATACAGAGGATTTAGAAATACTAGATCATGTATGGTTCTGGGCGAAAACAGGGCTGTTTGATGATTACATCAACCGATATAAGGAGATGAAAGAAACCAGCACTGGTTTTTTACGGACATTAGCGAAATTATTTCTAAACAATTTATACGGGAAGTTTGCGATGTCAGACGATTCCAGTTATAAAGAGCCGTATCTTGATCCATCTGATAACACGATCCATTTTATCTTGCATGAGGAGCATAATAAGAAAGTCGGTTATATTGCGGTAGGAGCGGCAGTGACTAGTTACGCATTGAACTTCACGATCCGGGCGGCAATGGAAAATTATGATCGGTTTTTATATGCTGATACAGATTCGAATCATTTACTTGGGTTTGAGCCACCAAACGGAATGGTAATTCATCCAACGAACTTTAACGCTTGGAAAAATGAATCGAAATTTGAATCTGCCATCTATGAAAGACAGAAAACCTATTTGGAAGTGTTGATTGAAAAAGATGGAGAGCCATTAGAGAAACCATACTACGACTTAAAAGCGGCTGGAATGGGAAAGGGAGCAAAAGAAGCGTTTTTAGAACGGGGATATGGTCTAACGGATTTCAAAGCTGGGTTAGAGTTAGATGACTGTAATTTAAAGGCAGTGCGAATACCAGGAGGCATCTTATTGACAAATAAAACATTTAAAATGCGAAAACCTATTGACAAAAAGGTTTGCGTGATGTAAGATTCTATATGTAAACAAAAACCAATATAAAAAAAGAAAAGGAGAACAAAGGTATGAATGGTTACAAAGCAGTAGTGAAAGAAAGTGTAAAAGGATTAACAGTAAGAGAGAAGATCGCAATCAAGGCACTGAACGATGTGACAGAATTAAACGATCTGGTAACACCGGAGCAGGCGATTATGATTAACATTGACAATGTTGTAACCGTACAGGTACATAATGAGAAATCAGACAATCAGGATTACAACAAATATGTCTATATTGACAAAGACGGTACAAAGTACGTGTCCGGGTCAGAGCCATTATATACAACCGTAAAAGATATCTTAAGTGATATCGAAGACGCGATTGCTGATGGAGAAATGGACGAGACAGAAGATATTACCATTAAGGTTATGAAAAAGGAATCCGCAAACTATAAAGGGCAGATGTTCTTAACAGCGGAACTAATCTAATCAGATAGCTACACCTTTGCGTGATCGCTATAAGTACTCCTAACTAAAAATCGAAAAAAGAAAAAAGGCGTTGAGGTCACGCCTTTTTTCTATATAGAAAAGGAGGAGACACATGGGAGACTTTTATGATATTAATTATAAATTATACAATATGCTGGACATCAACGGTGAGAAACCAGAAGTGTTTATAGCGGACGGAAACCGTACAGCAGGGAAATCGTTTAGCATTAAGAGTAAGATATTAAAAGAGGCATTGGAAAAAGAGGATGAGAACCAATTTATCTATTTGTATCGATTTAAAGATGACATGCCGGGGTGTGCAGACAGTTTCTTTGGGGATGTCGTTGATGTGAAATATGATGGCGCGGAATATGAAGAAAAGTCCTTGGCATCTGGAAAAATACGGTTGATGTTATTCGAGGGAAAAGAAGTTGGATTTGCGCTTGCCGTAAATATCGCCAGAAAATATAAACAGATGTCCGCCGTATTCCGTAATGTTGGGAATATGTTCTTTGACGAGTATCAGGACGAAGATAATGTGTATGTGCCAATGGAAGTGCAAAAGCTGATCTCTATCCACACAACAGTCGCAAGAGGGAAAGGGAAGAACATCCGGTATGTTCCTTTATATTTGGCAAGCAACACCGTGTCTATCTTAAATCCATATTACAGCACGTTTGGTATTAATAAGAGGCTAAAAACAAACACAAAATTCCTACGGGGAGACGGGTGGGTGTTTGAGCGGACATTTAATAAGAACGCCGCAGAAGCATTTCAGAACTCTGGTTTTAACCGGGCATTTAAGAACAATGGTTATTTCCAGTTTGCGTCTGAGAACCAATATCTTAATGATAATTACGCATTGATTGAGAAGCCAAAAGGACGGGGAAGCTATATGCTTACCATCAAAAACGATCAAACCCTGTACGGGGTCTATCGGTACCCATCGTGCGTGTATGTGTCAAAGAGTTATGATGAAAGTTTTCTTTACAGGGTCTGCTTCACCGTAAACGACGTAACGGACGATCGCTTCATGCGAATCGGAACCACAAACTATTTAGTGCAGATGATGAGAACGGAATTCAATCGAGGAAACGTACGTTTTCAAGATTTGGAATGTAAAAACACATTTTTGGACATGGTTTCGTTTTTATAATGTTGACAACTATGTGGATACTGTGTATAATAATAGATGGAAGTCCCCACGGCAATTCGTGACCGTTATCAAGATTGCAAAGACAAAAGGCAGGCAGCCGCAATCTTGGTATGGCGTTGTCTCCCCCGTCACATGCCCCGTGGTAGGGCTTCTTTTATTTGACATTTTTTTCGTACTATGATATGATAAAAGATTGATCTTAAATACATTTTGTGCTATACTGTTATAGAGGAGGTGAAGACATGGCATTAAACGGAATTGATGTTTCCCATTATCAAAACGGGATCAATTTAGCTAAGATATCCGCTGACTTTGTGATTATGAAAGCAACGGAGGCGACTAGTTTTGTAGACCCTTGCTGTGATTCCCACTATCAGGAGGCGAAAGGTGCAGGAAAACTACTGGGAGTGTATCATTTCGCCCGTGGAACAGGAACAGGGAAAGAAGAGGCAGACTATTTTCTAAAGCACTGTGAAAACTACGTGGGAGAAGCAATCCTGGTTTTGGACTTCGAATACACCAATCAGCCAAACTCGAACACGGTCAACTGGTGCAAAACATGGCTTGATCGGGTGCATGAAAAAACAGGAATAAGACCACTCATCTACATGTCGCATAGTGCGACAAGGCATGCTGATTGGAGTAGTGTGGCAAAGGATTACGGGTTATGGGTTGCTCGTTATGCCAACAACCAAATTGTATACGGGTACCAGAAAGACCCGTGGCTTGGAACAGAGGGAACTGGAGCCTTTTCCACCGTTGCGATCCATCAGTACACTTCCACTGGAAGACTTCCCGGATGGAGCAACAATCTGGATCTTGATATTGCTTATATGTCAAAAGACGCATGGAAAAAATACGCATACCCTAACTCTACAGGTTCTTCAGGAGGCAATATCACATCAAAAGAGGTTACATTGAAAAAAGGGGAAACCCTTATTGTAAAGGGGGTGTAATGGATGGAAGCATGGATCGAATTGATTCAGCAGGTGGGAATCGCCGCTGTGGTAGCTGTCTTATGTATGTGCTTTATCAAATATATGTATGACAAGAACCGAGAAGATGTGAAACTGCAACGAGAAGAGTACACAAACCAGCTTGAGACAGAACGCCAGAGGCATAACGAGGAGATGAAAAGCGTCACAGAGGTGTTAAACAATAACACGGTGGCATTGACAGAACTCACAACCTATATTAAATCATTCGTGTCTACAGAGGTTACTGACAATGCCTAATATTAGTTTAGCATACCAATGGACGATTTCCGTATGCAATGCCCCGAATGTGGGTTACTCCCAAACCTATCGGAGAGGGCAGACAGTGAATGGGATTACCTATTATGACTGTTCTTCTTTAATATCCGCCGCCCTCACGAAAGGAGGCTTTACACAGACGAACCCGTGGTTTACCACAAGTTCCATGAGAGGCTATCTCAAAGATTGGGGGTTCGGTCAAATTCCCGTAACAGAAGAGTGGAAACCGGGAGACATCTTGTGGAAGCCGGGGCACACAGAAATGTGCTATCAGGGATATGTCACTATGGGGGCGCATCAATCCGGCGTTCCGTTAGCGGATCAGGTGTCCATCAATTCCGGACCTGTCTCACCTACTTATTATACGGAGTGTTGGAGATATGGAGGAGGAGCCGCAACACTCATATGGATTTATGGAAACCGTTACTTAAACCAAGATGAAATGGAAAATAACGCCTACGTGTTTTGGTCTACCATGTTCGGCTACGGCTGGACATTAAATGCAGTGGCTGGCGCTCTTGGGAACATCCAACGGGAATCTACCATCAATCCGGGAATCTGGCAGAATTTATCCGTCAACCCGGAGCTGGGGTTCGGGCTGGTGCAGTGGACGCCATCTACCAACTACACCAACTGGGCTGTGAAAAACGGGTATGATATCAGCGATGGGGCAGGTCAGTGTAAATGGCTGGCAGAAGAAACAGTGCCCTCCGGTCAGTGGATTCCAACCAGCTCTTTTCCACAAAGCTTCGAGGAGTTCACTTCCAGTACAGATACACCGGAAACACTAGCGGAAATGTTCTGTTTAAACTTCGAGCGTGCCGGAGTTGCCGCTATGGACGAGCGGAAACGGAACGCAAGAAATTGGTACAATTATCTGGAAAACCTGTCACCGATTCCACCCGAACCGGGGAAAACGGTGAAGAAAAAAATATATCATTTTCCACTTATAAAAAGGAGGTTTTATTAAATGAACACAGATGAAGCGATCAAAAAAATTATGGATCAGATGACAGACGTATCTTCTGTTCAGGACGCATTTGACTATCTCATCGAAGCAGCGTCCGGGGAATGGAAAACCAAATACGATCAGGCTATCGTGGATTTAGAAGCGGCAAGAAGCGAATCCGCTAAAAAAGACCAGCAGATTGTAGACTTGAACAACCGTTACAAAGAACGGTTTCTGTCCGAGATGGGTGGGGCAGGTCGAAGCGATGAGGATGTCAATGACCCACAAACCACAGAAGATGTCTTATTTAACGACATTGACTGGAACGCCGCTACAGAGTAAATGAAAATAAGGAGGTAATGAAATTATGCCAACAAAGAAAGCAACTGTACCAGCTACAAACGTGAACCTTTTGAAAGCGGCTGTGAATGAATACAGCTTGGAAAACAGGTTATCCAAACCGACAGAAGATAATCTTGCGGCAGTGTTTGACGACATGATGAACATTGATAAAGCAAGAAACGCATTGGTTCCGTCTTTGATGCAGAGAATCGGAATGCAGACCGTGGATTCGGATTCCTGGGATAACCCGTTTAACGTGGTAAAGAAAGACCCAATGTACTATGGTTCCATTGACGAGGAAACCTATGTCAACTTCGCAAAATCCAAAGGGTTTGACCCAAGAGAGGACTATGCGGAAGCATTTAAACAGTATCAGTCTTACATTATGACGATGTTCCACCGTGTCAACTTTGCGGAACAGTATCCGGCAACCATTAGCTATGACAATATGCGAGACGCTTTTACAAGCGAATACGGTGTCCGTGACCTCATGAGAGCGAAAGCAATATCTTGTGTTTCCGGGTTCAACTGGGATGAATACAATGCCATCAACTCCATTATTGGAACAGGGTATGATAAGCAGATCCTCCCAGCTACAACCGTAAAAGCGCCGGTAGACGAAGCAACCAGTAAAAAGATGATTTCCCTTGTAAAGGCATACGTGAAGAAATTCCGTTATCCAAAGCCAGAGCATAACATTGCAGGCGCAACCTCCCACAGCCGCCCGAAACAGCTTCTCTGGCTGACAACACCGGAGAACGATTCCAACTTCGAAGTATTTGTTGAGGGTTACGCTTTCAATGAAAACAAGGTAGATCTACAGGTAAGTAAGATCGTGGTGGATGAATTCCCGGATCCGGCTATTCAGGGCGTGCTTGTGGATATCCGGTTTTTCCGTATCCGGGAACAGTTCAGACGGTTCAGCTATCAGGAGCTGGCAACTTCCCTGAACTGGAATATGTTCTACACGGTGAAAGAAATGATTTCCGCTTCCCCGTTCTACCCGATCATGGTATTTACAACCGATCAGGTGGCAACCAGCTCTCTTACCATTACAGCAGAAAACGTAGAGTATACAGCAGGAACAGAAATGCCGATTCCGGCATCCGTAACAGGTGGAACCGGAACCTACCACATGGGTCTGATCGACTATACGATTACCTCTGGCGCAACAAGCCGTGACACTTACATACTACCGGGCACCAATATTTTAGTACTTGGTTCCGATGAAACAGGAACGATCAATATTGATGTAACGTATCGAATGGATGCTTCTGTGAAGAAAGCAATCACTGCTACAAAAAAAAGCTGATGCATAAACTAGTCGAATAGTCGAAGCAAGAGGGGCTTGACAATGCAAGCTCCTCTTGTAGAAAGGAGATAGGAACATGGACGCAATGATTCCAATGCCAACGCAAACAGATGTTGTTGCGAAAGCACCGCAGTCAAACTTACGATTATATTCCGGTGTTCCTTGGGATAACACCTATCAGCATGTGAGGCTATATGATTCTCAAGTAGCAGCACTATCTTCACTGGAATCTTATCGTGTTCTATATTCAGATTCCCGGTTAAACAATATGGCTCCGATCCGTGTAGGTTCCTTAGAATTAAAGATCCCTTTCACAGAAATGGAAACGCTGGATTTAAACTACATGACCTTTTTAAATAAGGGGTATTCAAACACTTGGGTGTTCGCTTTTATTACCTCCATTGAATGGTTATCCCCGGAAACAACGAGGGTGCATTTTGAACTGGATATCTGGCAGAATAACATTTACAACTGTACCATGAAGCCGTGCTTTGTAGACCGGATGCACATTCCAAAAAGTCAAGATACGATCGGAAACAATTTATTTCCTGAATCCATTGAGACCGGGGATTTCGTCTGCTATCAGCATACGTTTGTATCCTTTGGAACGATGTACGCCGCCCTGCTTGCGACACAGTCACCAGAGGGGGATGCCATTGACGGCGCTCTCCGTGATAATGTATATTGGGGCACTGGGCTTGATACCTATATTGCCACAGAGAAAGGCGTAGAACAGCTCAATGCAAAACTAAAAGAATACACAGACAACGGCGGTGAAACAGCGATCGCCAATTTAATCATGGCGCCCTCTATCTGCATCAACGCCGCAAGAGGTGTTGACCCGTCTACGGTAGAGGGGACTTTTCAAATAGGAACTCCGTTTGGAGGATATACACCAAAGAACAACAAACTATACTCTTCTCCTTATTTATACGCTATTGCGGATAATAACAGCGGACAAAGCAACACCTATATGTTTGAGTATTCCAGTGAGGCGAATCACGCATTACACTTTGTTGCGGAGGGTGCTATGAGTACAACGCCGGGTGTATTATTTTACCCGAAGAATTATAAGGGAGCAGAAGAAAACTATACGGAATCCCTTACTTACACGAATTTTCCGGTGTGCGCCTTTAATACAGACGTGTATAAATCATGGCTTGCCTACAATCAAAATGCCCAGACCATCAACGCTGTGACATCCGGGGCTTCTATTGGAACACAGATCGCAGGAGCTGTAGCGTCCGCAAGGTCAGGGGATGTCGGTGGAGCAATCTCACAGGGCACAAGCGCTGTGTCAAACACGATCAGTACGGTTGGTGATATCATGGTAACAAGAGAACAAAAGCAGTTAGAACCAAACGTATTACATGGAAAGGCGTTGAACTCTGCTATCAACGCAGGTCTTGAATTGCAAAGGGTAGATATCTACTTGATGTCCATTACAAGGGAATTCGCGGAAAGAATTGATGATTACTGGACTGTGTTTGGATATCCGGTTCGGTCATTAGTAACGCCAACCATGAATAACCGGTCTTCGTGGGATTACTTAAAAACAGTGGGATGCGGTATCACTGGAAAAGTAGACCTCGATCAGTTAAAGAAACTGAGAGCGATCTTCGACAACGGTGTATTCATTTGGCATACCAATGATATCGGGAACTTTGGGCTTGCGAATAATTAAACTAGTGAACTAGGAGGTGATACCATGCGAAACCCTTTTCGTGTATACGAAAACTTTAAATCGGATTCCTGTGACATGGAGGAAGTGTACTTTTTCTATAAATTGAAAAATTTGTTTTTGGCTTCTATTACTTATGAGGGGCTACCGGATGAGATTCAGCCATTTTGGGTGGAAGAACAACTATTCTACAACCCAGTCGTTGCGTTTATTTATGATGATCTGGTTGATATGTACGCCGCTATGAAAGTGAACTTACAAGGTATGCCGGATATCTACGGGATCCCAGAACTTCGGCAAGTGTGGGCGATCAACGGATATTTGGAGTATTACGGAAAAGAAAACTCCGTCTTAATGTGGAATTCCCTCGCCCCGTTCTCTTATGCGAAAATCGCCCGGATGTACGCAAAGAAGCTCGCTAATATCTGGAAAACCATTGATGTAAATATCTTCGCTCAGAGAACACCTGTTGTGATGTCAGCCCCGGATGATATGCGGCTCACTTATGATAATATCGGGGCAAGCTATGAAGCAAACGTTCCGGTGATTAAAACACGAGACACGGTGAATCTTGGGTTGATTAAAGCCCTGAAAATTGAGGCACCCTATGTGGCAGATAAACTGCAACAGCAGTTTAAAATTGTGCTCAGTCAGTTCCTGACAGATTGCGGCTATGAATCAAACCCCGTTGAAAAGCGAGAGCGCCTAATAAACGGAGAGGTAGACGGGAATAACGGAGAAACGGAGGGCATGAGAAACTCAAGACTTGCTACGAGAATTCGGGCTATCAATGCTTGTAATGAGTTATGGGGATGGAATGCCAGCGTGAAATTTAATTCCATTCTGCCAACTTCTATCAACGGATTTATTGGCGGTGTTTCCCCTGAGGAAAGAGAAGCAGGAGAGGAGGAAGAAAGTCTTGATAACGACGACAATTAAAAACATCTTACAAGAATACGCTCAAGCTGATTACATGAAAAACCACCCGGGAGAAATGATCGTGAATCTTTCTCCTTGGGATCTGGTGGACAACTACTACCAGCAGTTTTTCTCCTTTCCGTTTCCGTGGTATGAGGATTCGGATGATAGCAAAACAGAGTTTGAAAAGCTCTTCCTGCACCGCTACTTTATGAATGAGATTGGACAGGAAACCGTGAATCTCCATAAGCAGATGCTCTATACAAAGCTATCCATCCGGATGCCCTACTACAAGCAGATGTTCCAAACCATGCTGAATGAACAGGGTGTAGATATGACCCACAATCTGGATTACTCTATGGACGGCAAGGATTCCGGTACAGCGAAAGGCGACAAAACACGGGATATGTCGGATAATACGGAGGGAACCTACTCGGATACCAATAAGACTACTACGGATACAAACTCTCAATCCATTGAATCCGATAATCCTCAGATAAACTTTACTGGTGTAGATTATGCTTCTGCTATGAACCGTGGGCAGTCCGATCAGACGGTGAACGGAACAGCTTCTGGCACCAACTCCTCTGATAAGACTGTGAAAGAAACAGAAGATCATTCCGAATCCACAACAGGTACTACGGAGCGAAATTTTCTTGGCAGGCAGGGCGCTTTTCCAGCCGAAGTGATTGAAAAATGGAGAAACATTGTATATAATATAAATCAGGAGATCATAGGTGAGCTGGATTCTTTATTTTTGGGGGTGAGACCGTAATGGATCGAGAAAAATTACTGAACATGTTGGAGGCAACCGGCATATGGTTACAGTCGCCGAGTACCTATGTCCAATTAAAGGCGGAATACGCACAGTGCCATATCCGATTATGTCTCGTTTCGGCTGATATCGATGATCCTTGCCGTGCGTATACGAAAAAAGAAATGTCGTATCTTAGAAAAAAACAGACTGCTCTTGTTCATTATGAGGGTGTTCTTGAAAAACAGATGAACGCATGTTATCCAGATGTCTCGTTGGTGCATATTATGAAAGATTTGGAGGTGATGTGTAAATGTTAAAGGGTTGGATAAAAACAACGTTTGAGCCAGATGAACACGGGTTCCGGGTGGACCCGTATCTTGCGGACGATCAATTTGTAGACCCGGTTGATTTTATGAAACTGGTGGAGGATGGAATTATTATCATTGAGAAAGAGGAGGTAGAATAATATGGGATATCAGGTTCCAAGTGTCAATCAGTGTTACGACTTTACTTGTGTCATTGGGCAGTTACAGGCGTGGTGCTGTTCTCACGCTCCGCTTGTACAATCCGTGTATGATGAGTGCAAGGGTACAAGTTTGAGTGAACAGGTGGCGTACCTGTTCGGTGTTGTGAGAGATGTTGTGAAAGCACAGCAGTGTGTGGATGAAAACTTTAAAACGTTATATGATTTTGTGAAAGACTTTTTTGAAAATTTGGATTTGCAGGAGGAAGTGAATAATTGGATGAATCAGGCGTTTTTAGACGGCTCCTTAGAAGAAATTCTGTCTAAATTTACCGTGCCAGATTGGTATAATATCGTGCAACATGGCGCAAAAAACGATGCTTCATCTGATATTTCTGATATCGTAAACACTGGATTAGAAACTTATGATATTGTATATATTCCGACTGGTTTATATCTTCTGGAAAATACGATTGTATTAAACCCAGGTAAAACATTAATTGTAGAAGGAAAAATTACTTATACTGGTGACAACTATGGTATTCATGCTTTAGGTACCTATTTCAGTCCATCTGTTGTGAAAGGCGGCAGTTATCAGGCTGATAATGGCACTATGTTCTTGGTAGAACGCAAAGAAAAAACATGGGGTGGTTGTTTATTATTAGATGACTTTGTTTTTACTGGAAAAAACTTCATCCGTTTTATCACCTGCTATAACTCATCTATTACAAATGGAAATGTCTCATTTTCTAATATTGCTGTCGATATGCTACCTGTATCTACGATTAGCGAGACAATTCCAGATAATACTTTGACAAATTGCAATTGCTTTAAAAATGTGCATTTTGAGGGACAAAACAATGAATCTACTGTATTCGTTCGTTCTACATGCTCAAATAATAACGTATTCTACGATTGCACATTTGAAAAGGGATTTACAGGTATTCAAGCTTATCGTGGTGTCAATAATG
>OOAO01002032.1_pt1 | contig 14755 bp, 10 predicted proteins | sample 1671821 | NCBI WGS metagenome assembly OOAO01 (sample SAMN06348196, study PRJEB24527) | human gut metagenome | biome: human gut; feature: ankylosing spondylitis patient; material: feces | host: Homo sapiens | place: China | collected 2015-10 | reverse complement strand
ATCGCGGGCGGCACGGACGTGCTCATCAAGCTGCGGGAATTCGAAGGTTTCTCCCGGCTCGTGGACATCCATGACCTGCCCGAACTGAAACCCATCACCCGCGAGGCGGACGGCACCGTGCGCGTGGGCTCAGGGGCCAGCTTTACCGATCTTGAGGAATCCCCCATCATCCGCGAATGCATCCCCATGCTCGGGGAATCCGCCGCCAGCGTCGCCGGGCCGCAGATCCGCAACATGGGCACCATCGGCGGCAACCTCTGCAACGGGGCCGTCTCGGCGGACACCTGCGCACCCGTCCTCGCCCTGAACGGCTACCTCAATATCAGAGGAGCGGAGGGAGAACGGACCATCCCCGCCCTCGGCTTCCATACCGGGCCCGGCAGGGTCGCCCTCAAGCGGGATGAAGTGCTCCTTTCCGTGGAGTTCCGGCCTGAAGACTGGCAGGGCTGGGGCGCAGCCTACCACAAATACGCCATGCGCGAAGCCATGGACATCGCCACCATCGGCTGCGCGGCGGCCGTCAGACTTGACGGGACGGTCATTTCGGGCATCCGGCTGGCCTATTCCGTATCCGCGCCGATCCCGGTGCGCTGCCCCAGCGCCGAAGCCGCCGCCCTGGGCCGTTCCGCGACGCCCGAAGCTCTGCCCGCCACCCTCGCCGCAATCAGCGCCGCCGTGGAAGCGGACGTGCAGCCCAGAACCTCGTGGCGCGCCAACCGGGATTTCCGTATGCACATCATCCGCACGCTGGCGGAACGCGTCATTGCCCGGTGCGTCGTCCGCGCCGTCGAACTTCAGGAGGCCGCCTCATGCTGAAAACCATACGCTGCACCGTCAACGGCAAGGCGCGGGAACTTTCCTTTGACGTCCGCGCCTCGCTGCTCGAAGTCCTGCGCGCCGAAGGCCTGACCAGCTCCAAACAAGGCTGCGGCGTGGGCGAATGCGGCGCGTGCACCGTGCTCGTCGACAATATCCCCGTGGATTCCTGTATTTTTCTCGCCGTCTGGGCGGACGGAAAAACGATCCGCACCGCCGAGGGCGAAGCCAAGGGCAACCGGCTTTCCCGCGTCCAGCAAGCCTATGTGGACGCCGGGGCCGTCCAGTGCGGCTTCTGCACGCCCGGCCTCGTCATGAGCAGTACGGCCTTCATCGAAAAACACAAGGGCCAACCCGTTACCCGCGAGGAGATCCGCCGAGGGCACGCCGGGAACCTCTGCCGCTGCACGGGCTACGACGCCATCATCGCCGCCGTGGAAAGCTGCCTCAACGACACGCCGCCGCAAAATACCTGTGCCTGTCTCCGCAAGCCGGACGGGCCATGCCACCATCATCAAAGCTGAGCAAAATCAGCCGTGTTTTTCAGCAGACTTGCCCTGTCCATGATTCCCATGTACAGGGGTTGTCTGTTTTAGGGGGAATCATCCGAAACCATTCAACCACCGGGGAACGCCCATGGCCCAGACAAAAGGCATACTGGAACGGGTTTTCAAGCTGAGCGAAAAAGGAACGACCGTCAAAACGGAAATCCTCGCCGGCCTGACCACCTTCGTCGCTATGGCTTACATCATTTTCGTCAATCCGAGCATCCTCGCGGACGCGGGTATCCCCAAGGAAGCCGCCATTGCAGCAACCGTCTGGTCCGCGGTCATCGGCAGCGCCGCCATGGGCCTCTGGGCCAATTTCCCTGTGGCCGTAGCCCCCGGCATGGGGTTGAACGCCTTCTTCGCCTACTACGTCTGCGGCGTCCTCGGCCTGCACTGGACCGTGGCCCTCGGTGCGGTGTTCTTCTCCGGCATCGTGTTCCTGCTGCTGAGCGTGTTCAACATCCGTGATAAGATCGTTCACGCCATCCCTCTGGGCGTGCGGCTGGGTATCGGCCCCGCCATCGGCCTGATGCTGATGAACATCGGCGTTGGCTCCAACGTGGGCGTTTATGCCGAGGGCAACGGCTACACCGATCCCTTCTATGTCATGCGTGACTTCTTCGGCGCCATGACCCCCAGCGTCATCAAGGATCACATGGGCGCCGAGTACAGCACCATGGTCCTGACCGTCATCACCATGTTCGTGGGTCTGTTCGTCATCATCCTGCTGGCCAAGAAGGGCATCAAGGCCGCCGTGCTGGTGGGTATGCTGGCTTCCTCCGTGATCTACTGGGCCGGTGAGGCCATCTTCCTGCACGTGAACCCCTTCGCCTCCCTGCAGGGCGCCTCCTTTGTGCCTCCCTTCCACGACATGGCTGCCACCACTCTGTTTAAGTTCGACTTCAGCGACTTCTTCCGCATCGGCTGGTTCACCGCCATCACTCTGGTCATCACCTTCTGCATGATCGATATGTTCGACACCATCGGCACGCTGGTGGGTACCGCCTCCCGTGCCGGTATGACCGACAAGGACGGCAATATGCCCAACATGAAGGAGGCCCTGACCTCTGACGCCATCGGCACCGTGGCCGGCGCCTGCTGCGGTACCTCCACCGTCACTACTTTTGTGGAGTCCGCCTCCGGCGTGGAGGCCGGCGGCCGCACCGGTCTGACGGCTCTCACCACCGCCGTGATGTTCCTGGCCTGCATCTTCATCGCCCCCATCGCCGCCATCATCCCCGCTGCGGCCACCTCCTCCGCTCTGATCTATGTGGGCATCCTGATGCTGCAGGGCCTGAAGAACGTGGACTTCAACGATCTGGATCAGATCGTCCCCGTGTTCATCATGCTCATCGCCATGCCCATCTCCGGCTCTATCGGCCACGGCATCGGTCTGGCCATGATCTCCTACACCATCATCAAGGTGTTCTCCGGCAAGGCCAAGGACGTGTCCGTCCTGACCTATGTCATCGCCGCCCTGTTCATTGTGAAGTTCTTCGCAGTGGTGTAAGGCGAGCTATCCCCATTTAGGAGGGAGTACGCCGTATGGATTATTATCTGCTGACGGATCTGGCTGCACAGGTGGGACACGGTCTCGCCATCAGCGGCGCAGAGACCTTTCGGGTGGAGGATACCATACGGCGTATTCTTCGTGCCTACGGCATCGAGTGTGAGGTGTTCGCCATCCCCAACTGCCTGACCATCAGCTTTGAGGCCGCCAACGGCAAGCCCCTGACCATCATGAAGCGCATCGGCTTCCACGGCAACGATCTGGATGCGGTGGAGCAGTTCAATGCCCTGAGCCGCCGCATCTGCCGGGAGACCCCGGAGGTGGAGGTAGCGGTGCAGTGGCTGGAGGAGACGCAGGCCGCCTGTCGGAAATATTCGCTGCCAGTATACTATCTGGGCCACTATCTGGGGGCCTTTGGCTTCTGCTTTGTCTTTGGCGGCACCCTACGGGACAGCCTGTGGGCGGGTCTGTTGGGGCTGATCATCGGTCTTGTCAACGGGTTTTTGAACCGACTGGAGGTGAACCCCTTCTTTCGCACCATCGCCGCCTCCTTCTTCATGGCGGCTCCGGCATATCTGGTGGCCAGTCTGGGGTGGATGGATTCCGTGGACTCTTCTATCATCGGCGCACTGATGATCCTGGTGCCGGGGCTGCTCATCACCAACTCCATGCGGGATATCATCTACGGCGATACCAACTCCGGTATCAACCGCATCGTGCAGGTGCTGCTGTCGGCCTTCGCCATTGCACTGGGTACGGCGGCGGCGTGGCGCATCACCTCCGGGCTGTACGGCCTGCCGGTAAGCACCGGTGTGGTGCATCCCTTCTGGGTACAGGGTCTGGCGGTGCTGGTGGGCTGCGTGGGCTTCGCCATCCTCTTCAACGTACACGGCGGCGGAATGTGGCTGTGTACGCTGGGCGGCGTGGCCACGTGGATGGTATACCTGCTGGCGCAGCAGCTGGGCTATGGTGTTTACAGCATGAACTTCTTCGCCACGCTGGTGGCAGCCCTCTATGCCGAGGCCATGGCCCGCATCCGGAAGTATCCGGTGACGTCGTATCTGGTGGTGTCCACCTTCCCGCTGCTGCCGGGGGCGGGCATTTACTATACCATGAGCCTGGGGCTGGCGGGGGACTTTCATGCGGCGCTGGCCAAGGGCCTGGAAACGGCGGGCATCGCCGGGTGTCTGGCGGTGGGGATCCTGCTGGTGTCCACCCTGTTCCGCCTGCCGGCGGAGTGGAAGCGGCGGCACGGCAAGAATTAAGTGCCAAGCCCCATATACCAAGAAACAAGGACTGCGGACATTGTCCGCAGTCCTTGTTTGATTGAGGGGATGGTTTTCTGTTAGGCGTATGATTTGCAGGGTGAGGGAATCAGTCCAGCAGCATCAGCAGCTCCTTGGCCTTGACGGCCTGCCCCTCCTTCACCCGGATCTCCCGGACCTTGCCGGCGGTGCGGGCGGTAACGGCCGTCTCCATCTTCATAGCCTCGATGGTCATGAGTACCTGATTCTCCTCCACGGTGTCGCCGGGCTGCACATGGAGCTTGGACACCATGCCGGGGATGGAGGCCCCCACCTGACGGGGGTCGCTCTCGTCGGCCTGCACCACCTGGCGGGTCTTTTCCGAGGCGTTGGGATCACGGACCGCCACCTCACGGCGCATTCCGTTCAGCTCGAACTGGACATTGATGGTGCCGTCATCGTTGTGGTCACCCAGCCCCAGATACTTGATGACCAGTGTCTTGCCGTCCTCGATGTTGATCTTGTTGGTCTCGCCCAGCGCCATGCCGTTGAAGAACACATGGCTGCCCATACGGGTGATATAGCCGTACTCCTTGCGGTGGCGGCAGAAGTCCTCATATACCTTGGGGTACATGGCGTAGGAGATCAGGTCCTTGCGCTCCGGGTCGTTCCGGAACTTCCGCACCTCCTGTTCCAGCTGGTCAAAGTCCACCGGCGGCAGCAGCTTGCCGGGACGGCAGGTGATGGGCTCCTCGCCCTTCAGGACCACCTTCTGCAGATCCTCCGGGAAGCCCCATGCGGGCTGGCCCATCATGCCCTTGAAGTAGGACACCACGGAATCCGGGAAAGCCAGTGCCTTGCCCCGCTCCACGATATTCTCCGGGGTCAGGTCGTTCTGCACCATAAAGATGGCCAGATCGCCCACCACCTTGGAGGAGGGCGTCACCTTCACCGGGTCGCCCAGCATATCGTTGACGGTCTTGTACATCTCCTTGACCTCCTCAAAGCGGTCGCCCAGACCCAGCGACTCCACTTGGGGCCGCAGGTTGGTGTACTGACCGCCGGGGATCTCGTAGCGGTAGATGTCGGTGGTAGAGGTTTTCAGGCCGTGGTCGAAGCTCTCATACCGCAGGCGCACATCTGCCCAGTAGTTGGACAGCTCCTGCACCCGCCGCAGGTCCAGCCCGGTGTCCCGCTCCGTTCCCTGCAGGGCGGCCACCAGCGCATCCAACGAGGGCTGGCTGGTAAGACCCGCCAGCGGGGCGCAGGCGGCATCCACCACATCCACACCGGCCTCGGCGGCCATCAGCAGAGCCGCCACCTGATTGCCGGTGGTGTCGTGGGTATGCAGGTGGATGGGGATGCCGATCTCCTGCTTCAGAGTGGACACCAGCTTCTTGGCGGCGTAGGGCTTCAGCAGGCCGGACATATCCTTAATGGCCAGCATATGGGCGCCACGGTGCTCCAGCTCCTTGGCAAGGTCCACATAGTATTTCAGGGTGTACTTATCCTTGGTGGGGTCCAGAATGTCGCCGGTATAGCACATGGTGGCCTCCAGCAGCTTATTCTGGTTCAGCACCTCGTCCATGGCCACCTCCATGCTGGGGATCCAGTTCAGAGAGTCGAACACACGGAACACGTCGATGCCCCGCTCCGCCGCCTCCTTGATGAAGCTGCGGACCAGATTGTCGGGATAGTTGGCATAGCCCACCAGATTGGAGCCACGCAGCAGCATCTGGAAGGGGATGTTGGGGATCTTCTCCCGCAGCAGCCGCAGCCGCTCCCATGGGGACTCGTGGAGGAAGCGGTAGGCCACGTCGAAGGTGGCGCCGCCCCACATCTCCAGTGAGAAGCAGTCCCGCAGAATATCCGCCACGCCGTCAGCGCCCTTCACCATGTCACGGGTGCGCATCCGGGTGGCCAGCAGGCTCTGATGGGCATCTCGCATGGTGGTGTCCGTGAGCAGCAGCTTCTTCTGCTCCAGCACCCACTGGCTCACGGCCTTGGGGCCCTTTTCATCCAGCAGCTGCTTCAGGCCGGGGCCCAGCGGGGCCTGAGGCTGGGGGAAGCGGGGGGTGTCGTACTGGTGGCGCTCGGCGTTGGGATTGGCCACTTGGATCTCGGCGATGTACCGCAGGACACGGGTGGCCCGGTCACGGGAGTCCACGATGTCAAACAGCTCCGGCGTCTCGTCGATGAACTTGGTGTGGCAGCGGCCCGCCACGAAATCCGGATGGGCCAGAATGTTGGTGACAAAGGGGATGTTGGTCTTGACGCCCCGCACCCGTACCTCGTTGATGGCACGGGCTGCCTTGCGGCAGGCGGCGGGGAAATTATGATCCCAACTGGTGACCTTCACCAGCAGCGAGTCGTAGTAGGGGGAGATAACGGTACCCACGTCGGCATTGCCGCCGTCCAGACGGACACCGAATCCGCCGGAGGATGCGTAGGCCGTGATCTTGCCGTTGTCCGGGGCAAAGTTGTTGGCGGGGTCCTCGGTGGTCACACGGCACTGGATGGCGTAGCCGTCGACGTGGACATCCTCCTGCCGGCTCAGGCCGATCTCCGGGTGACTCAGGGGATACCCTGCGGCAATGAGGATCTGACTGCGGACGATATCCACGCCGGTGACCATCTCCGTCACCGTATGCTCCACCTGAATGCGGGGGTTCATCTCGATGAAGTAGTAGCCGCCGTTTTTATCCACCAGAAACTCCACCGTACCGGCGCTGACGTACCCCACCGAGCGGGCAATTTTCACGGCATCCCGGCGCAGCGCCTCCACCGTCTCCTGCGGGACGGACCATGCCGGGGCAAACTCCACCACCTTCTGATACCGCCGCTGGAGGGAGCAGTCCCGCTCGCCCAGATGATAGACGTTGCCGTGCTGATCCGCCAGAATCTGCACCTCGATGTGCTTGGGCTCCACCAGATACTTCTCCATGAAGATATCGCCGCAGCCGAAGGCCTTCTCTGCCTCGCTGTGGACCAGCTCATAGGCGGTGCGGACCTCCTCCGGGCTGTCGCAGCGGCGCATTCCACGACCGCCACCGCCGGCCGCCGCCTTCAAAATCACCGGGAAGCCAAAGGATACCGCCTTCTCCACGGCGTCCTCTGCATCCCGCAGAGGCTCCGTGCAGCCGGGGATGATGGGAACACCACAGGAGATAGCGATCTCCTTGGCGCTAAGCTTATCGCCCATCTGCCCCAGCACCTTGGAGGATGGCCCGATGAACAGGATACCGTTTTCCTCACAGGCTCTGGCAAAGTCGGCATTCTCCGACAGGAAGCCGTATCCGGGATGGATGGCGGTAACACCACGGCGCTTGGCCAGTCCGATGATGCCGGGGATGTCCAGATACGCCCCCAGCGGGGACTTCTTCTCCCCCACCAGATACGCCTCATCCGCCTTGGTGCGGAACAGCGAATAGGTGTCCTCATTGGAGTAGATGGCCACCGTGTGGATGCCCAGATCGTGGCAGGCACGGAAAATGCGGATGGCAATTTCGCCACGGTTGGCCACCAGCACCTTTTGGATTTCTTTGGTCTGCATGACCCATCGCCCCTTTCTGTCTCGTGGACATTTGTTTGCACATATTATACCATAGACCTTCCCCGCCTTGCAGAGGGCAAACAGCACAAATCGCCTTTTTGTTCACTCTCACAAGGCCGCCGGGGATTTTCTCCGCAAATTTGGAAGCTTTTCCCACTTCCGCCTGCGGTCGGCATCAAGAAGCCGTATCAAAAGCTCCCTCCGGCGCTTTCACGGTATCCCCCAGCCCCGTTTTTCCGGCGGAACGTTCGGAATGAATCGTACCGCCGGGTCGGCTTTTTGCACAAACGCTCTCCTTCACCGCATCTCCCCAAGGCCCTCAAACGCCATCAACGCCGCATCCCGAACCGGGGTGCGGCGTTGATGGTAAATAAAGGAAGAAAGATTAGCAAATTCAGCGCCCCATCGGCGGGGGCGGCGGCTCAGCCGCCCAGATATGCCTTCTTGATGGAGTCGGACTCCGCCAGCTCATGGCCGGTGCCGGAGAGTGCGATCTTTCCGGATTCCAGCACATAGGCCCGGTCCGCCACCTGCAAGGCCATTTCGGCGTTCTGTTCCACCAGCAGGATGGTGGTGCCGGACTGGTGCAGCTCCCGGATGATAGCGAAGATCTGTCCCACCAGAATGGGGGCAAGGCCCATAGAGGGCTCGTCCAGCATCAGCAGCTTGGGGTGGCTGATCAGCGCCCGGCCCATAGCCAGCATCTGCTGCTCGCCGCCGGAGAGCGTCCCCGCCACCTGATCCCGCCGCTCTTGCAGGCGGGGGAAGCGGGTGAAGATATCCTTCAGCTCCTCACGGGTGGGCTTTTTGTGGAGGTAGGCCCCCATCTCCAGATTCTCCAGCACCGTCATCTGCTGGAAGATACGGCGGCCCTCCGGCACGTGAGCCAGCCCCTTATATACCAGATTGTGGCTGGGGGTGTGGGTGATGTCCTCCCCCAGAAACTCGATGCTGCCGGTACGGGAGTGCATCATACCGGAGACGGTTTTCAGGGTGGTGGATTTTCCGGCGCCGTTGGCGCCGATCAGGGCCACCACCTCGCCGGGGCGCACCTCGAAGGAGACGTTCTTCAGTGCATGGATCTTGCCGTAGTAGACGTTGATATCCTTAACCTTCAGCATCGTCCTTGGCTCCTTTCTTCCCCAGATACGCCTCGATGACGGTGGGATTGGCTTTGATGTCGGCAGGGCTGCCCTTGGCGATGACCTTGCCGTAGTTCAGCACGCAGATGCCCTCGCAGATACCCATGACCAGATTCATATCGTGCTCGATGAGCAGAATGGCGATCTGGAAGGTATCCCGGATGCGGCGGATGTTCTCCATCAGTTCCGCCGTCTCGGAAGGGTTCATGCCCGCCGCCGGCTCGTCCAACAGCAGCAGCAATGGCCCGGAGGCCAGCGCCCGGACGATCTCCAGACGGCGCTGTGCGCCGTAGGGCAGGCTCCCCGCCTGTGCATGAGCCAGATCCGCCATGCCAAAGAAGTCCAACATCTCCAGCGCCGTGGCCTCCGCCTGACGCTCCGCCTTGCGGTAGCCGAAGCCGTGGGTCACGGCGGCCAGCAGGTTCTCCCGGACGCTATTGTGCATCCCCACCTTCACATTGTCGATGACGCTCATATCGTTGTACAGCCGGATATTCTGGAAGGTACGGGCGATGCCCATGCGGCTGACCTGATGGGTGGACTTGCCCGCCGTTGGCATCCCATTGATGAGGATGCTGCCCCGGGTGGGCTGATAGACGCTGGTGAGGAGGTTAAAGACCGTGGTCTTCCCGGCTCCGTTGGGGCCGATCAGTCCGGCGATCTCCGTGCGGCCGATGGTGAGAGTGAAGTCATCCACGGCGGTCAGACCGCCGAAATCGATGCCCAGTCGGCTGGCCTCCAGCACGGGGGTGTAGCGGACATCACGCTCCGGCACCAGCGAGCGGCTGGGGTACGGGACCAGCGGCGAATCCGGCAGCCGCACACCGGCAGTTTTCAACTCTTTCATTTCTTCGCCGCCTCCTTTTTCGTTTTCTCCTTCCGGATCCTTCCAAGGCTCAGCAGGGTTTTCAGGGACCACCGACCCTTCCACTCCGCAAACTGCGGGGAGGAGTTCAGCAGCATAATGACGATCAGCAGTACGGAGTAGGCCAGCATTCGGTAGTCTGCCACCTGACGCAGTACCTCCGGCAGAGCCCGCAGGATGATGGTGGCGATGATGGAGCCCCGGATGGAGCCCATGCCGCCCAGCACCACGATCACCAGAATTTCGATAGACATATTATAGTCAAACATGGCGGGCTTGATGTTGGCCAGCGTATGACCGTACAGCACACCGGCCATTCCGGCGAAGAAAGCCGCCAGCACGAACACCATCAGCTTGTAATACGTCACGTTGACACCGTTGGACTCCGCTGCGATACGGTTATCCCGGATGGCCATGATGGCCCGGCCATGGCGGGAGTTCTTCAGATTCATCATCACCAGCACCACCAGAAAAATCAGCACGATGGCAAAGGGCAGCAGTGTCCGGGTATCGGCGTAGATATCGCTGGTATCCAACCCCTTGGCGCCGCCGGTAACGGAGAGGTTATTGATGATGGTCTTGATGATCTCGCCGCAGGCCAGCGTCACAATGGCCAGATAGTCGCCCTTGAGCCGCAGGGCAGGCAGGCCCACCAGCAGGCCCACTACCGCCGCCGCCACGCCGCCCAGCAGCATGGACAGAGGCATCCGCACTCCGATGGGGACGCTCTGCGCCAGCTGAATGGAGAGCAGGCAGCCGGTGAACAAGCCCACGGACATGAAGCCCGCATGGCCCAGCGACAGCTCACCCAGCAGGCCCACCACCAGATTCAGGGACACCGCCATGACGATGTAGCAGGCCATGGAGATGAGCATATTGGAGATCTGCCGGCTGGCAGTTCCGGAGTAAATGAGGGCAGCGGAGCCGCCGCAGAGCAGGGCGGTGATGAGCAGTGTCACGGCGTTGCCGCTGAGGCGCCGTGCGCCGGAGGTCATATTCTTTCCCATAGCTTACACCTTCTCACTGATACGCTTGCCCAGCAGGCCGGTAGGCTTCACCACCAGCACCGCCACCAGCACGCCGAACACAATGGCGTCGGCCCACAGGGTGGAAATATACGTCTTGGAGAGCTGCTCGATAACGCCCAGCAGCACACCGCCCAACATAGCGCCGGGAATAGACCCGATGCCGCCAAACACGGCTGCGGTAAAGGCCTTGATGCCGGGCATGGCGCCGGTGGTGGGCCGGATGTAGGTGTAGGCCGCTCCGTAGAAGATGGCGGCCACGCCCGCCAGCGCCGAGCCGATGGCAAAGGTGACGGTGATGGTGCGGTTGACGCTGATGCCCATCAGCTCCGCTGCCTCCTTATCCTCCGACACCGCCCGCATGGCCTTGCCCATCCGGGTACGGTTGATAAACAGGGACAACCCCACCATGATGATGGCCGTCACCGCCATGGTGGCGATGGTAATGCCGTCGATGTACATGCCGCCCAGCTCCACGCTGGGGATGGTGAACAGCACCGGAAAGGCCTTCTGCTCCGAGCCGTAGATCAGCAGCGCCAGATTCTGCAGCAGATAGCTGACACCGATGGCGGTGATCAGGACTGCCAGAGGCGGGGCCTGCCGCAGGGGCCGGTAGGCCAGAAATTCAACGGTGATACCCAGCAGGGCGCAGACGGCGATGCTGATGAGGATAGCCACCAGCGGCGGCATCCCCAGCGTCAGCACGGAGGTGACAACGGCATAGGCTCCCACCATGATGATATCGCCGTGGGCGAAGTTCAGCATCTTGGCGATGCCGTAGACCATGGTATAGCCCAGAGCCATCAGCGCATAGATGCTGCCCAGGCTCAGGCCGCTGATAAGGGTCTCGATCAATCGGGTCATAAATCAGTTTCCTCTCTTTCTTCCGGATATCCCTCCCTGTCCGGAGGGCGGGCCGGGCGGCACAATACTGCCGTGCCGGAGACACCGGCAGGCACTGTTCTGCCGTTCGGCGGACAGCGCCCTCCGGGGCCGAAGCCCCGGAGAGCACCGGGTTTCTTTAGCCAAGCAGGCTGGTGGTGCCGTCGGCGGCGAACACCATGGCCTTGGCGTTCTTGGCGGGTTCACGGCTGGTGTCCCACTGCATGGTGCCGGTGAGGCCGTCCACGGTGATGGTGTACATGGCATCCACCATGGCGGAGGTAAAGTCGGCATCAGCAGGAGTCTTGCCGCAGGCCTCCATGGCCGCCTTCACGGCGTACACGGCGTCGTAGGCGTCGGCGGCGAACTGATCAGGAGCGGAGCCGTGGAGCTTGGTGAACTTGTCCACGAAGGTCTGGGTCTTGGTGTCGGGAGCGTCCACGGCAAAGGGGGTCAGCATCATAACACCCTCCAGCATGGCCATGTCGGAGACCTTGGTCTGCAGGCCGTCCAGACCGTCGCAGCCAAAGACCTTGATGCCATCCAGCTTGCCCTGAGCCTGGGTCAGGAACACGGAGGCCTCAGCGGCATAGATGGGCAGGAACACCAAATCGCAGCCGGAATCACGGATAGCGTTGATCTGGGTGGAGAAATCCGTCTTGGTGCCCTCGGTGAAGGCCTGCTGGGTGACGATGGTCAGACCCCGCTGGGCCGCCTGAGCAGTGAAGGTCTCCACCAGACCGGCAGAGTAGTCGATATCGGACTGATAGAACACGGCGATTTTGCTGCCCAGCTTGTTGTCAGCGATGTAGTTGGCGGAGGCAGTACCCTGTGCCGGGTCGTTGAAGCAGACACGGAAGGCCTTGTCGTTGCCCTGAATGCACTTCTCGGCAGAGGAGGTACAGGTGACGACGAGTACGTTGTCGTTCTTGGCGGCGGTGATGACGGACTGGGCCTCGCCGGACAGCACGCAGCCCAGAGAGACGTCCATCTTATCGTCCATCAGCTTGCCAAAGGCAGAGATGGCGGAGTCGGGATCGCCCTGAGAGTCCTCGGTCTGCAGCTTGAGCTGCCAGCCGTTGACGCCGCCGGCGGCATTGATCTCCTCCACAGCCACCTGAGCGCCGTCACGGGTGGAGGTACCATAGTGGGCATAGTCACCGGTCATGGGGCCGATGAGACCCAGCAGCAGAGTCTGGTCGCTTCCGCCGCCGTTGCTGTCATCGCCGCCCTTGCCGCCGCATCCGGCCAGCAGGCCCAGCAGCATGGCCAGCGTCAATACCATACATACAAGTTTCATTCCCTTTTTCATGTTTCTTTCCTCGATTCTTGTGGGTTTTATTTTCAGCCGGTGGGCTTAAAAATACAAAAGAAAAACGGCCTTGCTCTTGCAGCAAAGCCGTCAGCCAAGTCTCTGTCCCGGACTATTCTGCCGGAAACCACTCGACGCTGCGCCTTACTGCGGGATGCGGGATAATTCGTACCAGTACGATCAGGACCAGCAGAACCGCCAGAGCCACCAGTACCCCCAGCAGAATGGACAGCAAAATGGACACCGCCAGAATGGCAGTGTCCAGAGCAAACAGGTAGGAAGCGGTGCAGGAGGCAGACTGAGTGGCCGGTGCGCAGCACGCATCGGCAGCATGAGTACGGTTACAGGTGGAAGTGTACTTCATGACGTCTGTCTCCTTTCCAAAGGCTGGCCCACACGGGCGGGCCGCTTGATGTTGCATAGTTTACCGGTTTTATATGCAAAAGTCAATGGGGGGTATGTCGAATTTACCGCCCCGCAGCCCTGCATTTTATACAGTTTTCACAAACTTGCAGGAAACTTTACGGAAAGTAAGTTTCCTTAGGAGAAATATTTTGTGGACGCTCTCTTTCCATGTCGCCCGGAAGGTCGAAAAAAGGGGATGCTCCCCCGGAAGAGCATCCCTTAGAGCATCCCCTTTTATACGAAAGTATCAGCGTTTAGTTCTTGACTACGGTGTACCAATCGCCGTTCTGCACGACATGGTAGCCGTCAGCAACGAAAACTTCGTTTTCGCCCATAGCGGGATGAGACGGGTCATACTTGTAGAAAGAACCACCACTGACGATGATCTTGGCAACGCCTCTTGCAGAATCGATCACATTCAGAGTATTCGCCGGGGTAACCGCCTTGAAGGTACCGCCTTGAATCTCAATCGTAGCCTTATCGGTTGCATAGATCAGATCGCAAATGGGATCGTCTGCCGGAACGCCAACCTGACGGAAGTCACCGCCTTTGATGATAACCTTACTGGTGCCACCGGCTTCAACGGCCATGGCTGCATTCTGTCCGTCCGCACCCTTGGTATACACGGCGTACACATCGGCGTCGATCGTAATCTGCGCTGTCTTTTCAGCCTGCACTGCACCATATCTGCCGTTGGCCTGAATATTCTTGGTGATTTCATGCGTGCCATAAGAAAAACTCTCGGCAGAAAACAGCTCCGGTGCGTCATGGTCGTATGTATTGTCATACGAATCGTTTTCATACTCTGCCTGCGTCGCATTCACGCTAATACCGAAAGAAAACTTTGATGCCCAATACGGATCGTTGTTTTTCGGATTTGCCTCGTTGCCGACTTCCGTGGGCATATACAGCACCAGTGCATACGTCTTAGCATCAGCCTCAGGCGCAAGCATTACCATCTGATCTTCACCAATAATAGCACTGGAACCGATGGACTTAAGCGTCCTAGCTTCTGCATTCACAGCATTGATTGCCGCTTCACGATCTGCATATGCAGCAGTGGTTTCCACTGCGCCCAATTTCACATAGTCGCTGAGGTAATAATACTCGCCTGCGACATTTTTTCCTCTGCCTTCATTGATGTTATACATACCAACGGTATACTTCAGAGCAAGTGTTCCTGCGTTTTTGACACGCAGATACACAACCTCTGTACGACCGGGTTCCCATACAGTGCTGTCCTCAAACAGCTTGGTCGTATTGTCTACCTTGTTCCAGGTCTTAAAATCTGTACTGTACTCCAACGCCACATCCAGATTGCCCGCCTGAATCTTGTTGACGCCGGTGGATGCGGTGTCGGTGAACCATGCAAAGGTAGCGCCTACCAGCATAGCCAGACACAGGACCATGGCCACGACGCTGCCCAGCAAGGCCCGTTTGGTGCTCTTGCGGT
>OOAO01002030.1_pt1 | contig 14763 bp, 10 predicted proteins | sample 1671821 | NCBI WGS metagenome assembly OOAO01 (sample SAMN06348196, study PRJEB24527) | human gut metagenome | biome: human gut; feature: ankylosing spondylitis patient; material: feces | host: Homo sapiens | place: China | collected 2015-10 | reverse complement strand
CCCTTATCGGTGAGGTTATCCCCTCACGTTGGGCATTCGAGGCGTTGGTTACGGAACAATTCCGGAACAACAGCTACAACCGCCTATTTTTCACGGTCGAAAAAGAAAAGTTCCTAGCGCAATATTACCGGAATGTCCATGCCGACGAGGTGCGCAGCCTCATAAACAGCCTCAACCTGATCCCGAATAAACGGGAAGAAAACACCCGGACGATCCACAACGAACTGGCCGTACTATCCCGTGCCGCCCGTATCGCCCCCTATACGTCCAAAGAGAGTTACGAGAGCTATATGGATAAAGTGGAAAAAGCCCTGCATACCCGTAGCGATAATTTCACGGCGTTATTAGAGAAAAAACGGAAAGAGGTCATTCAAGAACATGGCTCCGAATGGTTGAACACCTTGAAAAAAGAGCACCATAACTCGGCCATTGAGGAACTGGTACTTAACTCAACCAGTACCCAATTCTATAAGGAGGCTCACAACCGGATCTATCCTAAAATCGGGCAGATTTATCTGGAACCGGACAATAATTGGGGACGTGCGCCTTTCTATAGTCATGAGAAAAAATTCGCCGGTTATACATTTTCTACTTTTACATTTAATTTATTAATGTTAGGAATCTTTGCTTTATTGGTAATTATATCTATCTTCGCAGAGTTTCCCGGCAAGTATTTAAACAAAGGGAGCGATTAATGACAAAATATATAATCTAAAAATAAAGAATAACATGAAAAAGAGTTTTGTTAGCCTGCTAACCATAGCAGCGATTACATTTGGAATGGTATCTTGCAACAGCAGTAAAAAACAAGACGCCGCTGAGCAAAAAGTAGAGGAAGAAGCAGCTATCGCAGGAGAAGTATCTAAAGGTCTGCTTACTGCCGAGTTGAAAGACGAGGTTACTCGTTTCTTGAAAGATATGCCGGATTCGGAGTTGCCTTACAAAGTATCTACCGGCGAGGTTACGATCTCTGTCGCTAATACTGATTTTATGTTGCCGGTCAGCAAGGTTTCCGAATTGAACACACAAGCCCAGAAAGCACGTGCTTGCGGTATCTACTTCGCAGACTTGAACGTATTGAAGGCTATGAAAAAGCCGACTACAGATATCGAGAACGTATTGGTTAAATTGACTACGGATCTGGACATTCCATTCGCTATCGACATCATGAAAGAGTCCGCTCCCGCTAACGCCAGCAAAGAGGAGTTAAGCAAATTCATGAAAGACCAAGAAAACAAATTGATCGACGCTATGATGGAAAATGATAAGGCTGACGTTGAGCTTGAGTTGTTAGGGGGCATGGCTGTAGAATATGCCATTGTATACGCAAACCCGGGCTTGGTTGTTAAAGGCGACGCTATTTCCGCCGGTTTGAGCGAGAATATGGAAAAACGTATCGGTATCATCCAGCAGATCACAGCCGACTTAGCTAAATATTATCCTGACTTGGAGCAATTAGGAACTACAATCGCTCCGTTAAGCGGAATGGTAGCAACCATAAATACGGCTCGTGAGTCAAAAGCTAAGATTGAGGAAATGCGTGCGAATCTATTGAAGTAATATAAACCTCATATCATAAAAAGTGTATGGTGATAACATCATACACTTTTTTTATATCCCTTCGGATATCACTGCAACAGGCCTTGCAATAGTACTGCAGCACCTATGCAGTAACACTGCAACGCCCATGCAGTATCCTATATCTTATGAGTTTTGATAAGTACCTTATCCCCATTTTCCAGAGTAGTAGCGAAAAGATAGATAGTTCCTCCATCCACAATTTTAGTTCGCTTACGTAACTCATCCACCGAGAGGGGGAAATTACGGACTGTGATATTCGCTTGGGGAATCTGCCTCGACAAGGTCTTACATTGTTTATTCGTAAAGGGGACCACTTCGTCTACCACAAAAGAACGTCCCGGAAAACTAGGGACAACCTCATCCGACGTATATAAATGACTGCTGACATGCAATTTATTCAATCCAAAACGAGTGGCGACCGCTTTAAACGCACCCGCCTTCAAGATGGAAGCGTTCGGTTCGTATAAATAACGCTTGACTTCTCCACGGATGGAAGCGACAGCTTCCCGTTCTTCCACCAATGAGAACACAAACAATTCCGGCTCTTCCTCCGAAGTGAAATTCACGCAACAGATTTGAGGACTCCCGCCTTTCGATCCTCGCTCCAACACAAACAAAAGCTCCTTACATTCATTTTTCACCGAAAGCACCTGTATGGCTGTCACATCCGGAAGTAAATCCAACGTCATATGAATATCCGCCATCGGAGATAATTTAGCGATCACCTTAGGGGCATGACCAAACAAGACAGGAACCAACTTTGTCAAGTCCGGCTCGCAATCTTGCAGCGCAAAAACCCGCTTATTCCCCTCTCCCCTACGAGCCGGATCGATATAAAACACATCTATTCCATCGATCTTATCTATTAACTCCGTAGAATCGCCATTCAATACCGTTACGTTACCAACGTCTAGCACCTTGAAATTATGGATAGCCGCCTCGCAATAAGCGGGAAAGCGTTCGATATAGGTAACCTGCCGTACTTTCCGGGAGAAGAAATAGCTATCGATCCCCAATCCACCAGTCAAATCACATACATGTGCCTGTGGATCTACCAACCTCTGTTTGTACAAGGCAGTCTGTTCCGAGGAACATTGCTCCGCCGCTATCTTCGCCGGAAAAACCAGTCGATCGTTTTGATACCATGAAGGTAGTTTATCCTTGATCTGCCGCCGAGATTTTAATTGATCCACCACGAAAGGGATATCGATCCCCGGATAACGAGAGGCGGAAAGCAACAGACGATTCAAATCATCCGACGCATGTTCCTTGATAAATCGTGAAAGTTCCTCTATTTGTTCCATGCTTTGTCAACCTATACGTTCTTTAGGCAAAGTTAGCGTAAAACGGCTACCTTTACCATATTCCGACTTCAATTGTATCTCACCGCCGAAACGCTGCGCTATCACTTGGCAAATCGCCAGTCCGAGTCCGGTGCCTTGCGCAAACTCATCCAATTTGCAAAAACGATCAAAGACTTGCTTCTGTTTCTCCTCAGGGATGCCGATACCGGTGTCTTCTACATAGATATGAAGGCAGTCGCCTTTCGTACAGAAATAGTATCCAACTTCTATATAGCCAGAAGTCGTGAACTTGATGGCATTATTGATAAAATTAGACAATACTTGTTTCAGCCGATAAGGATCTACCGCCACAACCACCGGGATCTCGGGGACACGCATGCGTAGCTCTACCCCCTCGGGCATCATCAACTGGAAAGTACAATAGATTTCATTGATCAAGACATTCAAATCATGGCGATCGAAAACAAAACTCATCTTTCCAGATTCCATACGGGAAAGATCTAAAATATCATTGATCAGTTTCAATAGTAAGTCGGAGTTCGTATTAATCAACTTCACGAACTGCTCACGCTCTTCCGGCTCCAAGACCTCTTCCGAGTTCATTAAATTCGAGAAACCGACAATCGCATTCAGCGGCGTACGGATCTCATGGCTCATATTCGCCAAGAAAGCCGACTTCATCCGATCCGACTCCTCGGCTTTTTCCCTCGCAGAGATCAATACCTCCTCCGTATCCTTGATATTTTGGATATTCAAACATAAGCCATTAATTACATACCCATCATTCGCATCCTCTAAGCTTCCGTAACGAAATTCCCACCATTGGTAACCTTTCCCGTTAAAATCGCAACGATATTGAAGGATATGATGAGAGATCGTACCCGTACAAATGAAATCAATTAAGGATCGCAAACTCTGCCTGTCGTCCGGATGAGTCATCTCGTACAGCTCATCCAAAGGAATTTCCCGGGGAGAAATATTCACAGAACTAAAGAACTCATTGTCAAATCGGAAAGTTCCAGACTGTAATTTCCAAGCGAATATATTACCCCCTTCCAACGCTAAAGAAAGATGCTCTTTCTCCTGCTTTAAATTAGCGAGCACCTCTTTCCTTCGTCTTGCTTCCCGCCAATAGAGATAAAACAAATAACCGATCAATGCCAACAATAAGATCACACCCAAGGAAGAGGCGATAAAAACCTCTATCTTATACCGTTCGGAAATAGGCATATTTATGACATGAACATTAGTAGGGACCTCTTCCTTTGAAATACCTAAACGTTGCATCTCTACCCAATCATACAGATACTCTTTGGGACTCTCTACGATCGGAACGGAAGAGATAGGCGTACCGGAAAGAATTTTAGCCGCCAACCTAGCCTGTTCCGCCGCTTGTATGCGGTTCGAGCAAAAATAGCCTCCCAGAACTTCCACGTTTATATTAAAGATTTCCCGCACTGCCGTAAATGAAGGAGTCACGAACATCTTAGACAAGCCTGCGGATGTATAGTCATAACGGATATTGAAAAATACGCAATAAGGATAGGTACCATTAATATTACTCAATAAAAACTCCCCATTGGCTTTACGAAAAGGCATGAAATGGATTATATTTTTCGAAGGACGTATCGCCTTCATTCTCATCTCGGTTCTAAACATCATGGAATCCACCTTAAAGTCCGGATCATTTAATTGGAAAGCCAATTGATTATAATCCAACACATACCGGCTCGTATCGACCGCTTTTATCAACTCCCGGAAAGCCAACTGCCCTAAGGAGGTCTTATCATAATTGATATAAATGCGAGACTTTCCCATTTGCCGATCGATCAAACGAAGGTTCTCCTCATAATCAATCTTATCCCAGCTACCTGTTACATTCGGATATTCTTCCAGCAAATCCCAATTAGGGAAATTGACGCCAGAGAAAACAACCGGAACTTTCTTTACAAAAGGATGGCCGCATTTCATCAACGTATAGGTAGCCTGATCATCATTCACCAATATGATGTCGGGCTTCCAAAGACGGATCGTATCGATAAAGTTATACATCCGTTCCTCTTCCTCCTCAGCCATATAACACTCGCAGTCGAGATAAAACGTACGGATGTCCGCATTCACCCGATTTTTTCCCAGCTCTTTCCGGATATCTGAGTTTAATTCCAGATAGTTCTTATCATCCCACCGAAAAGATTGGATCACAAGCACACGGCTCCGCTTCGCCTCAGGTTTACACCCCAACGCTAATAAAAGCAGAATAAAAACACCCCCGACATTATTTAAGAATCTCATGTCCAAACTTTAAACAGTAAATGTGACAAAAGTACGACTATTTTCATTATTCACATTCATTAGCTGTATCTTTCTTTTCCCTCTTCCGTTCTAAAATGAATAAATATATAGGGATTGTCAAGGAAAAGCCGTATATTTGTCCATTGGTTGAAAACCTTGTAAACTGTATATTAACAAGATTAATTCTATTAGTAAATGGGAAGAGTATTAGTTATTGGTGCAGGGGGCGTAAGTACCGTTGCTGTTAAGAAAATAGCGATGAATGCGGATGTCTTCACGGATATCATGGTAGCTAGCCGTACGAAAAGTAAATGCGACAAGATCGCCGCCGATATCAAGAACGTGAAAGTGCAAACCGCACAGGTAGACGCAGACAACGTGCAAGAGCTTGTTGCCTTGTTTAACGCCTTCAAACCGGATTTGGTGGTAAATCTGGCCTTACCTTATCAAGATTTGCATATCATGGATGCTTGTCTGGAATACGGTGTTAGCTATTTAGATACGGCCAACTACGAACCGCTTGATGAAGCCAAATATCAATACAGCTGGCAATGGGCCTATAAAGATCGTTTCGAGAAAGCCGGTCTTACCGCTATCTTGGGATGTGGTTTCGATCCGGGGGTTACCGGCGTATATACAGCCTATGCGGCAAAGCATCATTTCGACGAGATACACTATCTGGATATCGTAGACTGCAACGCAGGAGATCACCATAAGGCATTCGCTACCAATTTCAATCCGGAAATCAATATCCGTGAGATTACTCAACGTGGCAAATATTTCGAGGATGGGGAATGGAAGGAGACCGATCCGTTAAGCGTACATAAAGCCTTGAATTATCCGAATGTAGGACCGAAAGAATCGTATTTGATGTATCACGAGGAATTGGAAAGTTTGACCAAAAACTTCCCGACCCTCAAACGGGCTCGTTTCTGGATGACTTTCGGACAGGAATACTTGACTCATCTACGTGTCATCCAAAATATCGGTATGGCTCGTATCGACCCGATCCTTTACAACGGGCAGGAAATCGTTCCGATCCAATTCTTAAAAGCCGTACTGCCGAACCCGGGTGATCTGGGAGAGAATTATACTGGCGAGACTTCCATCGGTTGCCGCATCCGTGGTATCAAGGACGGTAAGGAATTAACTTATTACGTATACAACAACTGTAGCCACCATGCCGCTTATCTAGAGACAGGAGCGCAAGGTGTTAGTTATACCACCGGTGTTCCCGCCATGATCGGCGCCAAATTATTTATGCAAGGCATTTGGAAGAAACCGGGTGTATGGAATGTGGAGGAATTCAATCCGGACCCATTCATGAAAGAGCTAAATGAGCAAGGTTTGCCTTGGCATGAATTGTTTAACATTGACTTAGAATTGTAATATGGCAATACAAATAGGCGATAAGGTTCCCGAGTTTTTGGGAACCGATCAAGACGGTAAAGAGGTAAAGATGAGTGACTATAAAGGGAAAAAAGTAGCGCTCTATTTTTATCCGAAAGATAATACGAGCGGTTGCACGGCGGAAGCATGCAGCTTACGTGACGGCTATCAAGCCTTACAAGCGAAAGGCTTCGAGATCATCGGAGTAAGTAAAGATAGCGCCAAATCGCATCAAGGCTTTATACAAAAGCAAAACTTACCTTTCCGTTTAATAGCGGACACAGACACGGCCTTACAAGAACAGTTTGGTGTGTGGGCTGAGAAAAAAATGTACGGACGTTCATACATGGGGACTCTCCGGACCACCTTTATCATTAACGAGGAAGGTATTGTTACCAATATCATCGGGCCGAAAGAGGTGAAGACAAAAGACCATGCAAATCAAATCCTTAATTTATAAGGGACACATATGGCAAAAGAAGAAAATTTGTTCGAAGAAAAAGCGAAAGAAGAAGGTGGTAAACCAGCCGCTAACACGGATAAGCTAAAAGCTTTACGTGCGGCAATGGATAAAATCGAGAAGAACTACGGAAAAGGTTCGATCATGAAACTGGGCGATGAAAGCATCGAGGATATCGAGGTGATACCGACAGGCTCTATCGCTTTAAACGCAGCGCTGGGCGTAGGTGGATATCCGAAAGGACGTATCGTCGAGATCTATGGTCCGGAATCTTCCGGTAAGACAACGATAGCGATCCATGCGATCGCCGAGGCGCAGAAAAAAGGAGGTATCGCCGCATTTATCGATGCGGAGCATGCTTTTGACCGTTTCTATGCCGAGAAGCTAGGCGTTGATGTAGAGAACCTATGGATCTCCCAGCCGGATAACGGTGAGCAGGCCTTGGAAATAGCCGAGCAATTGATCCGTTCATCCGCCGTAGATATCATTGTTATCGACTCCGTAGCCGCATTGACTCCTAAAGCCGAGATTGAGGGCGATATGGGAGACAGCAAGATGGGTCTGCAAGCTCGTCTAATGTCGCAAGCCCTTCGTAAGTTGACGGCCGCAATCAATAAGACGAATACGACCTGTATCTTCATCAACCAATTGCGTGATAAGATCGGTGTAATGTTCGGAAACCCTGAAACGACGACAGGTGGTAACGCATTGAAATTCTATGCTTCTGTCCGTTTGGATATCCGTAGTATTGGAAAGCTGAAAGATGGTGACGAGATCAAGGGAAACCAAGTGCGTGTGAAAGTTATAAAAAACAAGGTGGCCCCTCCATTCCGCAAGGCAGAGTTCGATATCATGTTCGGTCAAGGTATTTCCCGTTCCGGAGAGATCATCGATCTTGGTTCTGAACTGAATATCATCAAGAAGAGCGGTTCATGGTACAGCTACAACGATACCAAATTGGGACAGGGTCGTGATGCGGCAAAACAATGTGTCGAGGACAATCCCGAATTGGCAGACGAATTATCCGAATTAATATTTGAGGCATTAAAAGCCAACAAGTAATTTGCGGGGGCGGGCAAACCCCGCCCCTATACGAAATTGTAATGAGTAATAAAGACAAATATCGTTTACTTTGCAATACTGAAAAAAATATACCGATCTTCTCACATGACTGGTGGTTGGATACGGTTTGCGGAGAAAAAAAATGGGATGTCTTGCTTATAGAACAAAAGGGAAGGATACAGGCAACCCTCCCCCTTTACATCCCCCATTCCGATATTGTCTCAATGCCTTCTTACACCCAAACGATGGGCCCTTGGTTCGCCGCAAGTTCCTCCGACACGAAATATACGACCGAGTTAGGACGACGTCAAGAACTATGCAAACAATTCACGGAAGAACTAAAACGCTATCCGCACTTCCTGCAAAATTTCAATTATGACATTACGGATTGGCTTCCGTTTTATTGGGCGGGATATAACCAAACGACACGTTATACCTATTTATTAAAAAATATCCGGGATCATCAAGCGGTATGGGAGAATATGAGCCCCAATATCCGGCGAAATATTGCGAAAGCGCAGAATAAATACCATATATCCGTAAAAAAAGGGATTCCTTTGAATGAGTTCCTAGCTGTACAAGCCCAAACATTTGATCGCCAGCATGTACGAATCAAGGAAGACACGAATGTACTGAAAGACTTGATCGCCACTTGCCGGCAAAGAGGACAAGGTGATTTATGGGGAGGTTATGACGAGCAAGGCCATTTACATGCGGCCGCTTTCATCGTATGGCAAGATCGATCGGCTTACTATCTCGCAGGAGGAGGAAATCCGGCCTATAGAGGTTCCGGAGCGCAAAGCTACGTCCTGTGGGAATGTCTTCATTTCGTTTCTCAATTTACGACGGTATTTGATTTCGAAGGGTCTATGCTACCCGGAGTAGAACGTTTCTTCCGCGAGTTCGGAGCTATCCAAACCCCATTTTTCACAATATCTAGGGGGAAATTGAGTTTATTAGACAGAGCACGCATTAAACTAAGCAAATGGGTATGAAAAATCGCACTTTACATTATATAATACGTTTTCTTGTAGGAGATGATGTCCCTAGCGAACTGGTGGAAACGATCGGGTACACGGCTGATCCCAATAAATTCGACCGATATAACGTCGTTATCATTCCATCCGGCTTCTTTGATGGACAAACATACGGGACTCCCGCTTCCTTACCGGAACTCCCCTTGCAAGAGGTTCAAGGTATCCCCTTGTTATTCGGCTCGCCGAAAGAGGAATGGATAAGAGATACATGGGTGGTTCATGCCGATATCATCGCAAGTACTTATTTTCTCATTTCCAGATACGAGGAGATGGTACGGCGTGGACTTCGGGATGAGCATGGAAGATTTCCCGGTAAAGAGTCCTTGCCCTACCGGGCCGGTTTCCTGCATCGTCCGATCGTGGATGAATATCGCATGCTGCTTCATCGTTGGCTGCGCCAATCCCGGTTACGTGTACCCGAGGTAAAAAAGCAAATCCGGAAGATCTACCTCACGCACGACGTAGATTCTCCGACTCTATATCGTTCGTGGAAAGGTTTGATACGGTCTATTAGAGATAGAAGAGGTTTATATAAATCCTTTCAAGGTAAATTCGGTTCCCTTGAGAAAGACCCGTTTTATACCTTCCCTTGGTTTTTCCGCCAGAATAGTATCCTTCAGGACTTGATCGGGAAGGAACAATGTCACCTTATCCTATTTATCCGGAACGGGGGGAAAGCCAAGCACGACAAACCTCATTACGATTTGAGGAATAAAGATATTCGTAAATTGATAAAAAGTGCTTTAGAGCATAATGTAACTATTGGTTTGCATAGTAGCTACCAAGCGGGTACGACTCCCAGCCTTATCCGGAAAGAGAAAACCGGTCTGGAAGATCATATCGGTAAAAATGTTCGGTTCAACCGTCATCATTTCTTGGCAATCCGGGAACCGGAAGATATGGACCAAATAGAGGCTGCTGGGGTTACGGACGATTTCACCATGGGGTACGCCGATGTCTCCGGATTCCGGTTAGGGACTTGCTACCCGGTTCGTTGGATCAATCCGATCACCCGCCGGCTATCTCCTCTCCGACTACATCCGCTTATTATAATGGATTGTACCCTAGAGGAGGAGAAATATATGGGACTGGATTTTGACAGGGCTTTAACCTATTGCCGGAATTTAGTGGAACAAGTAAATAATGTAGGAGGTGAATTGGTTTTACTATGGCATAATGACTCCGTACAAGAAGGGTCCGGAAGTTATTTACGTAAATTATACGCCCAGCTATTAAAAGAATTAGCGAAGCAGTGAAAACAATAAAATCCCTGTATTCAAATAAATCAGAAAGAATGATTACTAATTGTAAAAATATTTTAGTCCTCGCCCCTCATACGGATGATGGGGAACTTGGGTTGGGGGGAACTATCTCACGCCTGATAGAAGATGGTAAAAAAGTGACCTATGTGGCTTTCTCCACCGCACAGCAATCGGTTCCCGAGGGTTTTCCGAAAGATATCTTGAAGACAGAGGTCAAGCAAGCGACCCAGACCTTAGGTATAGAACCGGAAAACCTAATCATATACAATTACGAAGTAAGAAAACTGGGATACGCAAGACAAGAGATATTAGAGGAGTTAATACGCCTGAAAAAAGTATCCGATTTTGACCTAGTCTTCATCCCTAGCTTGCACGACATCCACCAAGATCATACGACGATCGCCCAAGAGGGTCTACGGGCGTTCAAAAACACGAATATATTAGGTTATGAGTTAATCTGGAACAACTTGACATTCAATACACAATGTTTTGTAAGGCTGGAAGAGCGCCATATCGACGCAAAGGTAGAATCATTGAAAGCCTATAAATCGCAAGGAGCGAGAGATTATCTATCCAAGGACTTTATCTATTCATTAGCGAGAGCACGGGGTGTCCAAGCGGGATGTACCTATGCGGAAGCGTTTGAAGTCGTTCGTCTATTCTTATAACACTGATTGAATCCATGAATAAACTCCTTATCATATGTGATATGTTCCCACCCGCTTTCGCCCCCAGAATGGGATATCTATGCAAATATTTGACACGCATGGGATGGGAAGTTACCGTAGTGACAGAATACATAGAAGACAATACATTCGAATTCCTTACAGGGTATGCGGACGTGTATTGCGTCCGCTACTACAAAGCATCAGGAAAGATCTCAAAGCATATCGAATGGATGTGGGTCATGTTTCTAGACATCTTGTTTGGTTATAAAGACATGAGAATAATCAACGCATGTATTCCCTTAATAAAGACCAACCAGTACAAAGGAATATTGTGTAGCACATACCGCACCTTTCCTTTAACCGCTGCCAAGACGTTAGCGATCCATACCAACCTCCCTTTCGTCGTGGATTTACGAGATATTATCGAGCAATACGCCTCCAACGAATATATATCGCATAAATTCCATACATTTTCATGGTTAGACGCATTCATCACAAAGCGATTTCGCAAACGGTTACTTAAAAAGCGGAATAACGCTTTGGAGGTAGCGGATTGTGTCACGACTGTATCGCCTTGGCATGTGGAGGTACTCAAACAGTATAATCCCAACGTAAGACTGATTTATAACGGATTCGATCCTGAGTTGTTCTATCCGCAACAAATCAAGACCTCCCGGTTTATCATTACCTATACCGGACGGTTGTTAAGTTTAGCGATCCGAAATCCGGAGTTATTATTTGCGGCCATCGCCCGTCTTACGGAGGACAAGGTCATTATCCCCGAAACTTTTCGAGTTGTATGGTATACCGATCAAGAGTCCCGCTCCATCATCCGCCAAGAGGCCGAACAACATGGGGTGCAATCTTTCATGGATTACCATGAGTATGTACCGGCATCCGATATTCCCCTCATCTTGAACAAAAGCTCGGTGCTGCTTTCCTTGACGAATAAGTTTGACGCGTCTGGTCCAAAAGGCTTCATGACAACTAAGTTCTTTGAATCGCTTGCGGTAGAAAAACCCATCTTATGCGTACAGAGTGACGAGGCTTACCTCGCCGAAGCCATCAAGGAGACCCATTCCGGACTGGCCGCAACCCGGGTAGACGAGGTGTACGATTTCTTGAAACATTACTATGAGGAATGGCAGAAAAAAGGATATACGGCCTCGCCCGTCAATCGGGATAAGCTATCGAATTATTCCCGGAAAGAGCAAGCTAGCCAATTTGCGCGTATATTTGAGGAGATTTAAGCAGATGGATAAATACCTCAACATAGTATCGTTCAATATACCTTATCCCGCCAATTACGGAGGGGTCATTGATGTGTATTATAAACTGGAGGCTTTGCATGCATGCGGCGTGAAACTCATATTACATTGTTTCGAATATGAACGTCCGCACGCACCGGAATTAGAAAGCATTTGCGACAAGGTTTTCTATTATAAACGCCGTACCGGGGTAATCGCTAATTTAACATGGCTCCCTTACAATGTATATAGCCGAAAAGATCATCGCTTGATCGAGAATCTTTTACAAAATGATTACCCGATCTTATTTGAGGGCCTCCACTCCTGCTATTATATGGACGATCCCCGTTTAAGAAACCGGATGAAGATATTCCGGGAGTGCAATATCGAGCACGATTATTATCGCCACTTGGCAAAGTCTGGCAAAGGATTGGTTCGCAATGCCTTTTTCATGATCGAGGCCATGCGCTTCCAAGCCTATCAGAAAGTAGCACGGTACGCAAATCTGATAATCGCCGTATCCACGACAGACGCAGACTATTTACGAAAACAATTTCCCAATCAAAGGATCGAGTTCGTTCCTTGTTTCCACGAGAATAACCGGATTACGGCCGAACCGGGAAAATCCGATTATATTTTATATCATGGCAAGTTATCCGTTATCGAGAGCCGTGTTATTTCTCACCAAGCATGTTTTCAGCCAATTAAAACATACCTGCATAATAGCGGGCATGAGCCCGACCCGTTTGATACGAGAGGCAGCCGCTCCTTACCCACATATAAAAGTAGAAGCAAATCCCAGTAAGGAACGTATGGACGCATTAATCCACAACGCACAAATTCATATGCTAATCACATTTCAAGATACCGGCCTAAAACTAAAGCTTTTGAACAGCTTATTCGCCGGAAGGCATACGATTGTCAATCATCTCATGCTAGCGGGTAGCGGATTAGATCCTTTGTGCCATATCGCCGATACGCCGGATGAGATGATACGGGCTTGCGAACAATTAATGGCCCTACCTATAGATAAAGAGGCGATAGATAAACGAAAACAATTATTGTTCCCTGCTTTTTCTAATGAAGATCAGGGGATACGTTTATACAAGATGATATATGATGAAAGAGAATAGAAGTGATTTATTACATACATTAACCGAACGTTTGAAAGCGATCGACTATAATAAATTACCGATCAGCGATTATAATAAGCGATACATCGGCAACTTAAAGCCGGCGTTAAGCTATTTCATGCATATATACGCAGATTGCCTGCAAAGAGGACTTCAAGCGATACAAACCCCTATCTCCGATGTCACGCTAATCGATTATGGAGGAGGAACCGGCTTCCTTAGTATTCTGGCGAAATCCATAGGAATAGGACAAGTTATTTATATTGATCTTAACCCATCTTCCGTGGAGACGATCCAGCTATTGAAACAAATAATAGGAATAGGCCCCGATATCATACTCCATGGAGATTCAGATGTTCTTGCGGACTGGTGCGCAAGGAACAAAGTCTCCCCCCAACTTTTAATCGCTACGGACCTGATAGAGCATGTCTATGATTTATCTTTGTTCTTCAAGGATTTAATCCATATAAACGATTCTATGTATCTACTATTCACGACAGCCTCTACACCATTCAACCCGTATGTCCAACAACGGTTACATAAGATGATGGTCGGATGCGAAAATGGATCTTTGGAATCCCCCAACTATTATACATTACGAGAGCAATTCATAACGAAACTTTGCCCGGCTTTCTCCCCAAAAGAAGTAGAGACATGGGCCCGGCAGACTAGAGGCTTGACCTATCCCGATATCCAAAAAGCGATCGAGAAAAAGAGTTTACCAAGCCCGGAAGACCCATACAATACTTGCGACCCGGCTACAGGTAATTGGGCCGAACGAATCCTTCCCATACAGACTTATGAGGACTTATTGGTACCCTACCAGTTCAAGCTTAAAGTAGAGAAAGGATTTTATAACGCAGACCGAAACAACCCAGTTCTTTCCTTGATATGCAAAGGTATCAACGCATTGATCCGCAACAGCGGCTCCTTTGGTTTTCTATTGGCACCATTCATCATTCTCTCCTGCGGCAAGGAGCGAGCAGATGCCATCTAGAACATATTCACGGGTCAAGTCCTCAGCTTTCAAGATTTGATCGTTCCACTGCAATAAATCAATATCTATCGGCACACGCCCACAAGATTTATCTTCCGGCTTACGGCCGATGCAGCATTCTATATCTTTCAAGACATCCTTTATTCGCGCCGGACTCTCCTCGCTATACAAAACAGCCACTCGATTCAAAAATGTAGTTGATAATGGACAATCGATCGGTTCCGTATAAACTGGCTGAGAAAACTGTATAAAAACAAAATGAGCACGCAGCATCTCCGCTGCGCGCTCCATATTTTTCTCTTTATCCCAATTAGAGCCTAAGCACAATAGA
>OOAO01002026.1_pt1 | contig 14784 bp, 9 predicted proteins | sample 1671821 | NCBI WGS metagenome assembly OOAO01 (sample SAMN06348196, study PRJEB24527) | human gut metagenome | biome: human gut; feature: ankylosing spondylitis patient; material: feces | host: Homo sapiens | place: China | collected 2015-10 | reverse complement strand
GGATACTCGTATCGTAAGAAATCTATTCAAAGAAAAATTCGGAACCGAAGGAATGTTGTATTTCTCGCCCGGTCGTATCAACCTCATCGGCGAACATACAGATTACAATGGAGGATGTGTTCTTCCAGGTGCCATCGATAAAGGCATCTTAGCAGAAATCAAACCCAACGGGACAGACAAAGTCCGGGCCTATTCGGCAGACCTGCAAGCTTATGCCGAATTCGGCCTGAACGAAGAAGATAAACCCGAAGCTTCCTGGGCACATTATATCTTCGGAGTATGCCGCGAAATGCTGAAACGGGGGGCACAAATCAAAGGTTTCGATACCGTTTTTTCAGGTGATGTACCTCTTGGAGCCGGTCTTTCATCATCGGCAGCCCTCGAGAGTACTTTTGCTTTTGCTCTGAATGAGATTTACAAGGCCGGATTCGATAAAAAAGAATTGGTACTGACCGGACAGAAAACAGAACACCATTATTGCGGGGTAAATTGTGGTATCATGGATCAATTTGCATCGGTTTTCGGTAAAGCAGGCAACCTGATCCGTCTGGATTGCAGTACGATGGAATATGAATATATCCCTTTCGATCCACAAGGCTATAAATTAGTATTGATCGATTCTGTCACCAAACACGAACTGGTCGATTCACCCTATAACAAACGCCGCCAATCCTGCGAAAGGGCAGCAGCAGCTATCGCCGGTAATCATCCGGAAGTAAAACTGCTCGGAGATGCAACCCTGGAAATGCTGGAAGAAGTTAAAGATAAAATCAGTGAAGAAGATTACATGCGGGCAACCTATGCCATCCAGGAAAACAGCCGGCTTGCCGATACTTGCGAAGCTTTAAAACGAGGTGATTACGAAACCGTAGGAAAAAACATATACGCTACCCATCATGGCATGAGCAAACTTTATGAAGTCAGTACCGAAGAATTGGATTTCCTGAACGATGTCGCCAAAGAATGTGGGGTAACCGGTTCACGGATCATGGGAGGTGGTTTCGGTGGATGTACGATTAACCTGGTAAAAGACGCTTATTACGACCGATTCATCGAAACAGCGATCAGTCGTTTTAAGACAAAATTCGGTAAAGAACCGAAAGTATATCCGGTAACCATCAGTGACGGAGCACGCAAATTGAATTAAAACAAAATCATCCTAGCTAAAAAATTCATGGAGAGGGACTCGCCGGAAGGTTTTTCCTCTTCATGAAGAGGAAAAATAATAACAATGACAACCTATCCGAACCGGGCAGCCCAATCGGTAACAATCTAGCGTAACACAGGAGACAGGGGGATAAACCAACACCCCGTCCCCCGTGAGTTATTTTATTTTTTCAGGAAAGCCTGGTATTCTTCCCACAAGCTATCTGTCGTCACTTGCTCGCCGAAAATATGTTTCATGGCTTTATCGAAGCTCCAGGGAACGATCTCTAAAGCCGATTTATTGAATTTTCTCAGGAAATCCGGATCTTTGCCGGTCAACCACTCCAGGAAAAAACCGGTCGTCCGGTACCCATCCATCCAGTGTCCGCCCGGTTTACGGCTATCCACCGGGAAAAAGCCATTATGATAACGGACTGCATCGGCCATTCCTTCGATAAATACCCAGAATTCGGTTCCGGGTTTATAACCGCCGATCCCCTGAGGTTCCAGTTGGTAAGCATGAGTCAGCTCGTGATAAAGCACTCCCCGGGTTTCATAGAGCACCTTATCGTCTCCCTGGCTATCCTCCGATTTTTCCACCCACCGGGAACTATAGAAAATATTGACCACCGGCGGTTGTCCCCCTTTGGCCGAAATACCGTCGGTATCCTCCAGGTTGTATTCGATCTTCTCTACTCCCGGCATAGAATCCGTCGCCGACCAATAAAGCGTCTGAGCTACCCATAAAGCATGTTGCTGGATGAAAGCTTCCGGTTCGGGTACGATCCGTCTATAAATCTGAGCCCCCTTCGTTCCGGCCGCCTTATCTTTAAAATCAATGACAGGATAAGAGAAATTCTTCCAATTCGGAGCCTCCCACTTCTGAGCCCATACTCCTTGCGAACAGAATAAAACGAACAGAACAAACAAAACTTTGAAGTCCTTCATATCATACAAAACTTTGAAATCTAAAAAAATCATGAAGGCGATCACTTCGACAAAGTAAAACAGTCGATATCCGGAGCCCAATTATAACTGTTCCCCATCCGGACCGTATTGTATCCGGGTTTCAGAGTCACCGGAACAGTCACAGTCCGCAGCCCGTTATCGTCCCCCAGTTGTTTCAACACCTGTTTTTCCCCATTGACCGTCAGTTCCAGCTGCCGCCCGGCACCCTGTGTATATTGAACGGTCATCCGGTATTGTCCTCCTTTTTCGCTATATACCTCTTTCCATTCTGCATAATTTTCCGGTTGTCCCCCCAAATACCCGACGATCATTTTCCCGGAAGTACCTTCTTGCGGAGTATATCTGACTGCATTCGGATTTTTACCCAAATCATCGAATAAAGGCAGGTAAGCCCATTCGGCTTCGTACACTGTCGGTTCGATCCGTTTTTTCCCTTCGATCCGTAAAATCATCGCCCCATGGGCCGGAACTTCCTGTTTCAACGCCCCGTCCACTTTACCCAAATCGCGGTGTTTCACCAAATCCCTCACCTTTACTGTACCCTCGAACTCGAGATCTGTCAAAGGTACGGTGAAAGAACAAGGCTGCTCAGAAGGATTGTAAAGCGCTACAGCACGCACCTTCCCCCGTTTTTGTTCGATATCTTTTACCAACACATAACCTTCATTTTCGTGCTGAACGACATAAGCTTGCAAACCCAGCGGATCCTGATTCAGGGCTAAAAGTTCCTTATTTTTCAATAGCTCTAAAGTGGCATCCGACATTTTCTCCAGATTACATCCGATCAGCAAAGGCGAACTCATGATACACCATAAACCGAAATGAGCCTCTTCTTCGGTTTGGGTCAATCCTTCTCCCCCTACCGGGCTGGCTTCCCGGAATCCGACCACCATCATGTCCATATCGTTATAATGTCCGTCTCCTGCATAAGCCGACAGATAAAGATTTTTCCCGACGACATATTTTATCGATTCCCATCTGGCCTGGATATCACCGCTAATCCGCCAGGAACCGGCCACTTCTTTCGCCCAGGTACCCGGATAAGCCCAACGGCAAATGTTAAGGGCGACCTGCCGGTTTACGATATCGATATGCTGACGGATATCGGTATACCGGTCTCTTTCGTTCAACCCCAGATAACTGCCCCCGCAATAATCGATTTTAATAAAATCAAAACCCCAGTCCCCGAAATACAGCTGGGCATCCTGTGCTTCGTGCCCGTAAATTCCGGCCCCGATCCCCGCTTTATCCTGATCCGACATAGAACCACAGGTATTATTCCCGGCATCTGTATAAATACCGGCCTTCAACCCCAGATTGTGGATATGATCCACGACGACTTTCATACCGTTCGGAAACCGCTGTGCATGTTCATGCATCTTTCCGGTTTCATCCCGATAACCGAAAAATCCGTCATCGATATTTATAAACCGGTATCCTGCATCTTTTAAGCCCTTCTCCACCATCAAATCGGCCTGATGCTTGATAATATCTTCGCTGATATTTACGCGGTAGGCATTCCACGAACTCCATCCCATTAAAGGAGGTTTACAAGCCGGCTCCTGAGCCGTCGTTCTTCCGCCAAGCAGCGATAGCGCCGCTAAAGCCATCAAAAATTGTTTTTTCATGTGTAGTTATTTATGTGTTACTGTCTCTACAAACAAAGCCCTTAAAATTTATAAAAGCCGGCTTGACTTCATAATTCGAAATATCCTTGATAGCCCAACAACCAATAAACAAAATCGGGCGGAAATGACTCTAAAACATCCAGTCCGCTATATCGGCAAAGCCGGATACGAATTTTTACTATCGCTTTTCATGTCATTGGTCCTGAAAAGCATTGAAAAAGCTACGGTTTCAGTTCGTTGACATACTTCGAATAATTCAGCTCAAAGTTAGAATAATTATATTTATAGTGGTATGGGATTCCGGGACGGAATCCCATACCACTATAAATATGAATGTCTACTTACTTCACTTTCTCCAACATCTCCTCATACGACTGGCAGTAATACTCCATGACAGGCATTCTTTTTCCCCCTACCGTCATGGTCCGGCCGGAAGTGTCTTCTTTGCCTTTCAATGCTTTGACACGCTCTTCCAGCAGAGCGGCGAACTTCTTGCGTTCTCCGGCATTTTTCCATCCTTCCGCGCCCTGTCCGTAAAACAACGCGTTACAGGCATAAAACATCTGATCTTCCACCATGCGGCTAAAACGATTATACTCGGTCATCGCTTCCAACAGGGCTGCCCACTCCGCCGTGCCGATAGTTCCATCCACCAAAGCGGCAGCACGAATACCCTCCGCTTCCGGCACCCGGTATTCTTTCATGAGGGCATAATAGGCTTCCAGTCCGGCAACATCATACCCAACGATTTTCTTCGCCTCCCGCCTGAGGTATTTCCTTGCACCGGCTTCCCACACCCTCTCCAGATGCAGACCGGCCTTTTCACCGTAACGCTTCACCAATTCTGCCTTGCGGGCATATACCGACCGGAAGACAGCATAATCCGGAGTAACATAACCACAGAATATCCGATATACATTTGTATCCGTAAACACAGCGTCCGTCTTGTCTTTCAGGAAATCATCAGCTACGGAACGAATAGTCCCCGACATGGCGGCATCGTCGAGTAAAGCCAGGTATTCTCCGATAAATTCCGATGAACGTTCACCAGCGGCATAGCGTTTGTGCATACCCGCTAATCCGCCTCCCTTCACACCATTCTCCGCAAAGTCTATCAATTCGTCTACACTCAGATAGCCGGCATGACGGCATAGTAACTCGCCCTTCACATTCAACACCAACAGGGTGGGATAAGCATTGACATCATATCTCTTCCGCAATTCCACGCCCTCGCCTTTCTCCATGTCTATTTTTACCGACACGAAACGGGGATTGAAATACTCACCCGCTTTCTCCTGGACAAATTCTTTAGACGCCATCAATTTGCAAGGACCGCACCAACTGGTGTAACAATCCATAAACACCAATTTGTTTTCGGACTTGGCAGCCTCCAAAGCTTCGGCAAAGCCGCCCTCGCGGAAGTTGATCTGTGCCGAAAGAGATAAAGCCATTGCAGCCATAAATACAGCTAATACTATCTTTTTCATTCTATTGCAAATTTAATCGTTTAATACGCCGGACCGACATACCCGACTATCAGTCCGGCACTGTATCAGGAATAAAACCATTATCTCATCAATACGGGAAATCAGGTCCCATTCCATATAATTCCGCATACTTAGTAAAGGCATAATAATTCGGGCTCGCATAGTCCTGTAAAGGACAGGCATAGCATACCTTCTTCAGGATTCCGGTTCCGGTTACCGTATGCACCGGTTTGCCCGAAGGTTGTCCACCGGCAATCTTATACATCGACAACGTATATTCATCGCCATTTTGTATACCGATAACGATATAATCAAAAGATGAACCGTAAAACAAATCGGCCATATAAGTAATCGTTCCCGCCGGTAACCCTTCCACCGGTATGGCAGAAGTTTCGGTACCTTCCGTAAGGCTATAACGATACAAACGGTTGTCGTCTACTCCATAAATAGAGGTAGAAGTCAGTGCATTTCCGGCAATTACATCTGCCTTGGCTAAATGAAGGGAAGCATCTAACCGGATGACCTGATCGATACCTCCTCCCGGTTGTAACACAACCACATAACGTCCTTCCCCGGCAACGTCGAACAAATACCAGATCGTATTTTTACCGGCCCGGGGATTCCAGCCCGATGCCACAGGAGCCGCCTGTTCCCAATCCACTTTAACTCCCTCATAACCATCCTTGTACTTAATTTCTTCCATATCCGAACCGGAGGTATACATCAACCGCCGGGTTTCTCCGCTCCAAAAAGAAAGATTCTGCCCGTCGTAAGCCTGAATGAATGAACTGGTCCCTTTTCCGGCAGGATAACCTAATTTTCCGGTGCTGTATTCACTAGCGAACCTTCCACCGCCAAGATCATCCAGTCTTACTCCCTTATTCGAGAACAGCATATTCCCTCTCATTGCAGAAACCATAGCATAAGGCACTTCTTCCCCGTCCATCTCAGAAAAAAGCAACGAAGACCGGTCGAAAAGTGTCGACATATCTATCGTAGAATAAATCGAAAACTCATTTTGTCCGCTAGTGACAAAAACACCCGTAGCATAGGTCGATTTTGCCGTTGCGGGATCGATATAAATTTTGTTATATACCGGGCACATATTGCAAGGTTTCCCGCTTTGTGCTTCTCCCTGTACTGAAGCAATCACGTCCGGTATGACCGTCTTTTGACGGTCATTGTAAAAATCCATATCCGTGTTTCCGTCCGTCGTTTCTTTTAAAATATAAAATCCTTCCGAAAAGGCCGAAGTCACTTTCAAAGAAAATTCTGTCAGGTTGAAATAACCGGTTTCTTTATTCGTCACTTCACAAACAACCGTATAAGTTCCGATTTTCAACTCCACAGGATAGGAAAGCTTTTTTTCCGCACCGATTTGCACGGTACGATAACCGTCTTCCGTACGGTCGCTGAACTCCCCGCCGTATATATACCACCGGTATTCCAGTTCCGTATCGGAATACCCTGTCACTTTCGGTGTCAATTCCAATACTGTCGAATAAGCGACGGCTGACGTATCGGCAAACTCCTCTATGGTTATTTCATTCACCATACTTTCCGGGGTTGCCATCGTACTGTCGTCTTCATAACAACCGGTAATCCCAAGTATGCAAGCCCAAAACAGGCCAATATATATTTTTTTCATCTTCTTACTGTTTAAATCATTCATATTACCTTCCCCATTCTTTCGGTGTAAAATCGACCGGCTTCCCGGTATCACTTTCCTTCCAGACGTCGAGCTTATTCTGCAGGCGTTCTACATTCTCCTGCTCCAACTGTTCGGCAAACCACCCGGCCAGCCACTTAATGTAGTTGGGATCTTTCGGTGATAAAGTTCCGAATCCGTATATATCTGCGAAAAGACTGTTGATATATTCGTCATCCCAACTTTTTTCCGTCCATTTCATCATCAATTCATGCTTTTTCTCCCCATATTCTCCGAAATAATAATCCAAAGACGCCAAATCCCAGGCATTCGGTTTAGACAGACGGTCGGAAACCGTCAGCGTATAAGTAGAAAATTCCGGATAGCCTGTTTTGAAATTTGCATTTTCTCTAAAAGTGATTCGCAAAACGACATTCCCTTCTGCCAAAGAAGGATCACGTTTCAGGATCACCGGAATATGAGCGGTTGCCGAATGGGCAGGAACAACATAGAACTCCGCCAGTACCGGATCGTCAAATGCTATATAATGCGTACCTGCAACGGCATTCTTCGTTCCTTCCACCATCACTTGCTGCAAGGCCAGCGGACGGTCTTCCGCTGAAAGTTTTCCCATAATATCCACATCTAACCATACCGTATCGCTCAATTGTCCTTCCGGTGTTTTCAGTTTGAAAGAATGGCTCCCGTTTCGCATCATCTCAGTGACCTCTTCCGTACTGAGCTGGCTACCATAATTAAAATTCAACAAACAATCCGGATCTTCAAACACCGGTAAATCTTTTTCACAGGCAGTAATACACAACAACATGCTGCATAACCATATATTCAATCGTTTCATCGCTATTCGTTTAAAAAAATTAAGGATTAAATTCCGTATTTACACAATTCCACAAGATATAATCATCCTCCGTCATTTCCTGAGTCTCCAACCACAGTATATCCTTGACCTGATTTCGCTTGTAGGTATAAAACAACTGTCCTTCGGCAAAAAACTCCCGCCGGTATTCAGCCATCAGCTCACCGGAACGATCGTTTAAACCGTCAAATACATCTTTATCCAAAGCGACACCGCATTCCAACATATAATCTTTATACAAAGCATTGGCCTCACTGAGCGAAGGTGTTGTCTCCACCGCAATCAAATACATCTCGGACATCCGGAGCATGGGTATAATCTGATAATACAACGCTTTATTCTCCACATCATCGGCAAAATAATATTTCAGAATAGTTACATTCTTCTTCGAAGTTGAAGATTTGGCATTTTTGTTCCACATGAATGCATAACGGTTGTCCGAATCCGTCGGAACTCCCTCAAAAAGCCGGGTCAGACGTTCGGGCGTAATATAGAGATAGTTTACTCCGGTTTGTACATCAGCCCCGCCGATCAGAATCGAAGCAACATCTTTCACATTATATTTACTCAGATAAAAAAGACACTCGTTCGGGCAGGCCTTATAACCGTTGGTTTCACGATCACTGCTACCGCTCAGTGTCATCACCGGATTTCCATCCCGGTCTTTGGCATCGATGACCGCCTTCGCTGCATCGTAAGCCATTGCCAGATATTTCGGATCGGCTTTCCCCAGATAAAGATACATCCGGGACTGCAAAGCCTTTACAGCCCAATAGTTCAGACGGGACTGCCGGTAACACATATAGGTATCTTCAATCTCCACCGACGAAGGTGCATTCAATTCTTCAAAAGTATATCCGAAAATCGGATCATTGTCTTTGAGCAGCTTTTCAGCTTTATCAAGGTCGGCGATCAATTTTTCGCTATATCCGGTGAAATCATAGCGGGTGGCTCTCTCGTCGAAGGCCGTCACTTCGGAATAAGGCAAGCTTACTTTTGTTCCTTGTCCCCCGGGGACTTCACCGAACAAACGTAAAACATCCAACTGACAATAGGCACGGATAGCATAGGCTTCACCGAGGATTACCGAACGGGTTGCTTCGTCGGGGAAAGCGGCTGCATTATCTTCTGCATGTTTGATAACCAGATTGGCCTGAACAATGATATTATAAAGCTTGGAATAAATAGCCTGGACAGCCTGCCGTGCTCCGTCATTGTCGTATTCGTGCAACATCAGGTGATAATCCTGATACCGATCGCTGGTAGACGAGGGTTCATCCGGCATATGCCACAATCCGGCCAAAGCTTCCGTACAACTCATCGTCAAACGGCAACCATACACATCTTCGTTAGCCAAAGCCATATAGCATCCGGTGAGAGCATCCCGAAAACCTTTGTAGGTCGAAAACTGATCTTCTTCTTTCTGTTCCGTATCGGGACGCACATCCAGCCAGTCGTTGCAAGAAACGGCCGACCACCCCAACAGGGCTATAAATCCTATAAATTTATATATTTTCATATCTATCGTTATTTATCCTGTCGTTAAAATAAAAATTTTATACTTCCCTGAATATTCCGGGCAAAAGGATAACTGGTACCCCGTTCCATCTTGATTGTCGAGAAATGCCACAAATCGGACATATTCACACCGAAGGTCACCGATGTCGCCCGCATGTATTTCTTTACCCACGCAGAATCCCATTTATACTGAAGCCCGACAGACTGAATCTCGAACACCTTATCGTCCATGACAAAGCGGGAAGTGGCACGGGTCGAACTATCGTCGTATTTCCTGAATGGAACGATATCCCCCGGTTTCTGCCAGCGGTCGTACAGAGCCCGGGCATCCACATTCTGTGCCATCAAGGTGGTACGCCCGACTTCTACCCGGTCGATAATCGTCGAATTGTACCTCTTCCCACCCCAATAGAAGGAAGCCGATACATTTACCGTCAATCCTTTCCACATAAACATCGTATTGGCAATACCCCGGTACCTGGGATCTGCCTGACCGACATAAACCTTATCGGAAGCCTTCCAGATATCCGTCCGGTTACCGTCTTTATCCAAAAAAATCTCCTGTCCGTTGGCCGGATCGATTCCCAGAGAACGAACGACATAAATACCGTTTTGCGGACGTCCTTCATAAAACAGATTGGCGACATCTACATCCTCTTTCAGATAAGCCTCATTCTGGGCTTTAATGGCTTCCGACAACTTCGAAACATAATTCTTATTGTAAGTCAGCTGACCACCGATAATCCAGTTGATATCCCGCTCAGCATTCCGGATAACATAAACACTGGCAGAGGCTTCCCAACCGTTGTTTTTCACTTCTCCGACATTGTCGACGTAGGAAGCAAAACCGTTGGAATGCGGCAGATCCATATTGGAAAGCAAATTAGAGGTTTTCTTGGTATAAACGTTGAATTCCCCCTTCATACGTCCTTTCCACAATCCGAATTCCACCCCGAAGTTGAATTCATCGGTTTTCTGCCAGGTCAGATAAGGATTACCCAATCCCTGCAATTCCGCTCCGGTCCAATACATATACCGGTTGTCCGTAATATATTTATACAACGTATTGGCACCGTCGGATCCCTGCTGTGTACCGGTCTGTCCGTAAGAAGCTTTCAACCGCAGAATATTTGCAAAACTACCCTTCAGGAATTTTTCATTGTGCAGGTTCCAGCCGATACCGGTACTCCAGAAAGGAGCATATCTCTTTTTCGAACCGAAATCGGATTTCCCATCCACCCGATACGAAAAATCCACGAAATAACGGTTATCATAGATATAATTGACATTGGCTGTCAATCCCAACCGACGGCTTTTGGATTTGGATCCGCCGGGACCTTCGTCTTTGGCATATTGCCGGGCACTGGCCAGAAAATGGATATCCTCATTCGTAAAACCTTCGGCAGCGATGGCATAATTATACCCCTCGGATTCATTCAGCGAATAATCCAAACCGACATACACCTGATGTTTATCGGCAAAAGTCCTGGTATACGAAAGCGTTATATTCCCGGTATATTCATTCGTACGTCCGGTGGTATAATCATAAGTTCCCCGGCGCAGGAATCCCTCGTCGGTTTCATATTGCGAATCGTCGGTGAAAGTGGAATGTTCTGCGGGCAAAAACCGATCAGACGTATTGTCCGTAGCCGTAATCCCGACTTGTCCGCGTAAGGTCAAGCCTTCGAACGGATTCCATTCTATGGCGAAATTATCCGTCAGCGTACGGTAACTACTCTTATCGAAACTGTTCAGGGTGGCATCGTACAACGGATTTTGATATCCTTGGTAATGAGCATGAAAACCGTCGAACATCCGCACCAGTTTTCCATTCTCATCATACGGAGCATTATAGGGTTGTTGTTTTACATAATCACTGAACGTACCGTATTTACTCTCTTTACTTTTGGTTGTCCCGTAAGAAGCCTGATTTTTAAAGGTGAAATTTTTCACTTTATACATTAAGGTCAGAGAGGTGTTCAGACTTTTACGCTCGGAATCCCGCATGGCTCCCTGTGTATTTTTATAGCCCACACTGGCACTCCAGCGGAATTCGTCGCTTCCACCCTCCATACGTAAATTATAATGCGAACCGACCCCTGTGTGCAACGGTTTACTCAACCAATCGGTATCTGTGCCGGAGGCAATTGCCCTTTTCCGTTTGGCATAAGCCTCTTTATACCATACATCATTACTCGGCAGGCTTTCATTCTTATACAATCCGAGATCCCACTCCAACTGCAATTTTTCAGCCGCATTCAACAAATCGTAAGAGGTCAGGTCAGGAGCTTCGATATCGATCCCTATTTCTGCATTAACGCGCAATTTACCGGCTTCCGGTTGCTTTGTCGTCACCACAATCACTCCGTTAGAACCCCGCGAACCGTATATCGCCGTAGCAGCAGCATCTTTCAGGATATTGATCGATTCGATTTCCTCGTCGTTATAGTCCATCAAACGCTCCAATGCTATTTCAAAGCCATCCAGGATGATCAACGGGGTATTCACCTCATTGCTCAGGCTTTCGTTATACTCCTGTACACTCATAGGCAGAGAAGAATTACCCCGGATATTCACTTGCGGCATCCGGTTGGGATTGCTACCGTTAATATTATCCACAGCCAGATTAATGGACACATCTATATTTTTCAGTGTCTGAAGCAGATTCTGGCCTTTATAGATTTTCAATTGCTCCTTATCGATCGATGAAACAGCTCCGGTATAACTCTCTTTCGCTTTCTTGAAAATACCGGTCACCACTACTTCCTCCATCTCTGCCACCTCTTCCTGCAGGGTAACGTCCAGTTCGGTACGTGTGCCCAAAGGAAACTCCTGCATTTTCATACCGATCATCGAGAAAACCAGAACGTGTTCACCTTCGGGTAACGTCAGGGTATATTTACCGTCGATGTCCGTAGAAGTTCCCAGCGTCGTCCCTTTCAATACTACCGTTACTCCGGGAAGTACATGGCCGGCAGCATCTCTGACGACCCCCTTTACCACTTTTCCATTCACTTGCTTCCGGCTAACTGCCGGACGCACGATAACGGTCTGGTCTTCAAAAACAAATTCTACATTCTTATCGGCAAACAAACGTTTCAGCAATCCACCGACCTCTTCATCGTCGGCCCGAACCGTCAAAACATTTTGTCCCTGAAAATGCTTCTGATCGTAAAAGAAAAACAAACGGGTCTGTTGCTGAATTTCTTCAAACAACTGCATCACCGTACAATTCCGCAAGTTCAGGGACACCCGTTGGTTTTGTGCAACCGACCTGGCCGATACACTCACACACCCCAAAATCATAAATAAAACCATTAATTTCATCATCCTTCCGATTTGCCTTAATTTCCCGGACCTGGGAAATCGTACAATTTCTTTTTTTTTCATAAATTTGTGAATTGGTTAATACTATTATTTGCTATGATAGTTTGATCTCCGCCGGAAGAGGGTGGCAGCCCTTTTCCGGTTTCTTTTTTTATTTCACTTGAATAATACCTTGTTGGATAGTAAAATGTACACTGGTGGTACGTTCTATCTTTTTCAACACGTTTTCTATGGTCTCGCTCCGCTCCAGTACTCCGCTGAATTTACGCGTCCGGACCGTCTGATCGGTAAAAACAGCCTGTACACAATACCAGTCGGCCAATTCCGTCATAATTTCCTCCAACTCAGCCTCTTCGAAATAAAATACTCCCTCACGCCAGGCCGTATATTTGCGTACATTCACCTGAGTGACCCGGATCTGTGTCCCCACGGTTTCCGCCAGCTCGCCCGGTCGTAACACCACCTCCCGTTTTCCGCCGTTCTCCACCTGTACGCTTCCTTTTACCAACACTGTCTGTACCTTTTGCTTCCGGCAGGTATTTACATTAAACTCTGTTCCCAACACTTTGACAGCAACCTGACCGGCATGTACAATAAAAGGACGGTTTTCATCCCGGGTCACTTCGAAATAGGCCTCCCCTTCCAGTTCTACCTCCCGGGTATCGCCGAAAGCCACCGGATAAACCAAACGCGAGCGGGCATTCATCCACACCCGTGTCCCGTCGGACAGCACCAAATGATATTCAGCTCCCTGAGGAACATCCAGCCGGTTCATCCGGCTGATCTTCTCCCCGCCCTGATCCGCAGCATAGAACAATTGTTTGTTTTCCGGATGATTCACCACCTCTTCTCCTGCCCCGATCTTACCTTCCCGGGCAGAAAGATCGATCCGGCGGCCATCAGACAGCGACAGGATAACACCGGGACGCCCACTCTGTCCAACGGTCTCCTGAGCATCGGCCAACTTCTCTGCCGGAGCCTGATCTTCACCACGCCACAAATAAAATGAAGTAAAAGCAATGGCAACCATAGCCGCGACAGAGGACATATAAGAGATCCGGCGATGCAGGCGTTTTCTTTGTATGGCGGAATTCAATTTTTTCCACGCCTGTTCCTGGTCATAACGATCCATATATTCCAACGAACGTCCGATCCGGTAACAATCGATGAAAGTTTTTCTATTTTGTTGTTTTTCATTAGTCATTATTCACTCTTTTTATATTGTAGAGTGAAAAAGTAGTTGAATGAATGACAAGTAAAATGTTAATATTTATTAAAACGAATAAAATAAAAAGGAGAGATGATAATCTTTTCTCAATTTTTTCAACGCCCGGGCTAAATGTGTCTTTAAGGTATTTACCGACATACCGAGTTCCAAAGCAGCTTCCACACATTTTTTATTTTCCAGGATAACCGCTTTGATGGCAGCTATTTCTTGCTTCGGTAATTTCTCCAATTTCAGCATCAATTCTTTTTCCTGCCGTTCCAGTTCTTCCCTTTCCAGGACAGCCTCCTGTGGAATCTCCACCGGGACTCCTGTCAGTAATTCCATCGGCACCAGCTTCTTCTTCTTCAAAACAGCCAATGCTGCATTATGTACGGAAGTATACAGATAACTACGAAAATTGCCGGTAATGGCGCGATAATATTTTCTTTCCCAGAAAGCGACAAAGAAATCCTGAACAATATCCTCGGCCAATTGGAAAGAATCGGTCAACTGTACGACATACACACACAATTGCATATGATACACATCGAACAGCAGACGAAACCCTTCCTCCGGCATTTCTTGCAGTAGTCTCTGGATCTCTTTATCTCTATCGGCACCATATCTCTTCATAATAACGCCCTACGATCGAAATCACAAAGATAGTAAAATTGACCTATATTGCATAAAGTAGAAATTTTCAGATTCACTGTTGTCAGCAGCAATATGGTAAGTAAAAAACAATCTCTTCGTTTCATTCCATCTTCTATTTCTTTAATTTTGCTTTCCGAAAACAACCGATCAGCACGTATGATGTTTACAAACGAATCTTTCCATTCACTGTAAATAACCAAACCTAATCCATTTAATTTTTCCTTATTATATGGATTCTCTGTTACTATTCTATATTTTTCTTTATACCACATATTTCATTGTTATTATGATGTGCAGTCATTAGTGTCCCGTTAAAATCGGGA
>OOAO01002023.1_pt1 | contig 14814 bp, 10 predicted proteins | sample 1671821 | NCBI WGS metagenome assembly OOAO01 (sample SAMN06348196, study PRJEB24527) | human gut metagenome | biome: human gut; feature: ankylosing spondylitis patient; material: feces | host: Homo sapiens | place: China | collected 2015-10 | reverse complement strand
GTTGCTCAAATTTGGCAACGATGTCTTTCACGTAGCAACTTTCCAGTTCCCAGATGTAAATCATCACTTCTTCTTCTTGCATTGTCAACTTTTCCATGGAGTATGTTTAATTACGTTTATATCACAAAGCTACGAAACGGTCGTAACTAAACAAAGCGAAGTGTGTTAAATGATGTAAATGAATAGGTTGCATATAGTGAGAAGGCTGGGGGAGAGGAGGAAGCCTGTGTGGGTTTTGACACATTTACATTATTTTCAGGATGGCTTCCGCCCAATATTTGCCGAGGATTTTGGCACCTTCTTTATTGGGATGCAGATAGAAAGTCCCTGCGTTTCCATTCTCCGGAGTAAAATAGCTCTGATAATTGTTCCGGAAGAAGTCGGAAGCAGCTGTATCTCCCAGAAATACCTGATTGGGCTTGGTCTGTGTGTAATGGTCGATCAGTTTATGAAGCATGGGAGTGTAACTTTCCAACCGTTTTAGTCCGGCAGCAAGATAGACTGCACCGTTATAAGTGTTCGGACTATACCAGATAGGCTGGTGAATCACGATTTTACATTTCGGATACAGGGAAATCAACTCGTCAACGATTGTTTTCATATTGGTATAATAGGACACCGGTTCTACCGGAGCCCCGAAGGGCCCGGTACAGGCACTGTCGTTGGTGCCCAGCATGATAGAAAAAAGCAGTGTCCCTTTATGTTGACTCAATTCCTGTGCGGCAGACTTGACATTCGGGAATTGTTTTCCGGCTACCGGTAGGAAATCAAGGGTAGTCATACCGCTCACTCCGCAATTACGATAGGTGACGGATTGTTTTACTACTTGTCCGATGTATTGGCTGGCTTGTACCGGAGGTGCTTCTGTCCCGGGATTTTTCAGTGTAGCACCTTGGGTGATACTGTTGCCTATGTATACTATGTTAATGTCTTGCGCATATAGTTTACTTATGCAGATACTCAATAAAAGGCAGAAGGAGACAAATGACTTCATGATTTTAATTTCAATGGTTAGCGTATCGTTTTGTTTATGGCTTGCTGGATGAGCTTTTCCATCACGTCGTACCCTTCAGAATTAGGGTGTACTCCATCTTTAGTATAGACCGGATTCAGAGCTTTGTTATTACCGCTTACCATCGATGAATAATAGTCTACAAACGGAATCTTGTTTGCTTTGGCGTATGCTTTCAGGCGTGCATTGAGTGAGGCTATCTTTTGTGGTGCATCTTTGATGGACGGATTCCAGCCAAAGCCAGCAGCCGGCAAAGTGGTAGTCAATATCACTTTTATATGGTTGGCTTTTGCCAGTTCCACCATCGAAACGATATTGCCAAAAGTCCGGTCTTCATGGTACGTTCCTGTATTCTCGGCAATGTCGTTGGTGGCGGCATTGATCACTACTAATGCGGGGGATAAATTGATCACATCTTCTCTGAAACGTACCAGGAACTGGTAAGAAGTCTGTCCACCGATGCCCCGGCCGATATAACCGTTGTTTTTGAAGAAATCAGGATGTGTGTTAACCCATCCTTCCGTGATGGAATTGCCCATGAAGACTACTCTCTTTTCATTTTTCTCCGGCTTGGGGAGTTCGGCATTTTGCTGCGCATAGCGTTGCAGGCTGGCCCAGTCTTTTTCTTGGGCATTGATTCCTATAAATGATGCTCCGAGGCAGAAGACAGCCATCAGCATCCAGCGGTGTATTATTTGTTTTTTCATTTTTGTAATATGCTATATCACTACAGAGTGACACAGAGTCCCACAGAGAAACTTTTTTCATAAATATTCCATTAGCAAGAGATGAAGACTCTGTGTGTTCTGTGGTGAACTTGATTTATATTCTATTTCATTTTAATTGTTCCGGCCCATCCCCCGTTGCGTACCATTTTCAATGTCATGCGGGTTTGATTGTTCACGGTAGACTCCTTTTTCTTGTAATCCATTGCTTGACGGTCAGCGTTAATGCCATCTTCAAATGAGGTTAATGTGAATGATTGTCCTGCCGGAAGGAATCCAAGGTCGATCTCGATGTTTTGTGGTTGATTGCCGGTGATACCTCCGATGAACCACTGTTCTCCTTTTCGTTTGGCTACGACGACTGCTTCACCTACTTTGGCATAGAGGACCTTGGTTTCATCCCAGGTGACGGGAACACTTGCGATAAATTCGGTACAGGGAAGTTCCCTGTAATAGTAAACCGGGTTGTCGGCTAACATTTGCAGACCACTTTCGAAGATGATGAAAAGAGCCATTTGGAAAGCACGTGTTCCTGAGCCCATGGCATTGGCCCGGGTGGAACGGTTGTCTTCCGGCTGTGCAGAGATCATTGAACCCGGAGTGAAATCCATCGGTCCCACGGCATTACGCATAAAGGGCAGATAAATGCTGTTTTCAGGTTTGCAATTACCACCTTGTTCCATGCCCAATACGCCTTCATAGGAAAGCACATTCGGATATTTGCGTTCAAGTCCGGCTGGTTTAAAAGCACCATGAAAATCTACAAACAGTTTATGCTTGGCGGCTTCTTTGGCTACACGTTCATAATAGTTTACCATCCACTGGTCACTGCGGTCCATGAAGTCGATCTTCACTCCTGCGATGCCCCAATCGGCAAATGTTTTAAAGAGGTCGAAATGATTCTCGACAGTCAGCCATGGTAGCCAAAGTACGATTTTTACGTTGCGGTCCTTTCCGTATTTTATCAGTTCGGTAAGATTGATGGTGGGATTGGGGGTAAACGGATCACGTGTGTTTTTCGCCCATCCTTCGTCCATGATGATATAAGGAATACCGAACTTGGATGCGAAGTCAATGTAGTACTTATAGGAATCCATATTGAAACCCGAACGGAAATCTACCCCATAGAGGCGTGCGTCGTGCCACCATTCCCAACTCACTTGTCCCGGTTTGATCCAACTGTAGTCTTCAAGAACACAAGGGGCAGACAGGTTATACACCATTTCGTTTTCAATCAGTTCTTTGTCTTCTTTCGAAATCACCATCATGCGCCAGGGGAATGAACGCTTGCCGTCCGTCTTGGCAATGTAATCGGCTTCTTCGGTAATCTTGAGGCTACGGTCACCGTCTTCTCCGAAGTCTAAAGGTGCTTTGGGAAAAATAGACTGCATTCCGTTCTTACCGGTACTTTTAAGGAACATACAGGGATAATCGGATAAGTCGGCTTCAGATATCAGTATTTTATATGCTTTATCCGTTTCTATCAATACAGGCAGGTAACTCATGCGGTCGGTAGCAGCATATTTTTCGGTATCTACATGAGTATATGGGCATTCGTATGAGGTTTTAAAGCCATCCGGTTGGGAGAGATGAGCTTTATAATTGGCTGGAAAGTTAATAGCGAAGTCTTCCCCCATTACGATGTTATCTCCTTTTTTATCTGTCACAAAACGGTAAGCGATACCATTGTCGAATACGCGGAATTCAACGGCATAATTTCCGCTGAAATTCATTCTCAGGGTATTACAGTGATTTCTTACGATCGCATTCTTGAAAGGTATTTCACGTTTTACACTTTCGTCAATGGTTCCACGTTTGGTGCTCCGTAAGTGGGGATTCGTACCTAACGTCTCATTCTGCAGTTGCAGGTTGAGATAGCAATCTTTTAATAACTGGTCATTATCATAGGACACCGAATAATAAATCCGGTCCTTGATGTCTACCGATACTTTAATGGCTCCGTTGGGAGACATTACGTCAATCACTTTAGCGTACACGCTACTTCCGCTTATTACCGCCAATGCGAGTAATAGGGACATCATTTTTCTTTTCATAACATGTGTTTTATTATTGTATGTGCTCTGTTTACATCTTCTGCATGAAGATATAGACGCTTCGAATGTACTAATTATCTTTGTTTCAAGCAAAAGCTATTCGATATATTTTTATGCAGAACTGTCATAGCAGACATTTCCGGGTAAATCCGGAATAAATATGCACACGTATGTGATTATGAAAAGAATTCTTTCCCTTTATTTTTCATTTCTTTGTATTTGTCTATGACGTGTTTACGGCTCTTGATAATCTGCCAACGGTATACCCAGCAAGTGGTCAGAAAATAGAAGCCGGTCTGTATCCATAACGCTTTGTATTCAAATGGAATCTCACTCAGTGTTGCTCCCATGTTGTTGATTCTCACAAATCCGTTGATACCGAAAGTTGATGGAAATATGTAAGAGAAGTATTTCCAGAATGGAGGTATGGCAGCTCCCGGCCAGGAAATACCTGAGATGAATAATAGAGGCACAGAGGTGAATACGAATATCAGCATGCATGTCTCCCGGTTACGGATAGCGATAGATGCAGTCATGGCAAAAAAGATGCAGGCCATCAGATAGGGGAGTATGAACAGGGCCAGTGTGCCGGGTTGTCCTATCTGGTTGAGGCTGAACATACGGGGGACGGCGCATAGTACATAGACAGATACCAAGGCATATACCATGAAATAACTTAATCCTTTACCCAATACAATGCGCAAAGTACCGTTATAATGGCGGTTAATGGGTACCAAATCTTTAAAGCGGTTGTTCTCGCGTGCCGTGCCGGCCGAAAGTCCGATACCCAATAACAAGGTTTGCTGAATGATCAGGATCAACACGGCGGGTATCAGGAAAGCGGCAAAGCCATTGGTCGGATTGAACATCGCTACGTCTTCATATTCGATAGGATAGGCCGTGATTTCGTCCTGCCGGTCGGTCGTATTGCCCGAGCGGGCTATTTTGATATCTTCGTTCATATCCAATGACACGGCAGTATTGGCCAAAAGCATACTTTTATAGTACAGCAGTCCACTCATATCACAGTAGATGCTGACTTGTGTCTGTTTGCCTTGAGCTATGTCCGAACTGAAATCTTTCGGAATGTAAATGATGCCATATGCCAGCCGGTCTTTGAGCATTTGTTTGGCTTCTTCCATATCGGCACAATAAGCCACAATCTGTATATCGGGGGTGGCATCTACTTTACGCAGATATTCGCGGCTGAGTGATGAACGCGAGTCATCTACTACCACGGCAGGCACTTCACGAACCACTTCGTTGGTATAAATAAAACTGTAGATCAATGGATATACCAATGGAACGAGTACGAAAAAGATCAATACCCCCTGGTCGCGGAATGTAGTACGAAATTCCCGCTTCCAGATATAAAACAGGTCATTGATGCCTTGTGTTATCTTATCTTTTAAACTTATATCTTTCATTAGGGCACGTATTTATAATATATCAAAGCTTCCTTCAACCGATGTACCACGAAGAACGGAAGTAACATGAAAATCAGTAATGCCATATAGTTTGACCAGGAATAAGCCATGCTGTATCCGTTGAGTGCCTGGTCTACATAGATCAGGAAATAGTGGCGCAAGGGGAACAGGTTACTGAGTGCCTGCAATACCGGATTCATGGCCATCACCGGAAAAGAGAAGCCTGAAATGGAGAAAGAAATGACTCCCCATAACGAAGCGAAGCTCAGACCGAGGCGAAGGGTAGGCAGTGTGCCTATCATCAGGATACCGCAACATTGCGATGCCAATACCAGGCAGAGGGTTGCCAACAGCATCGGAAGAATTCCGCTGTTACATGGGAAGTGCAGATATCCATACAGATAGACATTGTAAAATATACCCATGATAAAGAATACCACGGTTTGTGGAAGCAACTTACCGGCCAATGCGATGTAGATGGAGTTGTTGCTCAGTCGCAGCCACTCCCGGGCCGTGCGGTCCTTGATTTCCACACCGATGGAAAATACTGTTACCATGAATATCAACAACATCAATACTCCCGGAACAAGCGTATTGCATAGATAGACCGAATAATTTAACCAAGGATTTTGTATCGGATGTGTATCGATGACAATGGGTTGTAAATATCCCATCGCCTGATCTTCCGTTGCTCCCTTGGCATATAAAACTGAACGGGCGGCAGCTCCTGAGGCAAGTTCGGACATCATCTTCATATCCTTGAACAATAATGAGCCGGCAATCAGGTAGGAGTTGTTGGTATAAAAAGATAATTTGGGTTGGCGTTGACTCTGGGCATCGGCCGACATTCCTTTGGGTATATAAAAAAATCCGTAGATTTTGCCTTCCTGCATAGCTGTACGTGCTTCGTTAACACTGCTATAACGCGCCACGACAGCTGTTTGCCCGAATGCGTCCAGATTGCGGAGAATGTTTCGTGAGCTGGCAGAATTGTCCAGGTCTACAGCGCCAACGGGCATATTGGTCGGTAACCCCGAGTCCATCAGCGTGGTGAAGAAAATATAGCAAAACAGCGGAGCTATCACCATGCAGAAGAGATAGAGCGGGCGAGACACGAGACGGTGGCATTCGCGTTTCATGACTAACCACAGGGCTATATATTTCTTTTCTCTTTCTTTCATTTCTTGATGATGACTGACATTCCAGGACGCAGATTAGTTACTTTTTCAAGCGGAGTCGCTTTTACTTCGAATGTTTTCAAGTCGAACTGGCCGGTGGTCTTGGTTGCTTTCCAGGCAGCGTATGTACCAAGGTCTTTCATATAATGCACTTTCAGACGAATGGTCTGATTGTCCAATGCGGGTACGATAGCATCGAATTCTGATCCCATGGTCAAATTTTTTAGCAGATCCTCACGTACATTGAAAGTCACCCACATATCGTCCATTATGGCGATATTCATAATGGGGGCGCCGGTACCTACCAATTCGCCCACTTTGGGAAATATCTCGGAAACCTCTCCGGCTGCCTGGGCAATCAAATAAGTTTCTTTGAGGTACGACTCCACTTCGGCAACAGCTCCCTTGGCACGGTCCACCAAAGCTGCTGCAGCCATTTTATCTTCACGTTCGGCACCGTTCTTTGCCATCGTGTATTGGGCCTTTGCCGCTTTTTCGGTTGCGATGGCTGCATTACGTTGTGCGGTGACTTCGTCCAGTTTCTGTGCCGGCATAACTCCTTGGTCGAATAAGTTTTTGACACGTTTATATGATTTTTCAGCTATATCGACACCGGCGATTGCTTTCTGCCACATTTCATAAGCCGCTTGAATTTGTTCCTGACGCGCTCCTTTGATGGCTTTTTCGTTCTGTGCCTGTGCAGCCGCTTCGGCGGCGCGAGCCTGTTCCATTTTGGCCATTACGTCGGGAGCCTCCAGGATGGCGAGTGTATCTCCTGCCTGGACTTTTTGTCCCTCTTTTACACGGAACTCCAGGATACGTCCCGGTACTTTGCTTGAGACGCGGTATTCAGTTACCTCAGCTTGTCCCTGAATGATTTCCGGACCTTTGCGGAGCATGAAGAAACCGACAACTGCAACCAGTACAATAACTCCCAGCAGGGTGAGGAATGCAAGCAGCATATTGCTGTTCTGTGATTTTTGTGATGTCATTTTATTTACGGTTTTTACGATTTACAAATTACTATTGAGATTAGCTTTTCAGGAATGTTTGCACTCGGTCGTTGACCTTATTTGAGCGTTCCCAGTGACTTTTGCAAGTAGATTTCTGTCAGTTTTACATCAATCTGTGCATCTATCTTTTCCGATTGGGCCGACAGCCAGGCGGTATGTGCTTCAAGTACATTACTGGGAGCGATCACACCTTCTTCGAATCCGAGAGTTGCATAACGCAGATTTTCATCCGCTTTTTCAAGGTTCTTTTTGGCCATAGCCAGTTTCTTTGCGGCTTCGTTTACTTTGAAAGCCGATTGATTGACTTGCAACTCGATTTTCTCTTTGGCATCTTCCAGTTGGTATTTGGCGATGCGTGCTTCGGCTTTGGCCGCTTTCACTTTGTAAATGCCTTCTCCCCAATGCCAGATAGGCAACTGAACCATAACGCCTACATTCCACATGCCTTTAAACTTGTTTTCAAAACTGTTGAATACAGACGGGTTGGTGACCATGTAATTTCCCATTAGTGCCACGGAAGGCAAATGTTCCGAACGGGTCACGTTTATTTTTTGTTGATAGATTTTGGCAGCCAGTTCCAGACTGCGGATCTCGGGGCGGTTGGCGTAGGCTGTTTCTATCTCAAAGTTGGTAGTAGCCGGAATCAGCGGAAGATCGTCTACTTGTTCGTCAGCCAGGACAATCGGAGTGCTTAGGTCGATGCCACACAGTTGACACAGCAGCATGCGGGAAAGGCTTAATCCGTCTTCTACCTTTGTCAGTGTCATCTCGGCTTCGTTTACTTTTACCCGAACCGACAGGCCGTCCGCTTTGGTGGCTACTCCTTCGGCAATCATCTTTTCTACATCACTGTCCAGTTTTTGTAATAGCTTCAGGTAACTTTCCGCGAGTTTTTTCTTGTTGACCAAGGAAATAACCTGCCAGTAAGCCTGGTCTGTGCTGAGAATCACTTCCTGCATACCCGAGTTATGTTGCTGACGAGCTAGTTCTTCGGCGTATTTGGTGATTTTATTGTATGCACGTATCTTGCCACCCATATATAGCGGTTGGGTGAGGGTGATGGCTCCTGCATATACATTTCGGGTATCGGTGCGGAATGCGTCTACAATTGCAGTTCCGGCTTCGTTGAGCGCCGGGACAATGGCTCCTCCCAATTGTGAAAGCATGGGGGCCAGTTCCGGATGCAGCTGTCCGATGACTTGGGCGGCTTGTTGCAGCGGACCGCTCACACTTGTACCCAAGCCGGATAGAGCCGCTTTCTGGTCATTGTTAAGCAATGAGAATTCCTTTTGGTTGCGCATGTAAGCTCCTGTGGCGGAGAAGTTAGGCAGGTAGTTGGTAAAGGCTGCTTTCTTTTGGTAGTGTGCAGCATTTATTTTCTCTCCGCTTATCAGCAACTCTTTATTGTTGGCAATGGCCAATGCACGGCAACTATCTAAGGATAGAATTCCCTGTGATTTCAGGGAAAAGGGAGTTGTTAGGAGAAAAAACAGAAACAGTAATTTTTTCATCGCATCTTATACATTATAAAGGTGATACTTCATTTAAAAGAACAATGCTTGCGAGCTGTTTGTTTATCCGGTTTTGTTCTTGTTATCCTTGTTAGGACAAGAAACAATAATTGCATAAACAACGATGCAAATATAAAGGGTTAATCTTAAAAAGCAAAACGATTTAATTTTTTTTGTTATATAGTGCTGTATTTGAATTCCGGGTGATGTATTCTTGCTTTTCAATTAACATTGTTAACGTCATCTTGAGGTCTCTCCTTTTTCGAATGTAAATAACAAACCTTTTGCATGTAAATGACTTGTTGTCTAGATTTAAAACATAAGCTTTAACACTGTGTTAAAGCAAATCTTCTCCCTGCAAGAATTTAGTGCTTTGAATATCTTGTTTTTCATACATTTAAGTGTTATCATGCCTTTTCTCTATCCAATAAGACTTAGCAGGCTGAAAGTCTGTATACTTGCTTATTTATCAACTACGGATTGATCATGTTTTCCCGGATTATTTTTTTGTAATATTGCGTACCCGATTGCATACTTTGGTTGTAGTATAATAAACAACTAATTAAAAAATAGAAAAACAATGAATTGGGGAATACACGACAGAAGAGGCTGGATGGCTGTGGTATTATTATTGTGCGCATATCCTTTTTCGGCTCAGAATACCGGTCAAATCACGTTGGAACTTAGAAACAAGCCACTGCCTGCTGTTTTGAAACTGATTGAGAAAGCGGGGGAGAAGCATATCATTTTTTCCTATAACGAGACTGAGACTTACCATGTCACTGCCTCTATCCATCAAAGAAACGAATCGGAAGCACTTTCCATCGTTCTGAAAAGTACCCCGTTCATTTATAAAGAACGAGAAAACTATTTTGTCATTCAGAAAGGGAGCATTGACAAACGCTTGATAACTATTCGAGGAAGTGTGATTGATGAAAACAATGAACCGTTAGTTTGCGCCAATGTGCTATTGCTGGACAAAGCAGACTCTGCTTTTGTGAATGGAGTGGTTACGAATCAGGATGGTTCGTTCCGGATACCGGGTGAAGAAGGGAGAGATTATCTTTTGAAAACGTCCTACATCGGTTATCAGACTAAAATCCAACCTTGCGGTGCAATGAATAAAGTATGTCTGTTTTCCGATACCCAATTAATGAAAGAAGTGGTTATTAGTGTCGATCATCCTTTAATAGTACATAAAGATAATGGCTTATTGGCTAATGTCGTTGGTACTCCTTTAGCTAAAATGGGTTCTGCTGCGGAAATGATATCCCATCTTCCTTTTGTAACGGGAGGGGTAGGGGAATACATGGTTCTGGGACACGGGGTCCCTGTTATCTACATCAATGGCCGTAAGATACGTGATCAGGGGGAATTGGAACGTTTGCGTGCCGATGATATTTTATCGGCGGAAGTGATTACTACACCAGGAGTGGAATATGGTTCGGATGTATCTTCAGTCATTCGTATCCGCACGATCCGTCGGCGAGGACAAGGGATAAGCAGTGGATTTCGAGGTGTTTTTTCTCAGGGACATGACTATAATGCCAGTGAGAATCTATACTTGAATTACCGTACGGGTGGATTGGATTTATTTGTGAAAGGTGACTTGAAACATGGAAATTATTATCAGGAATCAATCTTAAATCAGGAAACTGACGCTTCTTCCCGATGGGAGGTCAAAGGAGGAGCTGCCAGTTTTCATAAAGCTGTTTATTTTTCCGGTGAGGTAGGTTTCAACTATGAGTTGGATGACAAGAATTCTTTGGGTGCTCGATATATGCCGGGTGCAAATGTCGGTTCTGTGAATCGGACTAACCTTGGCAATAATTTTGTGTATAAGGATGGTGAAAAGATAGAAGAAATATCTTCTTTGCAGCATGCACATACTTATCCTACCTGGACTCATTCGGTGAATGGATACTATAATGGGGTGTTCGGCCAATGGAATGTGGATTTTAATGCTGATTATTTATTGGGAAAAAATAATTCCACGAATGAAGTTTTCAACAATGATGATAAAGCCGCTCAATCTGAAAATGAAGTCCGGAACTATCTGTATGCTATGCGTATGGTTGTAAAACGATCTTTCAGGAAAGGGACATTGTCGTTTGGTACCGAGGAAACGTTTACGAACAGGCACGACATATTTGTTCAAAGTGGCTTTTCTGACAACGCCGATGATCATATCAAACAGTCTATTTATTCTGTGTTTGCCGATTATTCGCTGCATTTGGATAAATTCAATGTTGCTGTGGGGCTGCGTTATGAACATCAAAAAACGGATTATTATGAATATGGGGTTCACCAAGATGAACAAAGTCCGGTGTATAATGATATAGTTCCTGTCGCTTTAGTAGGATATGAAGATAAAGGTTGGCATGCATCCCTTTCTTATCGCTTAATAAGGAATAATCCCGACTATCACATGCTTTCAAGCTCAATTACATATTCAAGTAAATATATGTATCGTAGCGGAGATCCCTTACTGGTTCCACAAAAACACCATGTCTTTATATTGGATGCCGGATCAAGATGGGCATTTGTAAATCTCTTTTTTGATAGAACATTGGATTTATATACGAGGTTCCTCAAACCTTATAATGATGAAACCCATCCGGGAGTGTTGTTGTTTACCATGGCCTCCATACCTACTACAGATACTTATGGGATGAATCTTAATGTTTCTCCTAAAATCGGGTGTTGGCAACCGCAATTGAATGGAGGCATGTATTTTTATGATGCCGATGTTCGTTCTTTAGGGATAACCCGGCATTGGAATGAACCTCAGTTTTATTTTGAACTTGATAATAGTTTTACTTTTCCTGATGGTTGGTTTTTGAATGTGAACGGGAATATCTCGACAGCCGCCAAACAAAGTTATTCTTTGATACACAGGGAGGGTACGGTAAATGCCCGCCTGTCGAAATCATTTCTGGAAGATGCTCTGATGATAACACTTACAGCCGATGATATTTTTCATACCCGTTATCATTATATGGATGGATATGGAGTCAGAAGTCATATACTGACCCGTTCATATAATGATAATCAACGTTTTGGTATTCAGATATCTTATAAATTTAATGCAACTAAGAGTAAGTATAAAGGTACCGGTGCGGGGCAGAGTGAAAAGCAGCGCCTTTAGTCTGCCTGATAAAAGAATTATCGCTAATTTTGTCGGCTTATGGCAAAATTAACGATATTCCGGTTTCGTGGACATATTTCACGGGAAGAACGCTTCAGGCAATTGTTTGTGGAGATATATCCCCGCCTGTTGCGTTATGCCATTCAGCTAATGAGCGATCGGGAAGAAGCGAAGGATATTGTTGGCGAAGTGATGGAAGAGGCTTGGAAATGTTTTGATAGACTGGAGGCGGAAACGCAGAACGCTTATTTCTATACAGCTACACGTAATACGTGCCTGAATCGGTTAAAGCACCTGCGTGTGGAACAGCAGCATTTGGATACTTTACGTGAGGTGACCCGGATGGATGTGAATACCGGATATCGGCAGCATGAGGCACAGTTGCAGCAAGCGGAAACGATTGCTTGCAGTCTGTCGGAACCGACGCGTACCATTTTGAGACTTTGTTATTGGGAGAAACTGACCTATCGGCAAGTTGCAGAACGGTTGGAAATAAGTCCGGATACGGTGAAGAAACATATTTCGAAAGCTTTACGGATTTTACGTAATGAAATGAACGGAAAGGAGGAAACAAATGGAACAGAGAGAGGATAATAAAAACGATATAGCCTCCCGTAGGCTCAAAAATCTTTTCGGAGAGGCTCTTGGTGACCTGTCTTCTGTTGAAGAGACGGAAACCGCTTGGCAGGCATTTGCCTCTCGCCGACGGCAGGAAAGAGTCCGAACTTTGGTATTCGGCTTTGCAGCAGTTGCTTCCGTGGCATTACTTTTGTTTTGGGGCTTTTCTCAGGAAAACTTTCTATCCCAAGAAGTCGAAGTGTTTGCTTCTGTAAATTCGCCTGATAAATTGGTGATGACAGAGGATAAAGGGATCATTGCAGTCAGAACGCCACCCGCTACCACTATTACTATTCATTTGCCTGACAGTACTGAAGTGCTGTTGAACGCCAATAGCCGCTTGGAATACCCGAAAGCGTTTACCGGTGATCTTCGGCGGGTAATGTTGGAAGGTGCTGCGAGATTTAATGTTCAAAGAGATACTTTACATCCCTTTATTGTAGAAACCGGGAGTTTACAAACGCGTGTATTGGGCACGGTATTTGATGTTGATTCCTATGGATGTGGTACGACTTCTAAAGTTGTGCTGTATGAAGGTTCGGTGCAAGTCAGTGATAAAGCCAATACGAAAGCCTGTAAGATAAAGCCGGGTGAACAGGTTTATCTGGATAGAGTAGGTGATATCTGTATTTCTCAGGCTGATATCTGTATGCAAAAGAGTTGGACAGAAGGTCTGTTTATCTTTGATAATGTCACTCTGGGATATGTTATGCAGGAAATCGGGGCTTGGTATAACACAAATATTGTTTTCCGTTCCCATTCTTTGCTGGAGGAGCGGATTTATTTTTCTGCCAGTCGTCACCTTCCTGTCGGGGAAATATTAAATGTTTTGAATGATTTGCAAATTGCGAGATTCATAGTGGAAGGGGATAAAATAGTCGTATCACCACTATCCTGAGTTGTTGAAATGGAAAGCATTCAATGAGATAGAATTGAAGTAATAAAGAGGATGTGCCAGAAACCGATTATTAAGTGACCGGCTTCTGGCACATCCTCTTTAAAATATATGGTTTTAAAATTTTAGTCCAATGTGAATTTCTGCGACCCAATCATCGTTCCGTCAGCAAAAATATCTACCCGGTAAGCACCGGCATACAAGAACTCTTCTACATCCCAGAATACGTTGATGGTCTGTTCTTCTCCGTTGTATTCGATATATTTTTTGATGGAGTAGGTCAGCGTACGGTTTTCGTAAGGGAATGTGTTTGACGGGCTCTTGGTAAGCGCATCATTATCAGGCTTGGTGATTCGGATATAAAGTGTACGCTCTCCGGTTTCGGCTGTGATATTCTTTACGATGGTGAAGCCGATGGCCAGTTTCACGATATCCTTTACTTTTTTAGCCTTTTTGCCACGTTTGTTACGAGGTTCAATCCAGATATTAGTTGCGTCCAGTTGGGCGGCTAACGTAACTTTTTGATTGAGGTTTTTCTTTTCTTCGGACAAATTGTTGATCTGTCGTGAAGCGGCATTGTATTTTTGCGTTACTTCGGCTATTACTTGCTTTTGCTGGGCAGTCAGTTTGTTTAGTGAGTCAATCTGATTGATGTAACCGATCATTACTTTTCTTAGTGTTGCCAATTCTTTTTTCAGGCGTCTTATCTCTGTGGCATTGCTGCTCTTTACCGTACGGAGCTCTTCAAGAAGGCGTTGCGTTTTGACCTGTTCCTGGGCCAGCAAGTCTGCCAGAGAGTCGTTCGATACGGTCAGTTTTAATTCGTCATATTGCTGTGCGAAGCGAGTGTATTCATTTTCAAGGTCTTCTTTATCCAGTTGGAATTCCTGAACCAGTTCACGGTTAGTCTGTTTTTCAGAGAATAACAGATAGGTAAGACCGATGAGTGCAAGCACCAGAACAGATACGGCAATGATCAGCAGATTCTTTTTATTCATATTCTATAAGGTTGAATGATAAAACGCTGCAAAAGTAATCATTTCAATACAGAGTAACACAGTCTATTCACTTTTCTTTAACTAAAATTATTATGGAAAAATTTCTTTAATTTCGATTATCGTTGTACTTTTGCCGTCACGAAAACGATACGAACTAATTATCAACTTTATTAAAATATAAGTATTATGTCAAAAGTAACCGTAGTAGGCGCAGGTAACGTAGGTGCTACATGTG
>OOAO01002003.1_pt1 | contig 14980 bp, 13 predicted proteins | sample 1671821 | NCBI WGS metagenome assembly OOAO01 (sample SAMN06348196, study PRJEB24527) | human gut metagenome | biome: human gut; feature: ankylosing spondylitis patient; material: feces | host: Homo sapiens | place: China | collected 2015-10 | reverse complement strand
GGGAGGATGCGGGAAAGGAGGTGTCCCCACATGATCAGTGATTTAATCGGGGAATGGATCAAAGGAATCCTGATCGACGGTATCATGGGCAACCTGTCCGGCCTGTTTAACACAGTCAATACCAAAGTCGGGGAAATCGCGTCGGATGTGGGCAGTACCCCGCAGGACTGGAACGGCGGCATTTTCTCCATGCTGCAAAACCTGTCCGAAACGGTTATCGTCCCCATTGCGGCGGCCATTCTCGCCCTCGTGATGTGCTATGAGCTGATCGACATGATTGTGGAAAAGAACAATATGCACGACTTCGACAGCTCCATGTTCTTCCGCTGGATTTTCAAAAGCGCCTTTGCCATCCTCATTGTGACGAACACATGGAATATCGTCATGGGCGTATTTGACGCCACCCAACAGGTCGTCAACCAGAGCACCGGGGTGATTATCGGAGATACCAGCATTGATTTTGACACGCTGCTCCCCGATCTGGAAAGCCGCCTTGAAGCAATGGACATCGGGCCGCTGCTGGGCCTGTGGTTCCAGACCCTTGTTGTGGGGCTGACGATGAATATTCTTTCCATCTGCATTTTCCTTGTGACCTATGGAAGAATGATTGAAATTTACGCCGTGACCGCATTGGGGCCGATCCCCCTTGCCACGCTGGGCAATGCAGAGTGGCGCGGCATGGGCTATACCGTTTTGCTTTGCTTCTGTCTGTTCAAGACAGGAAGTATCAGCAAGGCCGTATTTACCGCCCACTAAAGAAACGAGGTGACTTTTTATGGCTTATGTAACTGTCCCCAAGGATTTAACCAAGGTCAAATCCAAGGTAGTATTCGGGCTGACGAAACGCCAGCTCATTTGTTTTGGCGGTGCGCTGCTTGTAGGCGTCCCGCTTTTCTTTTTGATCCGGGGCCGCGTCCCGACCAGCGCGGCGGCGCTCATTATGGTGTTCGCCATGCTGCCGGGCTTTCTGCTGGCGCTTTACGAAAAACACGGCCAGCCCCTTGAAGTGGTGGCGCGCCAGATCGTCGAGTGCTGCTTCATCCAGCCCAAGGAACGCCCCTACCAGACCAACAACGCTTATACCGCCCTTGTGCGGCAATCCCAAATGGAAAAGGAGGTCAACGCCATTGTCCAAAAAGCAAAAGAACGAAACGAGCGCAAAAGCGCCGGTCAAGCTCACCCGCGCCGAAAAGAAAGAGATTCAGGCCGTCATCCGAAAGTATAAGGGCGACGGCAAGCCCCATTCGGCACAGGCCAGTATTCCCTATGAGGCCATGTATCAGGACGGCGTATGCCGGGTGACGCCCCGCACCTTTTCCAAGTGCATTGAGTTTACGGACATCAGCTACCAACTGGCGCAGGCGGACACCAAGACCGCCATCTTTGAAAACCTGTGCGACCTCTACAACTATCTGGACGCCTCCATTCATGTGCAGTTTTCCTTTATCAACCGCAAGATCGACCCCAAGCAGTATGCCAAGAGCTTTGAAATCCGGGCGCAAGGGGACGACTTCGACGACATCCGCAGCGAGTATTCCGACATTTTGCAAGACCAGCTTGTGAACGGGAACAACGGCCTGATGAAGCGGAAATTTATGACCTACACCATTGAGGCGGACAGCCTGAAAATGGCCCGCGCCAGACTGCGCCGGATCGAAACCGACCTTTTGGGCTATTTCAAGAGCATGGGGGCCTCCGCGTGGGGACTGGACGCCAAGGAACGGCTGGAAGTCATGCACAGCATTTTCCACCCGGACGGGGAACCGTTCTCCTTTGACTGGAAGTGGCTTGCCCCGTCGGGATTTTCTACCAAGGACTTTATCGCCCCGTCCTCGTTCCGCTTCGGCAATGCCCGGATGTTCGGGCTGGGCGGCAAATACGGGGCGGTGAGCTTCCTGCAAATCCTCTCCCCGGAGCTGTCGGATGAAATGCTGGCCGACTTTCTCAACACGGAAAACGGCATTGTGGTGAACCTCCATGTGCAGGCCATCGACCAGAGCGACGCCATTAAGACGGTCAAGCGCAAGATCACCGACCTTGACGCCATGAAGATTCAGGAACAGAAACGGGCTGTCCGCAGCGGTTACGACATGGATATACTTCCCAGCGACCTTGCCACCTACGGGCAGGACGCCAAGGAGCTGTTAAAGACCTTGCAGAGCCGGAATGAACGGATGTTCCAGCTTACCTTTTTGGTGCTGAACACCGCAGACACCCGGCAAAAGCTGGAAAACGATGTGTTCTGGGCTGCTGGGATCGCACAGAAGTACAACTGTTCCCTTGTGCGGCTGGACTACCAGCAGGAACAGGGGCTTATGAGCAGCCTGCCGCTGGGGCCAGCCACATCCAGATTGAACGCTCCCTGACGACTTCCAGCGTGGCCGTGTTCGTCCCCTTTGTGACGCAGGAGCTTTTTCAGGGCGGCGACGCCATGTATTACGGGATCAACGCCAAGACCGGCAACATGATTATGCTCGACCGCAAACGGGCGAGGTGTCCCAACGGGCTAAAGCTGGGGACACCGGGAAGCGGCAAAAGTATGAGCTGTAAATCAGAAATTTTGAGCGTGTTCCTCTGCACCCCGGACGATGTGTATATCTGTGATCCAGAGGCCGAGTATTACCCCCTTGTGAAGCGTCTGCATGGGCAGGTGGTGAAGCTGTCGCCTACCAGCAAAAACTATGTGAACCCGCTGGACATCAACCTGAACTACTCCGAGGATGAAAACCCGCTGGCCTTGAAATCCGACTTTGTGCTGTCGTTCTGTGAGCTTGTCATGGGCGGCAAGAACGGGCTGGAAGCCATTGAAAAGACGGTGATCGACCGGGCGGTACAGGTGATCTACCGGCCTTATCTGGCAAACCCCAAGCCGGAAAATATGCCCATCCTTGCAGACCTGCACAAAGCCCTGTTAGACCAGCATATCCCGGAGGCCGACCGGGTGGCGCAGGCCCTTGACCTGTATGTGTCCGGCAGCTTAAATGTGTTCAACCACAGAACCAACATCGACATTCAAAACCGCATTGTGGCCTTTGACATCAAGGAACTGGGCAAGCAGCTAAAGAAAATCGGTATGCTCATTGTCCAAGACCAGATTTGGGGGCGCGTCACCCAAAACCGCAGCAAGGGCAAGGCGACATGGTATTTTTGTGATGAGTTCCATCTACTTTTGCGAGAGGAACAGACGGCGGCCTTTTCCTGTGAGATTTGGAAGCGTTTCCGTAAGTGGGGCGGGATTCCCACAGGTGCAACGCAGAATGTAAAAGACCTGCTTTCCTCCCCGGAAATTGAGAACATTTTGGAAAACAGCGACTTTATCTGCCTACTCAATCAGGCCAGCGGCGACCGCAAAATCCTTGCGGAACGGCTGAACATTTCACCCCAGCAATTACGGTATGTGGACAATTCCGAACCCGGCGAGGGGCTTCTCATTTACGAAAATGTGATCCTGCCCTTTAAGAACCCCATCCCGAAAAACACCCAGATCTACCAGATCATGACGACCCGGTTAGGCGAGGGGGCGACGGTATGAGGCACAAGGAGGTGAAGTCATGGAACCCTTAAAACCCCGCGACAAGGTAACGCAGCACATGACCCGCGACGGCCTGACGCTGGATAACCAGACCACCGGCGAAAGCGTCAATGTGTCCAGCCGGGAGGCCGAGCAGGAATACACCGCCCAGCCGGAGGGGGCGGCGGAAAAAATACTGGAACGGGCGGATGAACTGCACGACCGCCACAAGGCAAAGAAAGTGGCCAAGGACGCCGGGGAAACTGTGGCGCAGGCCACCGGTCCTGTTTCCCGGTTGCAGTTTACCGCCGAGGAACGGGCCTCCCCGGAGCTGGCCCCGTATATCAAAAAGGCAGAAAAACGGGCGGATAAGCTGGAAGCGGCCAAAGAAGCTCTGCCGAAAAAGCGCGTCGTCACCAAGGAAACCGTCTATGACGAGGCCAAGGGCAAGGCCAAAAGCAGGCTGTATTTTGACAAGGTGGAGAAATCCCCTCCCCAGCTCAAACCAAACCCGGCCAGCCGCCCCATACAGGAAGCCGGGCTTTACCTCCACGGAAAAATCCATGAGGTAGAACACGAAAATGTGGGCGTGGAGGGCGGCCACAAGGGGGAGGAACTGGCGGAACGGCAGGCGGGCCGCATGATCCGCAGCGGCGTCCACCGCCACAAGCTCAAACCCTACCGGGCCGCAGCCAAGGCCGAGCGAAAGTCCATCGCCGCCAACGCCGAGTTTGCGTATCAAAAATCCCTGCGGGACAACCCGGAGCTGGCGCAGGCGGTCAAGAACCCCGTTTCCCGCTTCTGGCAGAAACAGCACATCAAGCGGGAATATGCCAAGGTAGCAAGGGCGGCGGGTCAGACCGCACAGGGGGCCGCAGGCACCGCCAAGACCACGGGTGCCGCAGCCAAGAAAGCCGCAGAAAAAAGCAGACAGGCCGCGTCCTTTGCCGCCACCTCCTATCTCTCCGAGGACAGCGATATGCTGGGAGCCGAAGCCGCCTATGGCGCGCTGGAAGCAGACTTGCAGCACGAACTTGACAACTACGAAAGCCTGCACCCCGGCTATGACGAATACCGTTTCGATCTGGACGAGATCAAGCATGACCCCTATGTGCTGACCTCCATCCTCTCCGCGCTGCATAACGGCGTGTTCACTTTGGGGGAGGTACAGGGCGATCTTGCTATGCTCTTTGAAAAACAGTACATCCTGACCCAGACCATCGAAACGGAAACCCGCTACCGCACCGAAACGAGGACGGACAGCGAGGGAAACACCTACACCGTGGAAGTACCCTACACTTACTACATCTGCAATGTGAAGCTGGAAAACTTTGACCTGTCCCACCTGCCCATCTACATTCTCACCGAGGAACAGATGGGCTTTTATGCTGCCTATATGCAGACTTTGGGCAACCGGCCAGACCTGTTCCCCAACGGCAGCTATCCCCACGCCTCCACCCCGAAAGAGCCGACCTACTATGAAATCCCCCCGGAGGCGCTAAAGGACGAAGCCTTTGCCGCCATGATCGCCGAGGCGGAAAAGTATGTGGGCTATCCCTATGTGTGGGGCGGCAGCTCCCCAAGCACCAGCTTTGATTGTTCCGGCTTCATTAGCTGGGTTATCAATCATTCCGGCTGGAATGTGGGACGCCAGACGGCGCAGGGGCTTTACAACATCTGCACTCCCGTTTCCCCGGAGCAGGCCAAGCCCGGCGACCTTGTATTTTTCGTCGGCACTTATGACACTGCCGGGATGTCCCATGTGGGGCTGTATGTGGGAAATTCGGTCATGCTGCACTGCGGAGACCCCATTTCCTACACAAACCTCAATTCAAGCTACTGGCAGCAGCATTTTTATTGTTACGGGCGGTTGCCTTAAACGCCAGAAAGGAGTAAATCACTATGGCAATGAACAAATTGGAGCGCATTGAAAAGGATATTGAGAAAACCAAGGGCAAGATCGCGGAGCTGCAAAAGCAGCTTCGGGAGCTGGAAGCGGCCAAGACCGAACAGGAAAACTTGCAGATCGTCCAGCTTGTGCGCGGCCTCAACATGACCCCGCAGGAGTTCGCCGCCTTTGTGCGCGGCGGCGCGTTGCAGGCGGCCCCGGCCCCGATCCCGGACTTTGAACAGGAGGACAGCGCCCATGAAGAAATCTAAACTGTTCCGCACCTTGACGCTGGCTGTGGCCGCTGCGCTCTGCATGGCGACCACGACCGTTACCGCCTACGCCGGGGGCGCTGACCCTGACCCTGTGCCGCTGCCGGAAACCACCGAGGCCCCCGCAGAAGTGCCGGAGGAAACCGAAGAACCTACCACCGGCGGCATGGAGCCGGTGGGCGTACCCGTCACCTCGCAGGGCAACGCTACGCTGGTGGATGATTTTTTCGGGGATAAGCAGCTTATCACCGTTACCACCAAGGCCGGGAATTATTTTTACATCCTGATCGACCGGGCCAACGAGGACAAGGAAACGGCGGTGCATTTCCTCAACCAAGTGGACGACGCCGACCTGCAAGCCTTGTTGGAGGACGGGAAAAAAGAGCCGGAGGTCTGCAACTGTACGGCCAAGTGTCAAGCCGGGGCCGTCAATACGGCCTGCCCGGTCTGTAAAAACAACCTGACCGCCTGCAACGGGCCGGAGCCTAAACCCCAGCCGGAGGAAGAAAAGCCGCAGGAGGAAAAGCCAAGCGGCATGGGCGGCCTTGTGGTGTTCTTTGTGGTGGTGCTGCTGGGCGGCGGCGCAGCCCTCTACTTCCTGAAATTCAAAAAGGAAAAAGCCGACACCACAGGAAATGACGATCTGGCCGAGTATGACTTTGGCGAGGACGAGGACGACGAGGACGAAGCCCCGGAGCCGGACGAGGATATGACAAGTGAAGATGGAAATAAGGAGGACGAAGTATGAGCTATCAGTTAGTAATTGCAGAGAAACCAAGCGTAGCCCGCAGCATTGCGGGCGTGATCGGCGCGGACAAGAAACAGGACGGCTACATGGAGGGGAACGGCTATCTGGTGAGCTGGTGTATCGGCCACCTTGTTTCCCTTGCCGACGCTGGGACTTATGACGAGCGTTTCAAAAAATGGCGCTATGACGACCTGCCGATTCTGCCGCAGGAATGGCAGTACATCATTCCCGACGATAAGAAAAAGCAGTTTGACACCCTGCGTTCTTTGATGGAGCGCCCCGATGTTACCGGCCTTGTGTGTGCCACCGACGCCGGGCGCGAGGGGGAATTGATTTTCCGTTTCGTCTACCGGATGGCGGGCTGCAAGAAACCGTTTCAGCGCCTTTGGATTTCCAGCATGGAGGACGCGGCCATCAAAGACGGCTTTGCCCACCTGAAACCGGGAACCGATTATGATAACCTGTATCAGTCGGCCCTTTGCCGGGCGCAGGCGGATTGGCTGGTGGGGATCAACGCGACCCGGCTGTTCTCCATCCTCTACCATAAGACCCTGACCGTGGGCCGTGTCCAGACACCGACCCTCAAAATGCTGGTTGACCGGGAGGCCAAGATCAGCAGCTTTCAGAAAGAGAAATACCACATTGTTCAGATCGCGGCGGGCGGCATGGAGGCGGCCAGTGAACGCATGGGAAACGCAGACGACGCCAAGGCCCTGAAAGCCGCCTGTGAAACGGCGCAGGCCGTTTGTGTGTCGGTAACACGGGAGAAAAAGACGGAGCAGCCGCCCCGCCTCTATGACCTCACCACCTTGCAGCGGGAGGCAAACCGGCTGTTTGGATTTACCGCCAAGCAGACCCTTGACTATGCCCAACAGCTTTACGAAAAGAAGCTGCTGACCTATCCCCGCACCGACAGCCAGTATTTGACCGATGATATGCTGCCAACGGCGGAAAGCCTTGTGTCCGGCCTGTGGCCGCTGCTTCCCTTTGCGGCGGGGCTTGACCTGTCCCCGCAGTTTGGCCGGGTGCTGAACAGCAAAAAGGTAAGCGACCACCACGCCATTGTCCCGACGATGGAATTTGTGCAGAAAGGCTTTGACGGGCTGGCCGAGGGGGAAAAGAAACTGCTGTCCCTTGTGTGCTGCAAGCTGCTGTGCGCCGTGGCCGCGCCCCATGTGTACGAGGCTGTCACCGCCACATTCACCTGTGCCGGGAAAACCTTTACCGCCAAGGGAAAGACCATCCTGACCCCCGGCTGGAAAGAGCTTGACCGCCGATTTAAGGCGTCGTTCAAAACAGACGCCGACGACACCGCCCCGGAGCTTGCGCGGGAACTGCTGGAGATCACCGAGGGACAGACCTTTGACAAGGTAACTGCCACAGTCACCGAGCATTTCACCGCACCGCCAAAATCCTACACAGAAGATACCCTCCTTTCCGCTATGGAGCGCGCCGGTGCGGACGATCTGCCGGAGGACGCCGAGCGCCAAGGTTTGGGAACCCCGGCCACCCGCGCCTCCATCTTAGAAAAGCTGGTGCAGATGGGCTTTGTGGAGCGCAGGGGCAAACAGCTACTTCCCACCAAGGACGGCCACAACCTTGCCTGCGTGCTGCCGGAGGTGCTGACCTCTCCCCAGCTTACGGCACAGTGGGAAACAGAGCTGACGGCCATTGCCAAGGGGCAGGCCGACCCGGAGGGCTTCATGGCTGGCATTGCAGAAATGACAAGGGGCCTGATCGCAAACTACTCTCAGATCAGCGAGGACGCGCAGAAGTTGTTTCAAGCCGAGCGTGTGGTTATCGGCAAATGTCCGCGCTGCGGGGAAAGCGTCTACGAGGGCAAAAAGAACTACTACTGCGGAAACCGAAGCTGCCAGTTTGTCATGTGGAAGAATGACCGATTTTTTGAGGAACGGGGCAAGGCGTTCACCCCGAAAATCGCCGCCGCGCTCCTTAAAGACGGAAAGGCAAAGGTAAAGGGCCTGCGCTCCATGAAAACCGGCAAAACCTATGACGGGACGGTGCTTTTGGCCGATACCGGCGGCAAGTATGTAAACTACCGCGTGGAACAGAGGGGCAAGAACTAAAAACAGCAAGCATAGGGAGTGTAGCCACACTCCCGGCAAAATCCCTGACCCGGCGCACCTGCCGGGCCGGGGATTTTCTCTTTGGGGAAGCCCCAAACCCCTTGTATCAGATCACCGCCATAGAAAGGATGTGAACCCAAAATGTCTTACAGCTCCTACGACCACGACGATTTAGAACCGGCCAGCACTATGCGGATCGAGCGTCGGATTTACTTTGAAAGCGGCAAGGCCGATCTTTCCGAAATGGTAAAGCTGCCCCTTGCGGAGCTTCTTTCCCTGCGGGCGGAAAGCGCCGCCGCAGAACAGGAAGTGTTTGACCGCCTGAAAGAACAGGCCGCCGCATGGGAGGAACAGGCCGGAAGAACCCTGTTTCTGGACAAAGCCCTTGAATATGCCCGGACGCTTCCCGTCACCCACACCGCAAACCAGTGGGAGGCCCCGGACGAATACCGCCATATCCGCAGCAACATGGTTTACCAGATGGATTACTCCATTTCCGAGAACACCCGGTATGACAGCGCCGCCCAAAAATCCGTCCCCTACTCGTGGACGCTCCGCTGGGGTCTTTATACCAACGCACCCCACGGAAACCCGATGGAAAAGATCGCCGGACAGGAACGGAAAGGAAGAACTGGACAAGTACCTGAATGGCCGGATCAAAGCCCACGACCATTACTTTACCGAAATTTCCCCGGCCATCCCCAAGGAATACGCCGACTGTTTTAAGGTCAATGGCTGCCTGCTCCCCGGCTATACCATCGAGGGGGAGGAACCGGCAAAAGCCGCAGCACTTCCCACACAGGAGGAAGCCGCACAGCCGCAACAGACCACAGCCACCCCGGAAAGGAGGGAACCCGTGAACGAAGTATTTTCCATTTTTCTTGATAACCGCGCCGAGGCGCAGACCGGCGGGCCGCATGGGTACTGGCTTTCCCTGCCGACTTCCGCCGAACAGGTACAGGAAACCTTAAAGGAAATCCATATCACCGCCGACAACCAGCAGGACTTGTTCATTGGCGACTTTTCCGCCCCGGAGGGAAAACCGCTGGAACTGCCGGAGGACTTAATCAAGACAGCCAGCGTGGACGAACTGAACTTCCTTGCTGCCCAGCTTCAAAAGCTGGACGCCGTGGAGCTTGCGGAGCTGAACGCCGTCATGCAGTCCCCGGCGAAAATGCAGACCATCGGGCAGCTTTTGGACTACGCTGAAAACACCGATTGTTTTGTCTTAATCAACGCCAAGGACAACCGCAGTCTGGGGGAATATTATCTGAATGATTCCGGGCTGTTTGTCGTTCCCGACCCGTGGAAACCGGCCATTGACACCGACCGGCTGGGAAGTTTTATCGCCAACGAGGAACAGGGAACCTTTACCGATTACGGCTATATCCTGCGAACCAGCGACGAATGGCAGCGCGTCCATGAGGGCCAGCCAGTGCCGGAGGAATACCGGGTGATGGCCTATCCTGCGCCGGAAATTCTGCGGGAGGAAAGCAAGGTGCAGCCGGAGGCGGCAACCCCCGCAAAGGCCCCGCAGCCTGTCACCCCCATTCTCTTAAACGGCCAGAACAGCGCCGAGCGCATGAAAGAGATCACCGACCGGCTGGAAACCGGCATACAGGAGCTTTTCGAGAGTGAACGCTACAAAGCCTATCTCACCACCATGTCCAAGTTCCACAGTTACAGCTTCAACAATACCCTCTTGATCGCCATGCAGGGCGGACAGCTTGTGGCAGGCTACAACAAGTGGCGGGACGATTTTCACCGCAATGTGAAGAAAGGCGAAAAGGCCATCAAGATACTGGCCCCGGCCCCGTTCAAGGCAAAAAAGGAAGTGCAAAAGCTGGACGCACAGGGCAGGCCGGTGATGGGAAAAGACGGAAAGCCTGTTACCGAAGTACAGGAAATACAGGTTCCGGCCTTTAAGATCGTTTCCGTCTTTGATGTGAGCCAGACCGAGGGAGAACCGCTGCCCTCTATCGGCGTGGAAGAACTGACCGGCAGCGTGGAACGCTACGGGGAATTCTTTAAGGCGCTGGAACAGACCTCCCCGGTTCCCATTGGTTTTGAGGACATTCCGAGCGGTTCCCACGGCTACTACCACCTGACGGAAAAGCGGATCGCCATTCAGGAGGGCATGAGCGAATTACAGACCCTAAAGACGGCTATCCACGAGATCGCCCATTCCAAGCTCCACGCCATCGACCCGGAAGCCCCGGCCATTGAGCAGGCCGACCGTCCCGACAGCCGCACCCGCGAAGTGCAGGCCTTATACCCATGTTTTTATAATGTTGATCTTTTAAATTATTTTCCATAAATCCTCACTTTCTTGTAAAAAAGATGAGCATTATCAGATACGCTATTATCAGGTTTTCCCCTCGAATGGGAAACCGGAAAGGAGCGCATTTGATATGCAAATAAACTATTTAGATGCTATTTCATCAGTTCTCAATATGATGAAACAGCCAGACAGTGCATGTAAAAATATAGACATGCACAGAACCTGTTATGCTACACTCTTCAAGTACCTGATGGATAAGGGCATTCCTTTTTCAATGGATGCCGCACTGGATTGGCTTGAGATTAAAAAACGGGAAATTTCCTATGAGACGTGTTCTCAATATAGAAATGCCCTGTTCCGCCTCGAGCATTACCTGCTCTTTGGAGATATCAAAAGTTCTTTCTGCCGCTCAGAAGACAGTTTTTTCTGCCGGAGCGGAATATCGGAATCCTTTTTTCGCCTGACATATGAGCTGGAAGAATACTATGCGACCACACAGAATCCCTGCTATTACCATACGTATTCTGTTGCCATCAAGGAGTTCTTCAGGCTTGCTACTTCCCTGGGAGTTACAGAGCCGGAAGCAATAACCATAGATACTCTTATCGAATACTGGAATACTTACTGCAAATCCTGTAAATCTCTTGCCAGACGTCAGAACGCCGTATGTGCCATGACAGCACTTATGAAATATCTTCACCGCAGAGGTGATGTGCCAGAGTGTTACCAGCGGGTTCTTTTTGGTGAGAACGTTGAAATACTGCTTGAGATGAGACTTTCTAAAACAGGTACCGCATTTCATCCGAGTATACCTCTCGCTCTTAAAGCCGATGAATATCTTGACGCTTTGGACGATTGGAAATACATGAAATCATCAAAAGCTGTTTATCGCAATGATTTCACATGGTATTTCATGTTCCTGGAACTTAACCATCTGGAACACTCGGCAGAAACTGTGACATCATGGATAGATATACTCCCGGATTGCCCGAATCAGATCAAAGCCAGCAGTTCCGGATCAGCTCATCGTTCACACACTATCAGAATGTTTGAAAAGTATCTCCAGGGCATAATGGAATCCAATATAATCGCTGAGCCGATGCGTGCATCTGATCATCTTCCATCATGGAGCAAAAGCATCCTTGATGGTTTCATAGAAAGCCGCAGGCGGGATGGAATGACCGATAAGACACTTACCATATGCAGGGCAGCCGGATGCAGTTTCTTCAAATATCTTGAAGATAATGGAATAGATAATCCAGTCTCCATAACACCCGATGTGGTTAAAGCATTTCATAACCATGATGTCCACTCGACCCCGGAAAGTAAAAATGCATATGGAACCAAGCTTCGTCAGCTTCTACGGTACATGGCTGACCAGGATCTGATTTCACCAACACTTGCTTTTGCAGTATCTGCAAGCTGTGCGCCTCATCGCAGCATAGTTGATGTTCTGAGCGATGCTATGGTCGAGAAAATATATGAATATCGTGATAAAGCTTCTACCCCCATGGAGCTCAGGGACACAGCCATGGTCATGCTTGGACTTCGAATGGGTATCAGGGGAGCAGACATCCTAAAGCTTCAGGTAAATGATTTTGACTGGAAAAACAAAACTGTTTCCTTCATTCAGCAGAAAACAAGCAAAGCAATAACGCTTCCAGTCCCAACGGATGTAGGTAATTCAGTATATAAATACATCATGAATGGACGTCCGGAATCGGCTGTCACAGGCAACGGTTATATATTCATCCGCCATCAGGCACCATATATTCCGCTTAAAGTTACAACGGCGTGCCGTGGAGCTTTAAAAAGAATACTTGCTGAATATGGATTTGAATTATCTGCTGGTCAGGGCTTTCATATGACACGAAAAACATTTGCCACAAGAATGCTTCGGGCAGACAACAGACTTGATGATATTTCCAATGCTCTCGGACATGCACGTCAGGAAACAGCAGAGGTATATCTTGAACGTGACGAAGATAAAATGAGGCTCTGCCCTCTGGAATTTGGAGGTGTTTTATCATGACATACATTTTTGAGAGCGGTCTGGCACATCATATCGAAGGACTTATACAGCAAAAACGAGCTGATGGATATGCCTATAATTCCGAAGAAAAGCTATTAAAACGCTTTGATACCTTTTGCGTACAGAATTATCCGGAACTGACAACAGTCACCTATGAAATGGCAGCCAAATGGTCAGAAGCCAGACCGGGCGAAGGAGATGCCTATCATAATCGCTGTATGTCGCTGGTGAAGGTGCTGAGTGAATATATCCTTTCCCTTGGTCAGGAAGCATACATTCCTAATTTTTTCTGCAAGGCTTACCGTCCGGTTCTTTACATTCCATCAAAAGAGGAAGTTAAGGAACTGCTACAGAAAATGGATAGCCGCACGTCTCATAATTCAGAGCAATTTAGACTCGATAGAGAGTGCAAGATTCTTTTTCTCCTATATTTTTGCTGCGGTCTGCGTCTGTCAGAAGGGCGATTGCTAAAATGGGAGCACATAGACCTGGATAAAGGAATCCTTACTGTCCTTGGCTCAAAAGGTAACAAGGACCGCCTTGTATATCTTCCACAGGATAGCCTTCCGGTACTTAAAAACTATAAAGAACGTCAGGAAATGCTTTTCCCCGGAATTGACTGGGCTTTTCCGGGAAAAGATCCACATAAGCCTGTTTCGTGCTCTGGAGTAGAATCAAGTTTTAACCGCCATTGGGCTATGCTTCCGGTTGCCAAGACGATTGATAAACATCCGACACCCCACTGTTTACGCCATGCTTTTGTAGTAGAGAGATTTAATGAATGGATGCACCAGGGAATTGATACAAACACTATGCTCCCATATTTAAGCAGATACCTTGGACATAAAAGCCCTGATGAAACGTATTATTACTATCATCTTGTAGAAAAGGCATTTGATACTATCCGAGAGAAAGATTCAGTGTCTGGAAAGGTCATTCCGGAGGTGATTCCCTATGAAGAATAAATCAGCAAAGATATCGACTGACCAGCTGTTCTTTTCTCACACATGGAACTTTCTAAATGTTTATTTGGTAAAGCAGGTCGGACGCAGTCAGGCTACAGCAGAATCCTACAGAGATTCCCTTACAATATTTAAAAACTACCTTGTAGATGAATTAGGTAAATCCATAAGCACCTTTCAGTTTTCTGATTGTACCAAAGAATGTATTTATAATTTCAGAGAATATCTGCTTGCAAATGGCAGCCAGCCATCAACTGTAAATGTAAGAGTCGCGGCTATCCGTGCCTATCTGAACTATGCCTCGGATATGGACATATCAGTCCAGTCAGTTGCCCTGGCGATCAGTCAGATCTCACCATGCAAAACCATTAAAAAGGAAAAACCTATTCTGTCCGATGATGCACTTGCTGCAATACTGTCTGCACCGCCGAATACGAAATTCGGTGTACGAGACCGTGCTATTTTGATTCTTCTCTACGATACAGCTGTAAGAATCAGTGAGCTGCTTAATATTCGCCTATGTGATATCGCAATGGAATCAAAATATCCAAATATTTTCATAACCGGCAAAGGTAATAAAGAGAGAACCATACAATTAACAGCTAAAGCAGTCGAACACCTTAGGGAATATATACGTGTATATCACAGTAATTCTTCCAAAGAAGCATACTTATTTTCCACAACGATAAAAGGTGTAACAGACAGGATGTCCGTTGGAAATGTCCAGCGGATTATAAAAAAATATGCAACTCTGGTCAGTGAAAAAGGGATTAGTCTTCCAGATTCGGTTCACTGTCACATGTTCCGCCGAACCAGAGCCACAAATCTTTATCAGGATGGAATCGCCATCGAGCTTGTTTCTACAGTGTTAGGACATGCCAGAACTGATACAACCAAAAGCTACTATGCAAAGCCATCTGTTGAACAGCTTAGAGACGCAATGGAATCTGTTCCAACACCTGTATCTGATGAAGCACCAATGTGGGAGGGCAACGAAGATGAAATGGCAAGACTTTGTGGATTGCGCTAACGAATAATGCTCATCTTTTAGTAGAAAAACGTCTTATTTCTCAGCATTCTTTAAAATGATTAACATTTTGGAATGCTGAGTATAATGCTTCCACTTCCCTTGTAAGCTGGTCTTTTACGATGCCCTCTGCTTCCATCTGGTCACGATCATGCAATACTGCATGTGCCGT
>OOAO01001993.1_pt1 | contig 15069 bp, 10 predicted proteins | sample 1671821 | NCBI WGS metagenome assembly OOAO01 (sample SAMN06348196, study PRJEB24527) | human gut metagenome | biome: human gut; feature: ankylosing spondylitis patient; material: feces | host: Homo sapiens | place: China | collected 2015-10 | reverse complement strand
TGAAGTCGTTGCAGCTCCACATGAACTGGAACAGTGCGCAGGACACCAGAGCGGGCATCAGCATCGGGACGATGACCTTGTACAGGGTCTGGAAGGAGGAGCAGCCGTCGATGGCGGCAGCCTCGTCCAGGTCGCGGGGGACGTTGCGCATGAACTGCACCAGCTGGTAGACGAAGTAGGTCTCAGTTGCGAATGCGCAGTGGACCCAGATGGCCAGATAGAACGGGCTGTTGACCCAGCCGAACTTGGTGTACAGCAGGAACTGAGGCACGTTCAGGACGACCTGAGGCAGGAACAGGGTGGCCAGCATGATGCTGAACAGGATCTTCCGGCCCGGGAAGTCGAAGCGGCCAAAGCCGTAAGCTGCAATGCAGGAGGAGACCACGGTGCAGATGACCTTGGGCAGGACGTAGCTGTAAGTGTTCAGCATGGCCTGCAGGATGTTGATGGAACCGCCGAAGTTGTTCAGCGCGTTCTTGTAGCCCTCCAGAGTGGGGTTCTTGATCCACAGGCCGATGCCTGCAAAGATCTCGCTGTTGTCCTTAAAGGTGGCGCTGATCATCCACAGCAGGGGATAGATCATGATGAGGCCCACCAGGATCAGGACGAAGTACTTGAAAAACGTCGCGATGGCGTTAGAAGCTTTCATTCCCATACTGTCACACCTTACCTTTCATCCGAGTAGTAGACCCACTTCTTCTGGCTGGTGAAGGCGATGATCGTCAGGATGCAGACGATGACGAACATGATCCATGCCAGTGCGGAAGCCATGCCCATCTGGTTGGACTTGAATGCGTAGTTGTAGACCAGAATGGAGATGAGGGTGGTGGAACCGCGGGGACCGCCGTTGGTGATGATGAACGGGCCATTGAACTCCTGGAAAGCCTGGCAGATCTGAGTGACCAGGTTGTAGAAGATGATGGGGGTGATCATCGGGACGGTGATGGAGAAGAACTGACGCCACTTGCCTGCGCCGTCGATGGTGGCGGCCTCGTACAGGTCGGCCGGCACGCCCTTCAGAGCGGCGAGGAACAGCACCATGGCGGAGCCGAACTGCCAGATACGCAGGAAGCAGATGATCCACAGTGCGTAGCTGGGGTCGCTCAGCCAGGAAGGACCCTGGAAGTGGCCGAAGGTCAGCATACGGATGAGGGTGTTGACCAGACCGTCATCACGGAACACGGCCTTCCACAGCACGGCGATAGCAACAGAGCCGCCGAGGATGGAGGGGATGTAGTAGACGGTGCGGAACACGTTCACGCAGGCGATCTTGAAGTTCAGGATGTAGGCGATGAACAGTGCGAAGACCAGCTTCAGAGGCACAGTGATGAAGCTGTACTTGAAGGTGGTGATGAGCGCCTTGGTGATCTTGGGAGTGGAGAAGGCGTCCACATAGTTCATGATGCCATACTGATGGATGCCGTTGAAGAAGTCCATATCCGTAAAGCTGTAGTACAGAGACTGGCCGAACGGAATGGCCTTGAAGACGACGAAGCCGATGATCCAGGGGATCAGGTAGAACAGGCCCTGCCATTTGTCAAAAAACTTCTGGGCCGGGGTACGCCCGAGAGAGGGCGCTTTGCTTTCTTTCATCCGGGAATCCTCCTTTTATAAGGATATGTCTCGTACGCCGCACAATAGTTTGGACACATTTTTGTCAAAAAAATGTCATCACCGTCTTGCAAAAAAGGGGCATCCGTCCGTAGGTGGAAGGAATGCCCCTTGCAAGACTCCTTTATGCGGGGCGGCCTGTGTCAACACCGCGCGTGTGCAGGCCGCAAAAAGTCCATGAGGCGGAAATTAGACGGTGTAGCCGACAGACTCCATGCCGTCCAGCAGGGTATCGACCAGGTCAGCGCCGGAAGCATTGTCGTAATCCAGAGTGTCGAACACTTCCTGATAGATGCCGGTGCCGGTAGCCTTCAGGTCGTTGGACTCGAACAGGGGGTCCAGCTGGTTGGAAACGAAGGCCATGACCTTGCCGTTTGCCTCAGCGACCAGCTCCTTGACAGCGCCGGCGCTCTGAGCAGCAGCCAGACCAGCCTTGGAGGCGGGGATGCCGCACTCAGAACCCATGATGGAAGCGCCCTTCTCCTCGTTCAGCAGGAAGTTGATGAGGGTAGCTGCCTCTGCGGGATGCTCGCAGGTCTTGGTGATGGCCAGACCCATGGAGACCTTGGAGAAGCCGCCGTTGTAATCGCCGAACTTGATCTCCTCGCCGACGGTGAAGCCAGCCTTGTTCTCCTCGTCCAGAGCGTCAGCGTACTTGGTAGCGGAGGAGTCCCACTCGAAGCAGCCGGCCAGCTTGCCGGTGATCCACTCGGTGGACTGGTGAGCGGCGTTGTCGCCGTTGGAGCCATAGTAGGTGGGCAGGCTCATGATGACGTGGCCCTCGACCAGGCTCTTGATGAAGTCGATGCCCTCAGCGATCTGGTCGGCATCGTAGTTCAGGGTGGAGGTGGTGGGGTCTGCCCAGTCCTTGCCGTACTTGCTCTCGAGGTAGAACACCATCAGGATCATACGGTCGTATGCGCCCAGGTGCAGGGGATAGTAGTCATCGCCCAGCTTCTCCTGGAAGGTCTTGCCGGCAGCCATCAGCTCGTCCAGAGTGGTGGGGAAGGAGATGCCGGCCTTGTCGAAGGTGGTCTTGTTCCAGTAGAAGATACGGCCGGTCATGGAGACAGGCACGCACTGCTGGGCGTTGGCCACGTTGCAGGCAGCCAGCTTGGCCTCGTCCCACTGGGTCAGGTCCAGATAGTCGGAGACGCTGTTCAGGTCGATGAAGGTCTGGCCGTTCTTGGAGTAGTTGTACAGCCAGTTCCAGTTGATCTGGCAGACATCCTCAGCGACACCGCCAGCGAACTTGGTGGACATGGTGTCCTCCCAGCCGGACCATGCAGCGAAGGTGGGGTTGACGGTGATGGTGCTGTGCTCAGCAGAGAAAGCCTTGATGGCCTCCTGGTAAGCGTTGTGACGGGACTCGCCGCCCCACCAGCTCATGGTCAGGGTGACGGGGTCAGAAGACAGACCAGCCACGGAAGCTGCGGCGGAAGAAGCAGCGGTGGAAGTGGCGGTAGAACCAGCGTTGCTGGAGCCGCCGCAGGCGGCCAGCAGGCCGGCAGCACCCACAGCGCCAGAGACCTTCAGAAAGTCACGACGAGAAATTGCCTTGCTCATTTTCGTTCTCCTCCTATGTAGAAAACATCTTCTTGCACGGACGCCTCTGCAAAGCATCCGTTGTATACAAATATAATACCAAAGGGCAGAAAAAAAAGAAAGATGCAAATTGTAGTGATAGCGGCAGAAAACGTACAAATATTGCGCTTATTTTTTGCCCGCTTTTGACGTCATTGCCATAATGAATAAACTTGGACCGAAAAACTGTGCAACTTGTATACTTCAACGATTTGCATAGAAAACTGGGATGCAACAGGAGAAGATTGGCCTGAATTGCAAGAATTTTGTAGCCGAGGCAGAATTTGTTGAAAGAGCGTTGTATACATCAAAAGCGACGATAACAGAAAGTTCCGACCCTGAGCTGATATATCAATAGTGCAAAAAACGCGCGAATCAGGCCCCGACTGATATATCACGGATGCAGAAAAGATACAAAAATGCCGTCCGGCGTGCGGACGGCATAAAATCAGGAAAAAGAGTCACCGGCGGGCGGCGTAGAAGGCGCTGCGCTCCCGGAAATAGCACTGGGGACACATGCTGACGTACTGGACGTCGTTCTCAAGGTCGATGGCTACCTGTTCGCCCTCAAAGACGAAGCGGCCGTTGACCTTGCGGCAGTTGCAGGTGGCCTTGCGGCCGCAGGTGCAGATGGTCTTCATCTCCTCGATGGTGTGGGCCAGCTCCAGAAGCCGGGTGGAGCCGGGGAAGCCCTTGAGGGAGAAGTCGGAGCGCAGGCCGTAGCAGATGACGGGGATGTTCAGCTCTACCGTCACCATGAACAGCTGCTCAGCCTGCTCTGCGGTGAGGAACTGGCTCTCGTCACAGAGCACACAGGCCAGAGGCCGGCCCTTGCTGCTGGCGGCCCGGACGGCCTCCACCAGGTCCATGTCCGGCGGCACCAGCAGGTCGGCGGGGCGGCGGACGCCCAGACGGCTCACGAGGTCGCCGCTGCCCTTGGTGTCCACCTTCGGCTTGAGGATGAGCACCCGCATCCCCTGCTCCTCGTAGTTGTGGGCCACCTGCATCAGCGCGGTGCTCTTGCCGCTGTTCATTGCGCCGTAACGGAAATAAAGCTTTGCCATGTCGAAAAAGTCTCCTCATGAAAGGACTCTCTCAGCCAAAGCCTGACGGAGAGGGCCTGTATTATCGATAGTATGTGCTCAGTCCTGATTGCGCAGCCGGTAGCCCAGGCTCATCAGGCTGTCGCCGAGGTGGACGTTCTCCACCACCACGTCGGGGTAGGAGACAGACAGATCGTAGTGGGAGAAGTTCCAGAAGCCCTGAATGCCCAGAGCCACCAGACGGCCGCTGATCTCCTCTGCGCCGCTGCGGGGCAGACAGAGCACAGCCACCTCGGGGTGGTGCTCGGCGCAGAAAGCTTCCAGCTCATCAATGTGTAAAATCTGGATGCCGTTGATCTCTTTGCCCACCTCGTCGGGGGCGTTGTCGAAGGCGGCGATGAGCTTGTAGCCGTTGGTGTCGGTGGTGATGAAGCGGCTCACAGCCTTGCCCAGACGGCCGCAGCCGATGAGGATGGTGGGCAGGAGGTCGCCGTTGCCAAAGAGCAGATGCTCAAGGATGCTCAGCAGGTTTTCTACCGAGTAGCCGATGCCCTGACGGCCATTCACGTCGCCGATGCAGTTGAAGTCCTGCCGCACCTGAGAGGCAGTGGTACCCATCTGGGCGGCCAGCTCACGGGACGAGATGCTGGTGATGCCGTCGTTCTTCAGGGTGCGCAGGTAGCGATAGTATTTGGGCAGGCGCTTGATAACGGGCAGAGAAGCTTTGCCGGGAGTGTTCATAGGGGGGTCTCCTTTCTTTTTATCCGCAGCATTGCCGGGGAGAAGTGCGCAGCGGCAGGGTGCTCCGGCAAAAGATTTGTACTTTCTTGTACAATAATGATACATATTTGACAATCTTATCTCTAGTATAAAGTATACAGCGCGAAGACAGAATGTCAAACCATTTGGCACATTTTTTTGAGAAAGAAAAGAAATCTTTGCCGAAGTATAACCGGCAGGAATGCCGGACAAGCTGAAATGAAGCAAAAAGGAGGATACGCAGAATGTCACAGGAAGAGAAGAACATCCCCGTGGAGCAGCAGCGGCTGGAAAAAGAGCAGATCGAGGATATGGGCAGCGTTTACCGCACCCGTGGAGCTCACGCCATCCACTGCCTGACTGTCATCGGGCAGGTGGAGGGCCATGTGGAAGCGCCCCAGGGACAGAAGACCACCAAGTATGAGCACGTCATCCCCCAGCTGGTGGCCGTGCAGGAAGACCCCGCCATCGAGGGCCTGCTGGTCCTGCTCAACACCGTGGGCGGGGATGTGGAGGCGGGACTTGCGCTGGCGGAGCTCATCGCCAGCATCTCCAAGCCCAGTGCGGCGGTGGTGCTGGGCGGGGGCCACTCCATCGGCATCCCGCTGGCCGTCAGCGCCCAGCGGAGCTTCATCGTGCCTACTGCCACCATGACGGTCCACCCCGTCCGCCATTCCGGCATGATACTGGGCGTGCCGCAGACTATGCGCTGGTTCGAGCAGATGCAGGAGCGCATCACCGGCTTCGTGGCGTCCCACAGCGGCATCTCGGAGAAGCGTTATACTGAGCTGATGATGCGCACGGGCGAGCTGGTCATGGACGTCGGCACCGTGCTGGATGGCCGAAAAGCCGTGCGGGAAAAGCTCATCGACGAGCTGGGCGGGCTGTCGGATGCGCTGGCATGGCTCTACCGAGAAATCGAGGGGAAATAAATTGCCATTTGACTTTTCCCGTGGTACAATGAAAGAATCGAGTAGTATCGAAATTCTTCCATCGTCACCGACAGAGCCGCCCTGAGCGCGCCCTGCTTCATTATATAAAATAAGGAACGGGTTTTAGGAAACATGGCAAAGAGAAAACGCAAGACCTCCGGGCGCAGCACAGCCTCGCGCCGCAAGAACCGGACACAGGACCGGATGCCCGCGGGGCTCATCACCCTGTTTGCGGGGCTGGTGCTCATGGCGCTGGCTTTCGTGCCGGGCAGTTCGGCCTGGCGCACGATGCACGATGTCCTGTTCGGCGTGTTCGGCTGCGGAAGCTTCGTGCTGGGCGCAGCGCTGTGCTATCTGGCTATCCTCTACACCCGGGGCGAAGACCTGCTGCCCCATATCGCCAAGCTTGCGCTGGGGCTCATCTTCGCCAGCGGCACGGTCATCGTCTTTTCTGACATCCCCACCGACCAGACCGCCGCGCAGATGACCGCTGCCTGTTATCATAATGGTATGAGCGCATGGCTCTCGGGCGGTGCGCTGGGCGCTGTGCTGGGCGGGACGCTCCTGCTGCTTTGCGGCAGACCCGCCGCCAATCTGGTCATGGCGGCGCTGGCGGCCTGCGCCAGCCTGTACATTTTCGACGTTACGCCCGCCGAGTGCTGGCAGTGGCTCTGCAATGTGGGCGGCAGCGTCCACGAAAAGGGCCTTGCCGTCCACGAGCAGAATGCCGCTCGCCGGGCCGAGCGTCTGGCAGAACGCGCCGCCGAGGAGGCCGCGGCAGAGGAATATGAGGACTATGACGACGACCTGCCGGAAGACGAAGTGGGCGAAGGCGAGGACCACTACGGCGGCGAAGAGCCTGCCGCGCCCGCCTTCCATATCCAGCCTCCCGGCTGGCTGGCTGGCGTCTTCCACTGGGGCCATCAGGTGATGCAGGGCGGCGAACAGGCAGAGCCTGCCCCTGCGCCCGCACCGGAAGTGCAGACCCCGCCTCGGCCCGAGCCTGCTCCCGTACAGGTGGAAAAGTCCCGGCCCCGTGCGCCCTTTGATATTGATCTAGGCCCTGACCATACCACCGTCACCGAGGGCGGCAGTGAGCCTATCGAGCCCATCATCCTCGGCCCCGGCGGCACCTTCGGCATGGATCCGCTCCGCCGTGCGCCCATCCGCGCCACCGTGACGCCCATCGTCCCGGACGCTGTGGATACTGCCGCTGAGGACTTCTTCACGGCCCAGCCCGAGCCGACGGTGACGCCTACCGTTGCGCCCGCAGCCCCGGCAGAAGAGCCGGAACAGCAGCCCGCGCCTGAGCCGCCGCTCTCCTTCGGCATCCCGCTCTATGATCTGACCCCGACTCCGGAACCGGCCCCGCAGCCGGTCAGCGCCGAGAATGCTGTGGCGTTCCGCTCTGAGCCGGATGAGGACGGCTGGATCAGCATCACCAGCGACCCGGTGGAGGAAAAAGACCTCAACACGCTGGTGGCAGCCGCCATGGAAAAGCCTGCTGTCTCCGAGGAGCAGGCCGCGAATGCCCCCGCCGAAGAGGCGGAGACGGAGGAGAGCTTCCAGTATCAGTACCCGTCCATCGAGCTGTTCGAGCGCGCCCCGGAGGAAAGCGACTCCGGAGCAGAAGACGAGCTGAAAGCCAACGCCCAGAAGCTGGTGGACACGCTGGAAAGTTTCGGCGTCCGCACCCGTGTGCTGGATATTTCCCGCGGCCCGTCGGTCACCCGGTATGAAGTCCAGCCCATGGCGGGCGTCAAGATAAGCCGCATCACTTCGCTGGCGGATGACATCGCCCTGAACCTGGCGGTGGCCGATGTCCGCATGGAGGCTCCCATCCCCGGCAAGCCTGCCGTGGGCATCGAGGTGCCGAACCATAAGAAGACGCCGGTCTACATCCGCAGCGTCTTCGAGAGCCAGAGCTTTTTGCGGATGACCTCGCCGATGGGCATTGCGCTGGGCAAGGACATCGCCGGTGTGGCCCAGGTGGCCGACCTGTGCAAGATGCCCCATCTGCTCATCGCGGGCAGCACCGGCAGCGGTAAATCGGTCTGTGTCAACAGCATCATCATGAGCCTGCTGTTCCGCTCCAGCCCCGAGGACGTCAAGCTCCTGCTCATTGACCCCAAGGTCGTCGAGCTGGCTGAGTACAACGGCATCCCCCACCTGCTGATGCCCGTCGTCACCGAGCCCCGCAAGGCGGCCGGCGCACTGGGCGGCGCAGTGCAGGAGATGGAGCGCCGCTACCACCTCTTTGCGGAGAACAACGTCCGCGACATCAAGTCCTTCAATAAGCTGGCTGCAACGGACCCGAACCTCGAGAAGATGCCCTATATCGCCATCATCATCGACGAGCTGGCCGATTTGATGATGGTCGTCGGCAAGGATGTCGAAGACTCCATCTGCCGCATCGCCCAGAAGGCCCGTGCCGCCGGTATGCACCTCATCGTGGCGACCCAGCGCCCCAGCGTGGACGTCATCACCGGCCTCATCAAGGCCAACATCCCCAGCCGCATCGCCTTCGCCGTGTCCAGTCAGGTGGACAGCCGCACCATCCTCGACGGTGCCGGTGCCGAAAAGCTGCTGGGCATGGGCGATATGCTCTTCATGCCCGTAGGCGCACCCAAGCCCACCCGTATCCAGGGTACCTTTGTGCGGGATGAGGAGATCAGCCGTGTGCTGGACTTCATCAAGAAGAGCGCCACCGTCCAGTACGATGAAGCCATGATAGAGGCGATGGAAAAACACGCTATCCAGGACGGCAAGAAGGGCAGCAGTTCTGCCGACTCCGACGAGGAGGGCGGCAGTGACCCGATGCTCAAGCAGGCCGTGGAGGTGGTCATCGACGCCGGTCAGGCGTCCACCAGCCTTTTGCAGCGCCGCTGCAAGCTGGGTTATGCCCGCGCCGCCCGCATCATGGACGAGATGGAAGAAAAGGGCATCATCGGCCCCTACGAAGGCGCAAAGCCCCGCGCTGTCCTCATCAGCCGCCAGCAGTGGCTGGAAATGCAGATGAATCAGCCGGATGAATCATAAAAAATAAGGAGCATTATGGAAACCTCTTCCCAGATCTACACCGAATTTCTCCCCATCAGCCGGGCTGACATGGAGGCCCGGGGGTGGGACCAGCTGGACTTCGTGGTGGTGGGCGGCGACGCCTATGTGGACCACCCCAGCTTTGGCACCGCCATCATCAGCCGTCTGCTGGAAGCCGAGGGCTACAAGGTGGGCGTGCTGGCCCAGCCCCGCTACACCGACTGCGAGGACTTCAAGCGGTTCGGAAAGCCGAAGTACGGCTTCTTCATCGGCGGCGGCAATGTGGACAGCATGGTGAGTCACTATTCCGTCGCAAAGATCCCCCGCGCGGAGGACGAGTATTCGCCCGGCGGCAAGGGCGGCGCACGGCCCGACCGCAGCGCCACTGTCTACACCAGACTTGCCAAGCAGGCATACCCTGACCTGCCCGTCATTCTTGGCGGTCTGGAAGCATCGCTCCGCCGCTTTGCCCACTACGACTACTGGCTGGACACCGTCCTGCCCAGCATCGCCGAGGACTCTGGCGCGGACATCATCAGCTTCGGCATGGGTGAACACCAGACCGTGGAAATTGCCCGCCGTCTGGCGGCAGGGGAGCCGGTGGAGAGCATCACCGATGTGGACGGCACCTGCTACCTGACCGACTTCGACCACCTGCCCGAGCGGTATGTGGAGTGCGCGGGCTTCAGGAAGGTCGCCTCCGATAAGGTGGCTTATGCGAAAGCCTGCCGCATCCAGATGGACAATCAGGACGTCGTCAGCGGCAATATCATCGTCCAGAAGCAGAGCGAGAAGTACCTCGTGCAGAACATCCCCGCAAAGCCCCTCGTCCGCTGGGAGCTGGATAAGGTCTACGCCCTGCCTTACACCCGCCGCTACCACCCCATCTACGAGGCCATGGGCGGTGTGCCTGCCATCCGCGAGGTGCAGTTCTCCATCATCCAGAACCGCGGCTGCTTCGGCGGCTGCAATTTCTGCGCCATCCAGCTGCATCAGGGGCGACGCGTTACCAGCCGCAGCGCCGACAGCATCGTGGCCGAAGCAGAGCGGATGACCCACGAGCCGGATTTCAAGGGCTACATCCACGACGTCGGCGGCCCTACCGCCAACTTCCGTTTCCCATCCTGCCGTGAGCAGATGCTGCGGGGTATGTGCAACGGCGGCAAGCACTGCCTCGCCCCCACCACCTGTTCCCACATGATCGTGGACCACAGCGATTACCTGAAAATTCTCCGCCGCGTCCGGGAGCTGCCCGGCGTCAAGAAGGTGTTCATCCGCAGCGGCATCCGCTTCGATTACCTGATGGCCGACCCCGATGACACTTTCTTTAAGGAGCTGGTGGAGTACCACGTTTCCGGCCAGCTGAAAGTCGCGCCGGAGCACTGCGCCCCCAACACCCTCGCCTACATGGGCAAGCCGCCGATCGAGACCTTCAACAAGTTTAAGGATAAGTTCTACGAGCTGAGCAGGAAGGCGGGCAAAAAGCAGTACCTCGTGCCGTATCTCATGTCCAGCCACCCGGGCAGCACCCTCAAGGATGCCGTCTATCTGGCCGAATACCTCTACAAGAACCATATGCGCCCCGAGCAGGTGCAGGATTTTTATCCCACGCCCGGCACCGTGAGCACCTGTATGTTCTACACCGGCCTCGACCCCTACACTTTGAAGCCGGTATTTGTGGAAAAGACCGCTGAGGGCAAGGCACTTCAGCGTGCCCTGCTCCAGTATTATGAGCCCCGCAACGCCGAAAAGGTCATCAAGGCGCTGAAAATGACCCACCGCGAAGACCTCATCCCCCTGCTGGTTCCTGCTGAGGGCCGCATTGCGGTCCAGCGTTCGGCCCGCAGAGCCGAGGCCGCCGATGTGACCATCCACGGCGACGGCACCTACACCGTCCGGCCCAGAGGCAAGGGCGGCAAGCCCCAGAGCCGCTCCACCGCCCCGGCGGGCCGCAGCACGGCAAGCCGTCAGCCCAGTCCCGGCGCACGTTTTGCGCCCCATTCGGCTCCTGCGCATAAACCGAAAAGCAATCAACAGAAAGAGAATACATCGTGGAAAACTTCAAAAAAGAAAAAGTGACCGCTCAAGCGCTCATGAGCCGCCTCGTTGCGCTGGCGCTGGCCGCAGCCCTTGCGCTGTGTGATACCTCTTCCATCGTCCCGGGAGGCAGCGGCGACGTCATGCCGAACCCGGCAGTTTCTCAGACCGGAACGACGCCTTCCGACGGGCAGGACGCAGCCTTCCAGATGCACTTCATCGACGTGGGGCAGGCGCTGAGCGTGCTGGTGGAGTGCGACGGACAGTTCATGCTCTACGACGGCGGCAATGTGGACGACGGCAGTCTGGTAGTCTCCTACTTGCAGAGTCAGGGTGTCGAGCAGCTGGAGTATGTCTTCTGCTCCCATGCTCACGAAGACCATGTGGGCGGTCTGGCCGCTGCGCTGGCCTATTTCCCGGCCTACCACGTTTACAGCCCCGTGACGGAAGCCTCCACCAAGTGCTTCAAGGATTTCGTCAAGTACACCCAGCAGCAGAACTTACAGGTCGAAGTACCTGCCGTAGGCACCCAGTGGGCGCTGGGCGGCGCCACTGTGACCATGCTTGGCCCTGTGGCGCAGTACGATGACACCAACGATACCTCCATCGTCCTGCGCATCGACTACGGCGCGACGAGTTTCCTGCTCACCGGTGATATGGAGTCCGACGCCGAGCGCGACCTTGTGAACAGCGGCGCGAACCTCAAGGCAGACGTCTTACAGGTGGGCCACCACGGCTCCAGCACATCCACGAGCTACGTCTTCCTGAACGCTGTCCTGCCCGAGATGGGCATCATCTCCTGCGGGGTCAACAACAAGTACGGCCACCCCCACGAGGAGACCCTGAGCATCCTGCGGGACGCCGGTGTGGACGTCTACCGCACCGACCTGCTGGGGACGATCACCGTTTCCAGTGACGGCCGGAACTACACGGTGGCCACCGAACATTTCGCCACCGACGCTGAGCTGAACCCCACCGACCCGGCAGTGTCCAGCACGGCCCAGCAGGCGTACATCGGCAACGTGAACAGCAAAAAGTTCCATCTGCCCAGCTGCCCGAATCTCCCGGCGGAGAAGAACCAGATCCTCTTCTCCAGCTATGATGAGGCCGTGGCCGCAGGCTACAGCCCCTGCTCGAGCTGCATCAAATAAGATGACCGCTCAGTCTCGCTGTCGCCCGACAAGGCCGGACGGAGAGGTCAAAGCAAAAAGCACCATGTTTCGAATCGAAGCATGGTGCTTTTTGTGCGTCGCTTCAGCAGTGATATAAAACTCCCCGCCGGGAGCACGCAGGATGCTTCCGGCGGGGAGGAGTTAGGAGGAGGCTGGAAAAATTATTTGTTGGAGAAGTCGGAGATGCGCTCCACGATGCGGATCAGATCCTCCAGAGTGGTCTTTTCCTTGGGCAGGTAGCTGTTGCCGGTCTTGGCGGTGACAAAGCCGAAGTAGGCGCTGGCACCCACGTTGGACTTGTACACGGACTCGATCTGGCTGGCATCGTCGAACTTCGGCTGAGTGCCCAGCGTCTCGTTGTAAGGCACGCCGCAGGACAGCAGAGCGATATGGCCCATCTCGTCGCGGTCGATGGTGGCATCGGGCAGGAAAGCGGTGCGCTTGGCACTTTCAGAGCTGGTGACACCGGCGTTGTACAGAGTGCCCTGTGCGATGGCGCTGGTGGGGTCTTTCAGCTCGATCATGCCAGCTTCGACCACAGCGGCGATGACGCCGTAATCCGGGTCGCTTGTGGGGACGTCGGAGATCGTGACCGGTGCAGACGGAGCGGTCAGATTCCACAGCTTGCCCAGCATCTTGGCGCATTCGCGCTTGGTGATGGGACGGTTCAGGTCGAGTGCGTCGTTCTCGTCGATGTAACCCTTGGAGGCGGCACGCAGCAGCTCGGCATCATTGGTGGTACCGGCGATCTCGGCGCTCCGCAGCACCTTGTAGGGGATGCTGGCGTCCTGATTGCCGCTCCGGTCGGTGGAGACGAACTTGATGTACTTTCCGGCCAGATAAGAGGGAACCGCATAGCTGCGGCGGATGCGGAAGAAATGGTAATCGCCGTCGGCGCTGTCCGAGATCAGCCACTTGCTGCTCAGGTCGGTATTTTCGCCGCCCAGCAGGGTGGAGCTGCCCTCGATGCGCTGGCCCGGGACGGGAACGCCGAGGATCTTGGTCTCCACGGGGCGGGGATAGGTCTTGCCGTTGATGGTCACGTTCTCCATGACGGGGTCTTCCCAGTTCAGAGCGCGGATGTCGGTGCCGACGTTGGAGATGTTCACATTGCGGAACACCAGACCGGTGATGGGGACTTCCTCGAAGGCCTCCATGAAGATGCCGTACTCGCCGCCGCTGCTGGTCAGGTTCTCGATGGTGATGTTCTTGAACTGAGGCAGATAATTACCATCACGGCCCACATCGTACAGCATGGTGGCGTGGACGACGGCGTTTCCGACGGATTTGACCTTGGAGTTGCGCAGATAGATGTTCTCCACAGCGCCGCCGCGCTCTGCGTTGGTCTTGAAGCGCAGGGCGTAGTTCAGAGTGGGGCTGTCGAAGGTGTTGTTGTCTGCGAACAGGTTCTTGATGCCGCCGCTCATCTCGCTGCCGCAGGCGATGCCGCCGTGGCCGTCTGCGAAGATGTTGTTGCGGATGATGAGGTTCTGGGTCGGATGACCGGCTTCGCCCAGCTCACGGCCATCGCGGTTGCGGCCGGCCTTGACGGCGATGCAGTCGTCACCGGTGTTGAAGAAGCAGTTCTCGATCAGGACGTAGTTGCAGTTTTCGGGGTCACAGCCGTCGTTGTTGTAGCCGTGGGTGTCGATGGTGACGCCGCGGGCGGTGAAGTTGGTGCAGAGGACGGGGTTCAACTCCCACATGGGAGAGTTGGCGATGGTGACGCCCTCGATCAGAACGTTGGTACACTCGATGGGCTGGTAGAAGTTGGGACGCAGATAGTGGCCTTCGCCGAAGATGCGCTCCTCTGCGGGGGTGCCGTTGTCGGTCATCTTGCGCAGCAGCTTGACGTCGTTGTTGCCGGGCTTGGTGATGGTGCCGTCCGGGTTGACGGTGCGGGACCAGTTCCACCAGTTGTTCTTGTCAGCCTGACCGTCGAGGGTGCCCTTGCCGGTCAGAGCGATGTTCTCCTGCTGATAGGCGTAGATCAGCGGGCTCCAGTTGTACAGCTTGGAGCCTTCGTAGTGGGCGAACACCAGCGGGTAGTTGGCCGGGGTGATGTCCCGGGTGAAGCGCAGGACGGTGTCCTTGCTTTCCAGATGCAGGTTGACGTTGCTCTTGAGGGTGATGGCGCCGACGTCATACACACCGGAGGGGATGACGACCGTGCCGCCGCCTTGGGCGCTGGTCTCGTCGATGGCGCGCTGGATGGCTGCGGTGTCCAGCTTACCGTCGTTGGGGACGGCGCCGTAGTCCTGAACATTGACCGTGTAGGCAGGAAATACGGGGTCAGAAATGTGGGTCAGGATCTCTTCTGCCATGTCCCAGGACAGGTCGTTGGAGTTGGCAGCAACAGGAGCGACCCTGCGCAGGCAATTCTCGTCTGCGGCTGCTGCATGAGGCAGGCTGGAAAGGAGCAGTGCGGCAGAGGTCGCACCGGCAGAGGTGAGAAACTGACGGCGAGTGATTTTTTTCATGATACGATACTCCTTACACTTCGTGCGGGTTGAAGGACGCATCCCTTCGCAAGCGGTGCGCTCCGTAAGACGGCTAAAGTATAGTAAAGATTTTACAAAATTTCAACGACAAATGAAAAATGTCCTAGTTTTTCAAAGAAAGTATTGAAATATATCAGTTATTTTGCATAAGGTTCCGGAAGACATGGGTTCGGGAGGATGGAAGGGCGGAGGGCGAAAAGGCAAAAAATACCACCAGCGCGGCAGATGTGATACGAGATCGCATCTGCCGCGCTGGTGGTTCGCTCTAAGGTCAAAAAAGTTCAGCGTCCGCGTCCGGCTCCGCCGCCATGGCTGCTGCCGCCGCCCATGCCGCCAAAGCTGCCGCCGCCGCGCCCGGCTCCGCCAAAACCGGAGCCGCCGCCCATACCGC
>OOAO01001968.1_pt1 | contig 15229 bp, 10 predicted proteins | sample 1671821 | NCBI WGS metagenome assembly OOAO01 (sample SAMN06348196, study PRJEB24527) | human gut metagenome | biome: human gut; feature: ankylosing spondylitis patient; material: feces | host: Homo sapiens | place: China | collected 2015-10 | reverse complement strand
GGTCTTTAAACTATGAAAAGTTGAAAGGTGATAAAAAAGGACTTTCTTCTTTACGTATCAATGACCAATATAGGCTTGAATTTCGGGAAATAACTAATGCGGGTAATCAAGCAGTCATAGAAATATGTTCTTTGGTGGATATTACAAATCATTATAAATAGGAGGAACTATGGGTATAGCAGCAAATAATTTACATAACAACAGAATTTGCCTTGCTTTTAGAGGCAGCTTTGAGTATCAATGCTGATTTGCTTGTAAGAATGCAGACGGATTACAATATACAGGTAGCACGAAAGAATGACTCTTTGGGTGAAAAGCTAAACAATATAAAGAAATTAGCTGCTGTGTTTTGAAAATAGTTCTTGGTATGATATTATAAAAACAAGAATAAGGTTTTTAACAGGGCACTTAAAACATGGCTAGGGCAATAGTTGTCCTACCTTATTTGTTATAATGGGTTTGTCCCTAATAGACGTGTTTAAGAATGTCTGCAAAATTTTTCAATGCAATACGGAATCTTAATCACTGATATTCCTTCGGTGTATTATGCTTGAGGGGATGCTGAAAGACATTCTTTGAAAAGATATTGCTCCTCAAGACAACACCTTTTATCCTTCAAGACGACTCCCTTATCCTTCAAGACAACACCTTTTATCCTTCAAGACATTTTTTTTATATGCTGAGGTAAAAGTCGTTACATGCACTCTCTATAGAAATCGAACATTTCGAATATCGTATCTTTATCAGCCGTCTGGTTCAGACAAATGTCTCCGACTTCTTTCAATAGCGTAAAGTTAATGACACCGGAGGTATTCTTCTTATCGTGCTTCATCAGTTCATAAAGTTGGTCGTACTGCTTACAGTTAAAGGCAAAACCACCGTAGTTCTCTTTTACGAACTGAATGGTTTGGCGCATTTTGTCTTTTGGAAAGCCTACTTTTATATAAGAAAGGTACAGTTCGCAAACAATTCCCCAGGCAACGGCATAGCCATGCAGCACAGGGCGTCCTTCGGCAAGGGCAAGGCTTTCGAAAGCATGCCCTACGGTATGTCCCAGGTTCAGGGCCTTGCGGATGCCGTGTTCCAGCGGATCTTGTTCCACGATGTTTTCTTTTACTTGTACGGAGCGACCTACCATTGACTTCAGGGCTGCGTAATCTATCTTGTCCGTATCAAAAGCCAATAATTCCGCCAGATGTTCCGGAGTGCTGATCAGTCCGTGCTTCAACATTTCGGCATAACCGGAGAAGAAGTTATGGGCATCGAGGCTGCGCAGAAATTCTGTTTCAAGGAGTACGCTGGCGGCAGGAGCGAAGACGCCGATTTCATTCTTCAGCCCGTTGAAGTTGATACCTGTCTTGCCTCCTACGGAAGCATCTACCATAGCCAGCAGGGTAGTAGGGATATTGATATAAGCAATGCCCCGCTTAAATGTAGAGGCGGCGAAACCACCCAGGTCGGTCACCATGCCACCTCCCAGATTGATAAGCAATGAATGGCGCGTTGCTCCTTTTTCACTCAGGGCTTGCCAGACGGAAGCCAGGGTTTCGAGGTTCTTGTGTATATCTTCGGCACCGATAATGATTTCCGTTGCTTCTTTCAATGTCGGAATGTTGCTGAGTTGTGGCAAGCAAAGGCGATGTGTATGCTCGTCAGTCAGGATAAAGAGCTTGTCATGGGGGCAGTTCCCAATGGCAGTTGTTAAGCTGCTTTCCAGTTCTTCGCAGAGGATTACTTCTTGTTTACTCATGATGTATTTGTCTTTTTTTGCTCTGCAAAGATAATGCAAATCAAGTGCAGAACTTCCATACCGACATGAAAAAGTTATGCTGAGATGCAGCTTATCTTCTTTAAAGATAGGATTTCTCTGCGAAAGAAGTATCTTTGCAAATCATAAAACTTACATCACTTGGATAAATATTTCAGACTTCATAACTTATAATTTATAAAAAAATGAAAGCATTATTACCGGTATATTGCCGTCCGTTAGGATATTTTGTGATAGCATTGGCATTGTTTCTCCCTTTCCTGATGTTGATGATAGGGAAAATGACGGATGGTAACCTTTTGTTTTATAAAGAGTGCTCCAAGCTACTGATGATGCTGGGCGCGATGATGATTCTGTTTGCTTTTACAAAGACTGAAAGCAAGGAAACCGAACAGATACGCAATAAGGCTACCCGTAATGCCATATTCCTGACGGTGTTATTTATCTTTGGCGGTATGCTCTACCGGGTATGGAAAGGTGACATCATGAGTGTGGATACTTCCTCCTTTTTGATCTTTCTTATACTGAATATTCTTTGCTTGGAATTTGGTATAAAAAAAGCGACGGTTGATCGGTTATTTAAGCGAGATCGTCGATAATTAGGATATTTTATTTAATCCTCATTAAACTTTTCCATTGAAAGCTTGTCAAATGAAACAGTGTAAAAACAGACATTTTGTTTCATAAAAAACAGGCGCATGAAAAAAGTAATCATCGGAACAGTGTTATTGCTGACAACCACACTTTCCGTTTTCTCACAGACTAAGAACATTACCGTAGCGGGGCGTGTCATCGAGGATGACACGAAAGAGCCCGCAGTACAAGCCACAGTACAGTTACTTTCGTTACCTGACAGTGCATTTGCGGCGGGTATCGCCACTACAGCACAGGGATATTTTACCCTGCCCAAAGTAAAGGCTGGGAAGTATGTATTGAAAGTTTCCTATATCGGCTTCCAACCGACAATGCTTCCTTTGCAACTGTCGGCTCAAAACCCCAATAAGAATGTAGGTACGCTGGCTCTGAAGACAGATGCCGTGATGCTGGCAGAAGCGGTGGTTACCGCAGAAGCTCCACAAGTCACTGTCAGTGAAGATACATTAATGTATAATTCGTCAGCTTATCGTACCCCCGAAGGAGCCATGCTGGAAGAATTGGTGAAGAAACTTCCCGGTGCCGAGATTGATGACGATGGTAACGTGAAAATTAATGGTAAGGACCTGAAGAAGATCATGGTAGACGGAAAGGAATTCTTCGGTGGAGACGTGAAGACGGGTTTGAAGAATTTACCGGTGGACATGATTGACCGGTTGAAGACTTATGATAAGAAATCGGACCTGGCACGTATCACAGGTATTGATGACGGTGAAGAAGAAACCGTGCTCGACCTGACTGTTAAGAAAGGTATGAATCAGGGTTGGTTCGGTAATGCCGATGCTGCCGTAGGTACTGAAGATCGTTATGCAGGACGTTTGATGTTGAACCGCTTTGTGGATAATACACAAGTTTCTCTTATTGCCTCTGCCAACAATGTGAATAATCAGGGCTTTTCCGGTGGTGGCGGTGGCCCGCGTTGGCGTCGTAACAATGGTTTGAATGCTCCTAAGGAACTGGGACTTAACTTTGCTACCGAAACTGCTAAATTGGAGTTAGGCGGTAGTGCCCGTTACAACTACAATGATGCTGACATTGCCAATGTCAACTCATCCGAGCGTTTCTTACAGAATGGTAATTCATATTCCAATTCAAACTCTCTCAACAGGAACAAGAATTCGACATTTAATGCTGATTTCCGTTTGGAGTGGAAGCCGGATTCAATGACGAATATCATCTTCCGTCCGAACTTCTCTTATGGAAAGACGGATAATTCTTCCAGTTCCTTGTCGGGAACCTTCAATGCGGATCCTTACAGTCTGGTTACTAACCCGAATGACTATCTTGATTTTGATGTGATAAATAATGAAGACCCGTTGAAGGATATTCGTGTGAATGCTACAAACACGGGTTCACTTTCCGATAGCAAGACCGTTTCAACGGATGCTACTTTGCAGATCAATCGCAAACTGAATGATAAGGGACGTAATGTTACATTCCGCGGACGCTTTGGTTATGGAGATAATGACAATAACCAGTATACGGAGTCGATGACACGTTATTATCAGATTCCTACAAACCCGGACTCTACGTTGATCCGTAACCAGTATATCACTACGCCGACGAATAATTATAGTTATAGTGCACAGGTTACGTATAGTGAACCGATTGCACGGGCTACTTTCTTGCAGTTCAGTTATCAGTTCCAGTATAAGTACAGTGAGAGTGACAAGACGACTTTCGACTTATACAAGATCAATCCAGAGTGGGGAATTGGCGACCCGTTGCCAGTGGGCTATCAGAATCATGCGGTAGATAGTTTAGGTAAGTATGCCGAGTACAGATACTACAACCATGATGCTTCTGTATCCTTGCGTTTCATCCGTGAGAAGTACCAGTTGAGTACCGGTATTTCTTTCCAACCGCAGAACTCAAAACTGTCTTATAAGAAAGGAGACTATATGATTGATACGACGCGTTCGGTATTCAACTTTGCTCCGAATATCGATTTCCGTTACCGTTTCTCGAAAGTAAGTCAGTTGCGCTTCAACTATCGTGGACGTACCGGCCAGCCCAGCATGGAGAACTTGTTGCCGATTGTAGACAACTCTAATCCGCTGAATATCCGTGTCGGTAATCCGGGTTTGAAACCTTCGTTCACGCACTCTATGCGTTTGTTCTACAATACGTATAATGCAGAACTCCAGCGGGGTATCATGACTCATGCCAGCTTCTCGGCTACGCAGAACAGCATCAGTAACAGTACCGAATACGATGATCAAACCGGTGCGCGTACTACTACACCGAAGAATATCAATGGTAACTGGAGTGCTTTCGGTATGTTTGGTTTCAATACCGCATTGAAGAATAAGAAGTACACTATCAACTCATTCACCAATGTCAATTACCAGAATAATGTGGCATTTTTATATAATCAGGATACCAAAGTGGATGATAAGAATAAGACAACAGGGTTGACGTTGAGTGAGCGCTTGAATGGTGCTTACCGTAACGATTGGTTCGAATTCGGCCTGAATGGTTCTATCTCTTATACTGCTGAGCGTAGTAAACTGCGTCCGGAGAATAATCAGGAACCTTACACGTTCTCTTATGGTGCCAATACTCAGTTGATGGCTCCCTGGAACATGACTTTCACTACTAATATTGCTAATCAGAGCCGTCGTGGTTATACAGATGCCAGTATGAACCGTAATGAATTGATCTGGAATGCACAGCTTTCGCAAACCTTCCTGAAAGGCGCGGCTACTATCAGCCTTGAACTCTATGACATTTTGAAACAGCAAAGTAACATTAGCCGTTCATTGACAGCAGATGGCCGTTCGGTTTCCGAATATAATGGTATCAATAGTTATTGCATGGTACACTTCATCTATCGTCTGAATATCTTCGGTAGCAAGGCTGCCCGTGAAAAGATGCAGGGTAGAGGTGGATTCGGTGGTCATGGAGGTCCCGGCGGACCTGGTGGTCGTCCCGGTGGTTTTGGTGGCGGACGTCGTTTCTAAAGTTTCCTAACCAGTTTTTGTGATAAGTTTCCCCTTCCATTCGCTTTCGCTGAAAGAGATGGAAGGGGATTCTGTTTTTTAGCGTTTCCCTACACTGAAACAAAAGCCTACATGAAATTCGATTCCTATGTTGCGAGGGGAGACAAGTGTCTGGTTTTCCTGGATGGAATATTTGAAAATGTCTTTAGGAAATTCTTTATCAATGGGAAGAAAACCGTATTCGGCACCGATACCGGCAAAAAGTTGTTTGTATTTGAAATCTACTCCGAGACTTAAACCGATGTCCAGGCGTTTCAGTCCATCGTTTTTATCGAATGTCTTATGCGTTGTTTTACCTTCCATCAATCTGTTATCTCCACCAGATATGAGGTCGTCGGAGTCGATTTTTTCCTGGCTGGCAAGTATCCAGTTCACTTTGCTTTTTCCGCCAATTCCATAAGCGATGTATGGACCTCCGCTGAATTGAAATCCGCAGTTGTTATTCAAAGGCAGATATGCGGCAACTTTGATGGGAACTTGTAAATAGATTCCGTTTATTTTAGAATCAATCCCCAATACCATGTAGGTTTGTTTGCCTTCCTCATTAGTGCCAAGGGCTGTTATTCCTTCGTCAACAGAATAGCTTCTGTTCAGGAACTGTAGCCCTGTTTGCATGGCCCAAGTCTTGTCAATAGGTAGCTCAACACCTACTCCGAAACGATATCCAAAGTTAGCATTGTAATTTTCATTCTTGGTGATGCCGGTCAACCCAGTGCCGCCTTGTATGTTGATTTTTACTTGCGAATGACAGATAGTAGTTGACAAACCCAATAAGAGGGCGATTAAAAGCTGCTTTTTCATATTTCATAGTATTAGTGTGTAATTATGCAAATATATGTAAATACTTTAAATTCAATCTCTTTTTTCTTATAAAAAAACAGGAATTCTTTTATTTTCTCTATATTTGCTTTTGTGATTGACTGGAACTATATACTCAACCAAGTAGCTACCGTCGCCTTTGATATTATTTACTTTGGCGCTATCATCGGAACAATTGTTGTCATTATCCTCGACAATCGTAATCCGGTGAAGACGCTTGCATGGATACTGGTATTGATGTTCCTGCCTGTTGTGGGGTTAGTATTCTATTTCTTTTTCGGACGAAGCCGCAGGCGGGAGCGCATCATAGGGCAGAAGATTTATAACCGTCTGCTGAATAAACCGATGGTGGAGTATCTGGCGCAGGATGCCACTACTTTGCCAATGGCTTACAGTCGGCTTATTTCCCTGTTCCGCAACACGACCCAGGCATTCCCTTTCGACGGTAACCGTATCGAAATCTATACCAATGGCGGCTCTATGCTGCAATCCTTGTTGAGGGAACTGCAGAATGCCCGGCAACATATCCATATTGAATTTTATATCTTTGAAGATGATGCTATCGGACGTATGGTACGCGATGTATTGGTGGAGAAAGCGCGGGCAGGCGTTGAAGTGCGTCTTATCTATGACGATGTAGGATGCTGGCATGTGCCCAACCGGTTCTATGATGAGATGCTTTCGGCAGGCATTGAAGTGCGTAGTTTCCTGAAAGTACGTTTTCCGCTGTTCACTAGTAAGGTGAACTACCGTAATCACCGTAAGATTGTGGTGATTGACGGGCGTGTGGGATTTGTAGGTGGAATGAATCTGGCAGAACGTTATATGCGTGGTTTCTCATGGGGTATCTGGCGTGATACCCATCTTTTACTGGAAGGTAAAGCCGTGCATGGTCTGCAGACTGCTTTCCTGCTCGACTGGTATTTTGTTGACCGTACTTTGATCAGTGCTTCCCGTTACTTTCCGAAGATGGAAGCGACCGGCACTTCTTTGGTGCAGATTGTGACGAGTGACCCCATTGGTCCCTGGAAAGAGATTATGCAAGGATTGAGTATGGCAATTTCCGGTGCAAAGAAATACTTCTATATACAGACTCCTTATTTTCTGCCTACGGAACAGATTTTGGCCGCTATGCAAACTGCGGCATTGGCAGGAGTGGATGTACGTCTGATGTTGCCAATGCGTGCGGATAATCGTCTGACGCATTTGGGTTCCTGTTCGTATCTGGCGGATATATTGCAAGCGGGTGTAAAAATCTATTTCTATAAAAAAGGCTTCTTGCATTCCAAGCTGATGGTATCAGATGATGAGCTTTCCACTGTTGGTTCTACCAATGTGGACTTTCGTAGCTTTGAGCATAATTTTGAAGTGAATGCTTTCATTTATGATACGGAAACGGCATTGCAAATGCGGGAGATCTTTCTTCAGGATCAGCGCGACTGTGTACAAGTCTTCCTTAAAAACTGGGTGAAGCGTCCTTGGTGGCGGAAAGCTGCCGAGAGTGTGGTGCGCTTGATGGCACCGCTTTTATAATGAAGAATGAAGAACGAAAAATGAAGAATTACCATGCGGCATCATTGCGCAGCTAATTCTTCATTTTTCGTTCTTCATTTAAATATCGAGAAGTTTACACTTCCGTATACCCGCCGTTCCACAAAGTTCGGATGATTCTCAAAGTTGTTTTTCTTGCCGTGTTCCAATACAAACAGACCTCCTTCTTTCAGCAGATTATTTTCAAAAATAAGATTGGGAAGGGTTTCCAGTCCTTGCAATTCATACGGAGGATCGGCAAAGATGAAATCGAACTGCTCGCGTCCCCCTTTGATGAACTTGAATACATCGCCACGGATGGGGATACAAGTATCATCCTTCACTTCCTGCATGATTTTGCAAATGAAAGCGTGGTGATCCCGGTCTTTTTCAACGCTGATTACACGATTGCAACCGCGTGATACCAGTTCTATACTGATGCTGCCTGTGCCTGCAAAGAGGTCGAGGGCAGATACACCATCTTCAAAATCCAGATAGTTGGCAAGTACATTAAATAGATTCTCTTTGGCAAAGTCTGTTGTGGGACGTGCCTTGAAGGTACGAGGTACGTCAAATCTTCTTCTTTTATATATTCCGCTGATTACTCGCATAGGGTTATGGCTTGTAGGTCGAGGTTAGTGGCAGGGTTCATGACGAATACCTGCCGGATGAATTTTCGTAGTTCACTGAGCAAAGTTTCTTTGTCGAACAACTCACCGGTAAGATGTAGTTCGTCGCGTTCTTGTTCGAAACCGAGCTGTTTCCATATATATAATAGGTAATAGATACGGTCTGCTGTCTGTTTGCACTCAAAAGAGTTGGCAAGGAGCAGGTGATTGCGGTCGTAGCAATATAGTTCGGCAGCATCTTTCCGCAGGTGCACATACATTTTCCGATTGTTTCCCAAGCGGCTTTTACTGGAGAAGTGTTCAATGAATGAACTTGCTTGTGAATAAAACCTCACATTAGGATATTGTTCGCAAAGAAACGAACGGGCACTTTTGTCCATGCTGAACAGTACTACGGTATTGTTTTTCCGTAGAATGTTGTATTGTATAACTTCGTTCTCCCGTTTAGGATGGTTATGATAAAAGAGCATTTCTGTTTGTTCATCCTCGAAAAACTCCAACGGTACAAGGGTAAAGCGTTTACCTGCCATGAGTATATTTACCCGGCGGTAAGGATGTTTTAACCATTCCACTTCGCGGAAAGTCTGTTTCAGGTTGGCTGTGAGGGAGAGTGATTCTTCTACTTTACGGTCAAAGAAAAAGAGCTCATTTTCATTGAGAGGGTTGAATACAGAAAAAGAAAATCCATCCGCACTGAGGCGGATGGATAACGTATATTGTTCCGATTTACTAAAGTCAATCGTTTCTATCATACAGAGTTGAGGATAGGAATTATTCCCAGTTACCTGCGTTATTGTTAGCAGTTTCCAAGCTACCGATCATCAGACCGCAATATTTACCCAACTTGGTTTGTACGTCCTTCATGTTAGCAATTTCTTGCTTGTCCAGACCACCCAAGTAAGTTTCATACGGAGTCTTAACTTCGAGCAGACAGAAAGGAGCACCGGATTTAGCAGTATCATTTCTGATAGCCATTTCGAACTGTGCACCACCACCGTAAGGAACATATCTCATAGAGTCAGCATTGAAACCTTTTGGGAATATAGTATCAAGTACAGCAACCCACAAAGTATCACGTTTGAAGTTTTCCAGACCTGCCTTCTTTACTTCATCATATTTTCCTGTTTTCTTTGCTTTGTTGATGATAGCAATAGCTTTCTTTTCTGTCATACCGTCTTCCAACTGCTTATCATTCAATTCACCTTCTTTGTAGATGAAAGGCAACTTCTGGTTTTTAACAAAGTTGATCAAAGTGTCGAAACTTGCCGTGTACTGTTGGTGGTTCAAGTTACGGTACTCCTGCTGTGCTTTACGGATGTCCATTAAACGGGCAATAACTGCCTTCTCTCTGTGCTTTTTTGCCTTTTCGAAATTAATAGGACCCATAATGCTGGTATAGCAGATGTAGATCAGTACCACTGCACACAAGCCTAAAATGACATTAAATACTGTTTTCATGATAAATATGTTTTTTAGTTGTTATATTCGCACCGCAAAAATAAAAGAAATAAATTTAAAAACGACAGTTCCCGTTACTTTTTTCTATTACAAAAATGATAAATAACTATTTAGAAAGGCAAATTAAGGAAAATTTTCCTTATGAACCAACTTTTGAGCAAGAAATAGTACTAAAATCATTGGCTACCTTCTTGCTATCTCCTCGTAACGATGCGGTTTTTGTACTGCGCGGATACGCTGGTACGGGAAAAACTTCACTGGTTGGAGCATTGGTACGGACATTGGATAAGTTGCAACAGAAGTCAATTCTGCTGGCTCCTACAGGGCGGGCGGCGAAAGTCTTTTCTGCTTATGCGGGGCATCCGGCGTTTACTATTCACAAAAAGATTTACCGTCAGCAATCTTTCTCCAACGAGGTGAGTAACTTCTCGGTGAATGATAATTTGACTACACATACCTTATATATAGTGGATGAGGCTTCGATGATTTCGAACGAGGGCTTATCCGGTGCTGTGTTCGGTACAGGGCGTTTGCTGGACGATCTGATACAGTTTGTTTACTCCGGTACAGGATGCCGTCTGGTGTTGATGGGCGATACAGCGCAGCTTCCTCCGGTGGGTGAGGAGCAGAGCCCTGCCTTATTTGCCGAGGCACTGAAAGGATATGGACTGGAAGTGATAGAGGTCGATTTGACGCAAGTAGTGCGTCAGGTGCAGGACTCCGGTATTTTGTGGAATGCTACCCGGTTGCGCCAACTTATAGCCGAAGATGCCTGTGAAAGTTTGCCAAAGATAAAGGTGTCGGGGTTTGCTGATATAAAAGTAGTTCCGGGCGACGAACTGATAGATACGCTGAGTACTTGTTACGACCGTGACGGGATGGATGAGACCATTGTCGTATGCCGTTCCAATAAGCGGGCGAATATCTACAATAATGGTATACGTGCGCAAATCCTTTGGCGGGAGGATGAATTGAATACAGGTGACTTGCTGATGGTGGCAAAGAATAATTACTACTGGACGGAGAAAAGTAAAGAAATGGATTTCATAGCCAATGGTGAAATAGCTGTTCTTCGCCGGATGCGCCGGACGCGTGAGTTGTATGGTTTCCGTTTTGCGGAAGTCCTACTCGCTTTTCCTGATTACGGGGACTTTGAACTGGAAGTTAATCTGCTGCTGGATACCTTGCATACTGATGCGCCAGCCTTGCCAAAGGCAGACAATGATCGGCTTTTCTATGCCGTACTCGAAGATTACGCTGATATTTCCATGAAGCGCGATAGGATGAAAAAGATGAAGGCGGACCCGCATTATAATGCCTTGCAAGTGAAGTATGCCTATGCCGTTACTTGCCACAAAGCGCAGGGTGGGCAATGGAAGAATGTATTTCTCGATCAGGGATATATGACGGATGAGTATCTGACACCGGATTATTTCCGCTGGTTATATACAGCTTTTACCCGTGCTACAGGTACTTTGTATCTGGTGAATTATCCGAAAGAACAAATACTATAAATCGCTGGAACTAAAAAAATATCTGTTCGCATGCAGTAATTAACTATTTACTGCATTTTCATTATACGAATCCGATATAAAAAGACTAAAACAATGAAACACATCTATTCTATTCTAATGTTGATTTCACTCTTGTTTGTGGGTACTGCATGCGAGGATGATTATCGTGATATGGTATTTTTTACGGGAGATGCGCCTATTTACCAGATTGGGACTTGTGATAATCTGATCGGTTCCGTAAATCTCTATTTGAGTAAGCCGGAAGGCATTATTGTTGGTGTGGATGGTGGAGACGGTAACTATTCCATAGTGAACGGTGAAGATGCCATAGTAACTGCTGCTTTTGTAAAAAGTGAAAGTGGGTACCAGCGTATACAGATTATTCCTAAAGCCGAAGGTGAGACGGGAATTACGGTAAGAGATGGTAGTGGTTCTTCAACTTTACTGAGAGTGAAAGTAGATGAATGTCTGAAATTGATTTGGTCTAAAAAGAAAGACGGTATCGTGGTTACCGGAGAAGCTACAGAAGAACAAAAGAAGAATATTGCGGATGCATTCACTGACTTCTTTACCGTAAAGGTGGGAGGACGTTATGAAATGATACCGGATAATGAATCTGAAATGTGGGAAAAAGGAACTTTACGTGTTCGTCCGGATGATTCTGCTATTGCTCCTATGATAGGGCGATACGAAAGAGGGCCGGTTGTTGACGGTGAAGTGGAACGTTTAGGCCTGTTATTTAAGTACAATGATGAAGAGCATTTTTATACTTTCAATGGTCCTGATTTGACCAGAATGTCTGTAATGGAATATATGGACTTTTGGGAAGACGTTACTGAAGTCTGTCCGGTAGAAGTTCCGGTAAGATGTAAAGTTTACCATGTGGAACGTTTGAGCCCATACAATCAGAGTATAAATAATTGAAAAAGATATACTAATCTAACCTTTTTTGTCAAGAGAGAATTTATGTTTGTTTAACGGGACGGGAGGGCTTCGGCTTTCCCGTTTCTATTTTCTGCAACCAGATGGTGTGTTACCCTTAAACGGATGATGTGTTTTCTCCAAACAGATGGTTTATTTGGGGGGATTACATCGTTTGTTTTAGTTCATTATATAGTATGTTATCATGTAAAACATACTATCTTAAGTCATTTCACTTCTATAGATACAAAAAAGAGGAGAAACATTCGCTTCTCCTCTTTACTATATATCTTCCCGAAACTAAATCAGGATTGCATTGACAAAGATACGACATCAAGATGTTAAAGTCAAGTCTTTTGCCAGTTATTTACTTGCACAGGCAAATAATAATTCGCCTGCCTTCATAAGTCAATTATTAAATTCCGGCAAGTTCCAGCACCTTTTCTATTGCTGCATTCAGTCCGTCAACATTCTTTCCACCTGCTGTTGCAAAGTGAGGTTGGCCACCGCCGCCGCCTTGTATCAGCTTGGCAGCTTCTTTCACCAAGTTTCCGGCTTTCAATCCGCCAGCTACGAGGTTGTCACTCAACATTACTGTCAGCATAGGTTTTCCTTCATTGATCGTTCCGGCAACGAAACACAGGTTTTCTGTAATCTCGCCACGTAGTTGGAATGCAATATTCTTAATACTTTCTGCAGGTATCGGAGCACAAATCTTAATTACTTTTATGCCGTGGATTTCTTGCATGTTTTTCAGCAGTCTTTCCTTTATCTGTGCCTCTTTCTCCCTCATGAAGTCTTCCATCTGTTTTTTTAATCCGGCATTCTCTTCAATGTACTTGCGGATGGTTCCGGCCAAGTCGGGTGCATTGTTGAAGAGGGCTTTCAAGTCGCGTATTGTATCTTCGATGGTGTCCATCAATTCCTCTACGCGTGCACCTGTGTAAGCTTCGATACGGCGTACGCCGGCGGCAACAGAGCTTTCAGATACAATCTTTATCATGCCGATGTTTCCGGTAGCGGCAACGTGTGTACCTCCACAGAACTCAACGGATGAACCAAACTGAATAACACGTACATGGTCGCCGTACTTTTCACCGAACAAGGCAATAGCACCCAGTTCCTTGGCATCTTCAATAGGAATATTGCGGTATTCCTTCAAAGGTATGTTGGCACGGATTTTTGCATTCACCAGATGCTCTACCTGGCGGATTTCTTCGTCTGTCACTTTCTGGAAGTGAGAGAAGTCGAAACGCAGTGAGTCGGGGCTTACTAAAGAACCCTTTTGCTCTACATGCTCGCCCAGTACTTCGCGGAGTGCAGAGTCCAGCAAATGGGTAGCCGAGTGATTGGCTGCACAGGCAGCACGTTTGTCGGTATCTACGCAAGCCATCATCGGAGCTTCCGGATGTGCGGGCAATTTCTTAGTGATATGTATCGGAAGGTTATTTTCCTTCTTTGTATCAATTACTTCAATCGTTTCGAATTCGCTGACTAATACACCAGTATCACCTACCTGGCCACCGCTTTCGGCATAGAACGGGGTATAGTCCAGTACAATCTGATACAGTGTCTGGTTTTTCTGTTTTACTTGACGGTAACGAAGGATACTTGTTTCATATTCCGTATAGTCGTAACCTACAAATTCAGTAGTTCCTTCTTTCAGTGTAATCCAGTCACCGGTTTCTATGGCAGCGGCATTGCGGGCACGTTGCTTCTGCTGTTGCATCTCGGTGTCGAACTCCTTGATGTCGGCAGTCATACCGTTTTCACGAAGAATCAGTTCCGTCAGGTCGAGCGGGAAACCGAAAGTATCATATAAGGTAAAGGCATCCTTACCACTGATTTCTGTCTTTCCGGCAGCTTTGGCGTCAGCCATCGTCTTGTCCAGCAAGCGGATACCGGTTTCCAGTGTGCGGAGGAAGGAGTCTTCTTCTTCTTTAATAACCTTGCTGATCAGTTCTCTCTGTGCTTCCAGTTCCGGATAAGCCTCACCCATGTTTTCAATCAGAACCGGGAGCAGTTTATACATGAATGCCTGTCTCTGTCCCAGGAATGTATAACCGTAACGAACTGCGCGGCGCAGGATACGGCGGATTACATAACCTGCCTTTGCATTCGAGGGCAACTGTCCGTCTGTAATAGAGAAAGCGATTGTACGGATATGGTCGGCAATCACACGCATGGCGATGTCTTGTTGGTTGTCTTTGCCATAGGCAGTGCCTGCCATATCAGCGATGGCTTTCAATATCGGCTGGAATACGTCCGTATCATAGTTTGAAGTCTTGCCTTGTAACGTGCGTACCAAGCGTTCAAAGCCCATACCCGTGTCGATAACTTTGGCGGGAAGTCCTTCCAGACTTCCATCGGCTTTACGGTTGAATTGCATGAACACGAGGTTCCAGATTTCAATAACCTGCGGATGATCCTTGTTCACCAATTGGCTACCCGGAACTTTGGCTTTCTCTTCTTCCGGACGTGAGTCTATATGTATCTCGGAACACGGACCACACGGACCTGTATCGCCCATCTCCCAGAAGTTATCATGCTTGTTACCGTTGAGGATATGATCTTTCGGAAGGTGTTGTTCCCAAAAGGCAGCAGCTTCATTGTCACGTTCCAATCCTTCTTCAGGGCTGCCCTCGAATACGGTGGCGTAAAGGTTCTTCGGATCTATCTTCAGAACCTCTACCAGATATTCCCATGCCCAGTCGATAGCCTCTTTCTTAAAGTAGTCGCCGAACGACCAGTTACCCAGCATCTCGAACATGGTGTGGTGGTACGTGTCGTGTCCCACTTCCTCCAGGTCATTATGTTTTCCGCTAACGCGCAGACATTTCTGCGAGTCCGCGACTCTTTTATATTTCGCAGGGTGGTTGCCCAAAATAATATCTTTAAACTGGTTCATCCCTGCATTGGTAAACATCAGGGTAG
>OOAO01001964.1_pt1 | contig 15242 bp, 10 predicted proteins | sample 1671821 | NCBI WGS metagenome assembly OOAO01 (sample SAMN06348196, study PRJEB24527) | human gut metagenome | biome: human gut; feature: ankylosing spondylitis patient; material: feces | host: Homo sapiens | place: China | collected 2015-10 | reverse complement strand
GGAAGCCAGGGCGGCCTCTTTGATATCTTCGTTGGGCAGATTGAGATAAATCCAGTTGATTCCCTCGATGGTATTCCGGTAATTCTGAATTTCGTATGTTTTGTAATATTCCCGGGTCGGATCGTTCATGATCATGATATAGTTGGAAGGACTGTAGTCGGCCGGGGTGATTTCTTTGTAGAACTGTTTCGGCGTGTAATTGGCCAGCTCTTTGATATTCCCGTCTTTATCCTTATATCTCCACGTAAACTGATGAGGAGGCTCACCCAGGCAGAGGGCCAGAATCCGGTATACTTCTTTCAGCGTAGCCATTTTAGCGTTTGTAAGTTCCTTCCCTTTTTTGCCGGCAGCAGTCATTTCGCGCAGTTCATAACCACCTTGGCGCAGTTTTTCATTGATGATGCTCACCATCTGGGAAGTATTGTTGGAATGAGCGGTTTCGGGCATCACTTCCTGAGGCACTACTCCGTATTTCTCGGCAGCATTGTAATAAAGGTTCCATACTCCGCCGTCTCCTACAGGAGCTTTGAAATATTCCACTACTGTCCGGTCGTCCATCGGTTGCTTGGCGGTTGCGATGATGTTTTCGAGGAAAAGATTCGACTTTTCGAAGATATCCCAGAAATACAGGTAGTTGTGTGAAAAATCGAATTGGCTGAGGTTGTATTTTTTCATGATCGACGGGCGTAATACGTTCATTGAGGTAAACATCCAGCACCGTCCGGAACTGAGCTGATTGGTAATGCCTTTCACATCTGCCCGGTATTTGAAATAATGGTCGATTTTACCTTGCAGATCACGGTTCAGGGCATTGCCTTTGATGTCTTTGTCGGCAGTCAGTATGTTCTGAATGGCTTTCGTAGAAGCATCCTTTTTGAAACTACTCTGGATTTCCTGCAGGTCTTTTTCGGAGAGCGCTTGTGCGAAAACTCCGAAGCAGGCCAGAAAGAGGGTCGTTGTGATTAAGGTTTTCTTCATTGTATCGGTATTTGAATTAAAAAATTACAGATGGATTACTTCGTCATAGGCAGCTGCTGCAGCCTCCATTACGGCTTCACTCATCGTCGGGTGCGGGTGAACGGTTTTGATGATATCGTGTGCGGTAACCCCTTTCTTCCGGGCTAAAACCAGTTCGGCAATCATTTCAGTGACGTTGGCACCGACCAGATGTGCACCGAGCAGTGTATGGTCCTTGGCATTGAAGATCAGCTTTATAAATCCATCGTTAGCTCCGGCTGCACTAGCTTTCCCTGAAGCGGTAAAAGGAAATTTACCGATTTTCAGTTCGTAACCGGCTTCGGCGGCTTTCGCTTCACTCAGGCCGACAGAGGCTACTTCGGGCGAAGTATAGGTACAACCCGGAATGTTGCCATAATCGATCGGTTCGGGAGTCAGGCCGGCTAATTTTTCTACACAACAAATGGCCTCTGCCGAAGCAACATGGGCCAGAGCCGGACCGTGTACGATATCTCCGATGGCATACACGCCTTCGACATTGGTACGGTAGTAGCCGTCTACTTTAATTTTACTTCTTTCCATTTCGATACCCAGTTCTTCCAACCCGATGTTTTCAACATTGGGAGCGATACCGACAGCCGACAATACCATTTCAGCTTCGTAGGTCTCGATTTGATCTTTCTTATTCCGGATATTGATTTTCAATAATTCACCACTGGTATCGATACTCTCGACGGTAGATTTTACCAATACTTCGATACCGGCTTTCTTGAACGAGCGTCCCACCTGTTTAGATACTTCTTCGTCTTCGACAGGCAGGATCGTAGGCATAAATTCCACCAGGGTCACTTTAGTCCCCATCGCATTATAGAACCAGGCCAGTTCCGAACCGATAGCTCCGGAGCCGACTACCAGCAGTGAAGCCGGTCGATGATCGAGGGTCAGCGCTTCACGGTAACCGATAATCCTTTTCCCATCCTGAGGAATGGCCGGCAATACCCGTGAACGTGCACCGGTAGCCAGGATAATATGTTTCGCTTCGTATATCGTTTGTTCCCCGGCGGCTGAAGTAACCGCTACTTTTTTATCTGCCGTCAGTTTCCCATGTCCGGGAATTACGGTAATGTTATTTTTTTTGAAAAGATACTGGATGCCTTTGCTCATTTTGTCGGCAACTCCCCGGCTACGGGCGATGATTGCCTGAAAATCGGGCTCTGCATGTTCGATCTGGATTCCGTAGGCCTCTGCATGTTGTGCATATTCGAGTACCTGAGCCGATTTTAATAAAGATTTGGTTGGGATACATCCCCAGTTCAGGCAGATTCCTCCTTGTTCGGCACGTTCCACTACAGCGACATTAAAACCCAATTGAGCACCACGAATGGCAGCCACATACCCCCCGGGGCCACTCCCGATGACGATTAAATCGTAATTCATATTTCAAACGTTTTAAATTTTCTTTGCTGCCACAAAACTAATAAAAGATCAGGGATAAAACAGCGCTTTATCCGATTTGGTAGAAATTTTTTCAAGGAAACTGGAGAAAAAGGGCGAATAATTTAAAAAAGTAGGTATAATTAGTTCGTAAAGTTCTTAAAGTTGCTCCTTCGTTGCTTAAAAGTTCATAAAAAAAGCACCCGCAGGATCCGGGAACTTTATAAACTAATTTAATTTTACAATTGAACGGATGGTTATTTTTTTGTTATCTGATTTTGTTTATCAACCAGCTGATCAGGAAAAAGAGAAGGAAACAGATTACGATGGTGGCACCGGTGGGAATATTCAGAAAGGCAGAAAGGAATAGTCCGGTAATCGAACCGGCGGTACTGACCAGGGCGGAAGCCAATAGTTGCTGTTTGAAGTTTTTGTAAAAGATGCCGGCGATAGCCTGAGGAATAGTCAGATAGGAAATGACCAGAATGATTCCGGCTAATTTCAGGGACAGCACGATACAAAGGGCGATGATCAGTGTGATGGCGATGTCTATCCGGTTGACATGCACATGGTGAGTACGGCTGTATTCTTTATCGAAAGCGATGTAGAATAACGGACGGTAGAAACGGGCGAAAAAAAGGATGATACCCAGACATAGAACCACGGAAAGGATAATCTGTTCCCGGGTAACGGTCAGGATATTCCCGAAGAGATACGACATCAGATTGGGGGCATACCCTGGAGTGAGGTAAATAAACAGGATACCGATCGCCATACCTGCCGACCAAAAGATGCCGATCAGGGAATCTTCCTTGAGCTTTTTACTGTCGGAAAGGAACAGAATTCCCAGGGCAGATAAAATCGAGAAGGCTGTAGCACCTAACATGGGAGATAATCCGAGGTAATATGAGAGTCCTAAGCCGCCGAAAGAAGCATGGGTGATTCCGCCGCTGATGAATACCATTCGTTTGGCAACGATGTAGGTACCTACCAATCCACAGCTGATACCGATCAACAACGTACTGATCAACGCATTCTGAAAAAAATCATATTTTAAAAGTTCCAGCATCTTCGATTCTTTTTATTCATTATTTCTTCTTCCTTTTTTCCTCAACTCTCCTTTTTCGTCTTTTCCCTTTTCGTCTCTTTGCCTATAGCTTTTAGTAGCTTCACCGCCTGCTATTGTTTACCTTTTTCGTGTTCCTTCAGCACCCGGTGCGGAATTTTTCCGTGAGTGATCAACTCGATGGGACAGTGGTACGATTGCAACTGTTCTGCACTGATCAGGTTAGAATTATGATAATGCAATTCCCGGTTGACACAAGCGATAGTCTTCACATAGGAACAGATAGTTCCCAGATCGTGAGATACCATGACTATGCTCAGCGATTTATTGAGTTCTTCCAGGATGGTGTAAAATTCCTTTTCGAAATTACTGTCTACATAAGTCGTCGGTTCGTCGAGGATCAGGATGCGGGGAGACGCAATGACCGCCCTGCAAAGGAATACCCGTTGCATCTGTCCGCCCGATAAATCGCCGATCGGTGCTTTCTTATATGCTCCCATACCGTATTGATCGAGTAAATCCCAGGCTTTTTGTTTTTCGGCTCGGGTATAGGATTTGTAAAGTCCCTTTTCGGACATCAGGCCGGAGAGGACTACTTCGGTGACATCGATGGGAAAACGCTGGTCGAAACGGCTGTTCTGCGGCAGATAGCCGAAGAGATTTTGTCTGGAGACGGGGTAAATGACCTCTCCGCTATAAGGCTTCAGTAACCCCAGTATCACTTTGAGCAGGGTGGTTTTCCCGCCCCCGTTGGGACCGATGATGCCAAGAAAGTCATGCTCATAAATTTTCAGATTGACTTGATGGAGAATGACTTCATGGTCATATCCGGCGCTTACATTTTTGAGTTCGAGTATGGGGGTCATGTTATTTTTCAGGCAAATATTTATCCAGGGTATCGATCAATCGGTTCATTTCAGCTGCCCAGTTTTCGGTCAGCGGGTCGATCTGAATGATTTGGCCTCCGATTTGTTTGGCTACGGATTCGGCATTATTGACATCGAATTGACTTTGGATAAAGATCATATGGATATTTTTTTCCAGGGCCAGATCGATGATTTTTTTCAAATGGGCCGGATTGGGTTCTTTCCCTTCGTCTTCGATCGAGATTTGTTCCATCCCGTAATCGGCAGCAAAATAAGTCAAAGCCGGATGATAGATCAGAAATATTTTGTCTTTTTTATGATCCAGTACTTGTTTGGCACGATCGGCAATGCTGTCGATCTTCTGGAGAAGGGCCTGGTAATTTTGTTCGAACTGTAGTTTTTGTTCCGGATATTTTTCCGATAGTACTTCATAGACGGTAGTAGCCATAGTGCGGGCATGTGCCGGAGAAAGCCAGATATGAGGATCTGCTCCGTCGTGTTCGTCACCTGCGGCATGCGTATGCCCACAGCTTCCGTGAATCAGTTGCAGGTTGGCGGAGTGATTTACGATTTGGATATCCGGGCGGTTTTCGAGAACAGGAAATAGATGGATTTGTTCGAAAGGTAAATAACCGATGGTGAAACAAAGGTCGCTATCGTATAATTTCTTCAGTTGTTCCGTACTTAGATCACAGGTAGCCGGATTCATACCCGGAGGTATCATGACATTCACCGTCAGGTAATCACCGGCGATTTGTTCTGTCAGGTATTTTTGAGGAAGAATACTGACGCTCACCAGCCGGGTAGAAATGGATTTATTTTTACAGGAAATCAGGAGGTTCCCGATCAGAAAGAAAAAAAGGAATAAACGAAAATATTTGGTAATCATTGTGTTGAATAAAATATGTAAATCAAGTTATCTGTGCTATTTAGATTCGGTAAAGATAAGCTAAATTATCGGAATTTGAAACAGTAGTGTCATTTTCCAAATCTGTATTTTGTTAAATTTTCAATCGGCATTTTTATTTTTCGATTTTTACTTTATATTTGTCATGAATGAATACGAGCCATGGTCCTTTTTAATTCTAATATCAACCTGAATAATAATTGCAATGCAGAGCGGTTGCAAAGGGGAGGTTATGGTTAAAAACGGAACAGATCAGATATATGGATGAGCCTTCCCGATGCGGGGAGGCTTTTTTGTCGGTTATAAACTTAAATTTTTACCCTTATGAAGCAATTATTTTTACCGGAAGACTACACTTCGGTCTTGGATGTATGGCAGACAGAGCATGCCATTAAATTTATCAAGGACACCTTTCAATTGGCGCTGGCTGCGGAATTGAAGTTGCGCCGGATTACAGCACCTATTGTCGTTCCTTCGGGGAAGGGCTTGAACGATAACCTGAGCGGTACTGAACAGCCGGTGAGTTTCGGAGCCCGTGTATTAGGAGGACAACGAGCCGAGATCGTACAATCGCTGGCCAAATGGAAACGTTATGCTCTTTGGCGGCATCATATTCAGCCGGGTATGGGAATTTATACCGATATGAACGCTTTACGTCCGGATGAGACGATCGATAATATTCATTCGGTGTATGTCGATCAGTGGGATTGGGAGAAGGTGATTACCCCGGAAGAACGCACGCCGGAGCGGTTACAGCTTTGTGTCGAGAGAATTTATGCGGCCTTGAAACGTACCGAATTTTTATTGAGTGAACAATTCCCGGTATTACAACCCTTTTTACCCGATCGGATTCATTTTATACATGCCGAAGAGTTGAGAAAGCAATATCCCGGTTTGTCCCCCAAGGAAAGGGAAGAACGAATAGCCTGCCAGTTCGGGGCGGTTTTTATCCGGGGGATCGGAGGAGCTTTGGGGGATGGAACGATTCACGACGACCGTTCACCGGATTATGACGACTGGTCCACTGAGGCGGAAGACGGTTCGGTAGGTTTGAACGGAGATATCATTGTATGGAACCCTGTATTACAGTCTGCTTTCGAGATTTCTTCGATGGGGATCCGGGTGGATCGGGCTGCCTTGGAAAAACAATTGTGGCTGAAAAATGCAGGGGACCGGAAAAAATTGTATTTCCACTCTCTTTTGTTGGAAGGGAAATTACCCCAAACAATGGGGGGAGGAATCGGACAATCCCGGCTCTGTATGCTCTTATTGCAGAAATGTCATATCGGAGAGGTACAAGCCGGCTTATGGCCCGATGAGGTATTGACCGAATGCGAAAAAGCCGGGGTGTTTTTGTTTTAATACCGATAAAACAGAAAAAACGGTAACAACGGAAAGCATTATTGCTATTACCCTTGTTACCGTTTTATCGGTTGGCACCTGATTATTTTATTTCCTTCATCAGGCTTTCTACAGCTGCTTCCAGTTGCAGATCACGGCCTTTCATGGCGCTGGCCGGGTCGTTGGTCACTTTGATGTCCGGTTCGAGCTGCATATTCTCCAGGATGCGGCCTTGGTTGTCTTTCATTCCTACCTGAGGAATACCGAATACCAGGCTCGGATCCATCAGAGTTTCCCACCATACGGCGGTCATCGTTCCCGGTACAGGCATACCGATTACTTTACCGAGTCCCAGTTCTTTGTAGGCCCAGGGGAATCCGTGAGCGTTACTGTAGTTGCTTTCGCTGACTAATACGGCCGACGGTTTGTTCCATTGAGTGAACGGATCTTCACCGATGAATTGGCCACGTGGAACGAATTCGGCGTATTTCTTACCGCTCAGCAGGTGTAACAGGTCTTCATGTAGCCAGCCTCCGCCGTTGTAACGGGTGTCGACGATTATCGCTTCTTTGTTCCGGTATTTGCCCAGTATTTCAGAATATACTTTACGGAAACTGGGACTATCCATGCTCTTCACATGTACGTAACCGATTTTCCCATTGGATAGTTTTTCAACCATTTCCTGGCGTTGTTTTACCCAGCGGTTATATAGTAAACCGTTTTGGTTGCCGTAAGTGGTCGGTTTCACATATTCCTCCCATTCCTTTTTGGCAGAAGGATCGTAGATTGTCAGCATTACCCGTTTACCGCTCAGGTCTTCCAGTATCTGGAAATAATCCTGTCCTTTTTTGATTTCCTGATTGTTGATTTTCCGGATAATCATACCGGGTTTGATTTTACCACTGGTTAGATCCAGCGGACCTTTCTCCAGGATTTCCTTGATCTTCAGGCCATCGCCGTCGAATGTCTCGTCGTAAAAAACACCCAGGGCTGCCGTCTGTGAAGAACTGCCGCCTCCTTTGTAGCTGGCACCGGTATGGGAAGCATTCAGTTCGCCCAGTAATTCGGCCAACATTTCGGCAAAGTCGTAATTGTTGTTGATATAAGGCAGGAAGCGGGCATATTCTTTTTTATAGAAAGCCCAATCGATATTGTGAATGGTAGGATCGTAGAATTTATCTACTACTTGCTGCCAGACGTGATCGAACAGGTAAGCCCGTTCTTCGGGTTTCTTCCATTCGAACTCGGCATTGTAGCTCATACCTTTCAACTGGCCGGAATTCATATCCACTTTAGAGATTTGTCCGCCGGAAAGCAGGTACAGGTTTCTGCCGTCTTTACTCATAACGAGAGCACCGCCTCCTTTGTTCAGTTTGGATAACATACGGGTACTTCCGTTTTTAAAGTCTCTGACCCAAAGGTCGTAACCGCCTTCAAAAGCGCTCAGGTAATATAGTTTTGAAGCGTCGTTGGTCAGTACGGCGTCGCCCAGACGGGAAGAATGGATGGTCAGGCGTACCATCCGGTCTTCCAGGTTTTCAAAGTCGATTTTGAGTTCGGGGAGCTTGTTTTCTTCTGCTTTCGCTTTTTTACCTTCTTTTTCTCCTTCGTCTTTTTTATCTCCCTCTTCTTTTTTACCTTTTTTCCCGGCTTTATCTGCTTTGTCACCTTTCTTTTCCTGTTTCTTTTCAGCTTTGGCTTTTTCTTCGGCTTCTTTCCTTTTCTGTAACTCTTTTATTTCTTTATGAAGAGCCAGTTCTTCTTTGTTCATTCTGAATTCATCCCAGGCTTCCGGATCCAGGAATAAGGCATAGATGTCGTATTGAGCTCCCCAACTACCGTGGCTACGCATACCTTGACGGTCGGTCGACCAAATGATGGCTTTTCCGTTCATCATCCATTTGGGATTCTGATCGCTATATCCACTGTTGGTCAGGTTGTGGATTTCTCCGCTGCCGTCGGCTTTTACAAGAGCGATATCGTTATGCTGCCAGCCGCCGTGTTCGAAATATTTAGCCAGGATCCACCGACCGTCGGGAGACCATTGATACCATTGGTCGCCGTCTTGATAGGAATAGTTGTATTTAGCCGGAAGTACCGTTCTCGATTTTTTGCTTTTCAGATTGATTACCTTGATTTCGGTCCGGTTTTCGAGGTAAGCGATTTCTTTACCATCCGGAGAGAAAGAGGGTTGGAAACAAGCATTAGTACCCTTGGTGATCTGCTCTTCTTCGATTTCTTTGGCATAAGCGAAAGATTTATCGTCTTTGTCTTTGATCCGGGCGACATAGATATTCCAGTGACCGTTCCGTTCACCGGCATATACCAAAGAACGGCCGTCCGGTGAAAATTCGACTGAACGTTCCTGAGTGGCCGTATTGGTGATTCTTTTCGTCGTACCGTATTCGGCGTTAGCTACATATACATCTCCGCGAACAATGAAAGCGAATTCTTTGCCGTCGGGTGACAGAGCCATCTCGGAAGCTCCCCGGTTCCAATTCATTTTAGCAATAGGGGATTCGGTATTGTCGGCGATGATATCAACCGCTAATTTTTTCGGTTGTTTTCCGGGTTGCAGGGTGTAGATCTCTCCGTTGAAAAAGTAACACAACAAGCCGTCTTCAGAGCTGCTCAGGAAGCGGACCGGATGTTTGCTGTGTTTGGTGATTTGTTTGATGTCCGAAGGATTTTTCAGGGACATTTTGCATACATTGAAATCCCCGAAACGTTCACTCAGGAAATAGATGTTTTCGTCGTTATCGGCGAATACCGGGTTGCGGTCTTCCACCTGTTTGTTCGTCAGGTTGGTAAATTCCCCGCTTTTCAAGTCGTGAATCCAGATATCCCGGCATACGGAAGATTTGTGGTGTTTCCGCCAGTTGTCTTCATATCCTTTATAATCGTGATAAATGATTTTATCGCCTTTTTTGTTGAAATTGATGTCGAAGGCGTCGAACGTCAGAAACTGTTCCGGCCGTCCTCCATCGACACTGATCTTGTACACCTGCCCTCCACTGGGGAACTGGCCGTATTCTGCATCGGGCATGACATTGGAACGATAGAGGATTTCTTTACCGTCGGGAGTGAAACATACGGGGATTTCGCTGCCTGAATAATAGGTCAGGCGGGTAGGGGTGCCGCCGCTTACCGGAACGGTATATAGGTTCAATCCTTCGTCCCGGGCAGAAGTGAAAGCGATGGTTTTTCCGTCCGGTGACCAAACAGGCCGGCTGTCATAAGCCGGATGGGTGGTCAGCTGGGTAGCTCTACCACCTTCACTGCTTACCAGAAAGATGTCTCCTTTGTAACAGAATGCGATGGTTTTTCCGTCGGGAGAAATCGCCGGATAACGCATCCATAGCGGATTTTCCTGAGCTGACAGCCCGGAAAAAACAAGGGCTAGAAACCCTGTACAGATAATTTTGATCAGGTTCATGTTTTGCTATAATTGATGTTAAATTTATATCCACCCTCATTTGAAATCACCCGAAATCGAACGACCTCGGTATAAAACGGTGTTAAAAGTAGTGATTTTAACTGTAAAGCGAAATCGGTTGCAGAAGTTTAACGAAAAATTTGGATTTGGACTTGGATAAACAAACGGGGCTGTTATAGAATGAATGGTATTCTCCAAACAGCCCCGGAAACCGATATACTTTTATTTTATAGATAATTTTTAGGTAAAGTATAATTACAGTGTCTTAACTGAAATAGATAATAGTATATTATAGAATATTTTATTTTTGCAAAATAATATAATTATTATTTGATTTGTAAACTAATCTGGATTTGTATTCAGACTAGTTATTGGGAAAATAATAATTTTTATTCATTTTAATTAAATATTGTAAAAGTGTTTATTCTTGTCTCTGTCATAATTTAATAGGTGTATGATGAAAAAATATCTTTCTCTATTTTTTATCCTGCTTTCGATGGCTTGTAGCAAAAAGAATCGGATCACTGAATTGAAGATGCCTCCGGTGATTCATCTGACCGGTGAAAAGGTTGAAACTATTCTGCCCCGGTGTTATGAAACCGGTGTATTGGTAGACTCTTTTTTGGTACTGAAAGAAAAATGTACGGATACCATGTTTTATCTTTTCAGTACGAACACTGACCGGGAAATTTTTCGATTTGGAAGGGAAGGACGGGGCGTTTGTGAGTTTTATTATCCTTTTTTTCTAGTTAACTCCTTTGCTTATGATTCGCTGATTATTTACGATAGCCCTGCCGCTACGTTAACAAAAATAGATTTAGCTGCCCTTGTGGAAAGCCGGGATATAGCGAAATGCGTAAATTCGGAGCATTTATATAGAAACCTGAATTTTATGTATAACTTCAATAAGATAGATTCTGCTTTTATCGGAACTTTTATCGAGAAAGACGAGGGGCTTTTTTCCTTTTGTAACCGAAATAACGGAGAGATAAAAAATACGGATTATGTTCCTTATTATTTTTATGAAAAGGGACGTAAAGATGCTTATTGCCATCATGTACTAGTTTCTGAAAAGGACAATTCGATTATCGTCCCGTTTAAATATATGAATTTAATTAACTGTTATGATTTGGATGGAAATTTAAAGGTGACCTATGCTTTGGATTGGATCAAAGAAGATATAAATACACAAATTCGGGTGGATGATCATACTACAGTAACCTTTTATCGAGCTTATGCTACTCAAAATTATTGTTATCTTCTATGGGAAGGATGTAAAATTGAGGATGCTCGAAAATATCCCACTAAAATTGTTGTGATGAGTTGGAATGGAAAGTTGGAAAAGGTGTATGAATTAAATAATTTCATTGATTTTATTATTCCGGATGAAAATCAAAAAGTGATTTATGGAGGCGTGTTTAATTTCGGAACAGAAGTTACTGAAATTCATAAGTACCCGATGCTTTAGAATAAAAAAACGTCCCCGAAAGGACGTTTTTAATTTATCTGATCACTAGCTTTAATTTTTTTTATAGATTCCCAGTTTGTCCGGATTGAAGCTGTTGATCATTTCATCGTGGGCAGCTACTTTGGCTTTACCGTAATTGATGAAAATTTCGGCAGACTTCACATACTTATCGCATTTCTGTGCATCCTGCAGCAACAGGTAACCGATAATGGTATAACCGGCCATTTCCACCAGACGGCGGGCATGGAAGTCGGTATATTCGGTACTGCCGGCTTCAGCTACTTTGGCTGTTGCGGCTTCGAGTTTACCGGTCATGCATTTCAGGGTTTCGCGCAGGTATTCGTGTTCCGGAGCGATCTCCATTTTCTCGTATACTTCGCGGATATGTTTTGCATATTGTCCGGTGGTGACGCCACGGATGGCAGCTACTACCTGCAACTGGGAAGTACCTTCGTAAATATTGGTGATTCGGGCATCCCGCACGTAACGCTGGATAGGATAGTCTTTCATAAATCCTGATCCACCGTGGATCTGCAAGGCATCGTAAGTGATTTCATTGGCATATTCACTGGCGAAAAGCTTCTGTAGCGGAGTATAGATGTCGGCTAATTTCTGATATTCCTTCATCTCGTTGCGTTCGTCTTTGTCCAGGGCTCTTTCTTTGGAGATATGGTAATAGGTCTTGTACATATCTACAAAACGGGCTGTTTCATAAAGAACGGAACGGATACCATGTAACTTGGCTTCCATATTGGAAAGCATTTCGTAAATAGCCGGGAACTCGATAATGGCCTTACCGAACTGTTTCCTTTCCTGAGCGTATTTCAATCCTTCGCGATAAGCGGCTTCGGCAATACCGACCGATTGGGCGCCGATACCCAGACGGGCTGCGTTCATCAGTGCCATCACGTATTTGATCAATCCCATTTTACGTTCGCCTACCAGTTCGGCCGGAGCATTTTTGAATACCAGCTCACAGGTCGGAGAACCTTTGATCCCTAATTTATTTTCGATACGACGTACGGTAACGGCATTGCTGTTGCGGTCATAGATGAACATGGAAAGTCCGCGTCCGTCGTTCGTTCCGGCTTCCGAACGGGCCAGTACTAAGGAAATATGTCCGTCCCCGTTGGTGATGAAACGTTTTACACCATTCAGATACCATTGTCCGTCGGCTTCGTTATAGGTTGCCTTCAGCTGTACGGCCTGTAAGTCGGAACCGGCATCCGGTTCGGTCAGGTCCATCGCACAGGTCTCGCCGGCACATACGCGGGGCAGGTATTTGGCTTTTTGTTCGTCACTGGCAAATTCGTTGATCGTTTCGGCACAATCCTGTAATCCCCAGATGTTCTGCAATCCGGCATCGGCCCGGGCAACGATCTCGGCGGCCATGATAAACGGGGTGATCGGGAAATTCAAACCGTTGTATTTTCTCGGGAGAGAAATACCGTTCAAGCCGGCTTGATTGATCACATCGATGTTTTGTTGGGTACCGGCGGCATATTTTACATGACCGTCGACTACCTGCGGGCCTTCGGCATCTACCGATTCGGCATTCACAGCTACGACATCCCCGCAAATTTCTCCGACAATTTCCAATACTTTATCATAGTTGTCGAAAGCATCTTCGAAGTCGCGCGGTGCGTTGTCATATTGCTGGGCTTCCGTGTAATTGCGCTCTTTCAGGGCAACGATCTTTTCCATCAGCGGGTGGCCGAGGTGGAATTTTATATCTTCATTATCTGTATAAAAATTAGCCATAATGTTTTGATTTTAAGTTTTATTTGCTGTTTTTCTTGTAATACTGGATCATCTTCGGGATAACGACATTCAGGTCGCCGGTGATGACATAATCAGCAAATTTATTGATCGGGGCGTTGCTATCGGTATTGATCGCAATCACCATGGCAGACTCTTCCATTCCTGCAGTATGCTGGATCTGGCCTGAAATACCGCAAGCGATGTACAGTTTAGGACGTACGGTGGTACCGGTTTGGCCGATCTGACGCTCGTGTTCGCAAAAACCGGCATCGACGGCAGCACGCGAAGCTCCGACTTCTCCGCCTAGAACGGTAGCCAGTTCATGCAGTAACTGGAAGTTTTCTTTCGAACCGACACCATAGCCTCCGGCAACAATGATCGGAGCTGCTTTCAGGTTCACTTTGGATTTTTCCATGTGACGTTCGATCACATGGATGACGAAATCTTCCGGAGTGGTGAACTGATTCACATCGATCATTTTGATTTCTCCCTGGTGGTTCGCATTGAAGATTTCTTTTTTCATCACTCCTTCGCGAACGGTTGCCATTTGAGGACGGTGTTCGGGGTTGACAATGGTAGCAACGATGTTGCCACCGAATGCAGGACGAGTCATTAATAACTGACCCTGACGAGGTTCTTTATCTCCACGAGCTTTGAATTCACCAATTTCAAGAACAGTACAGTCTGCTGTAAGACCTGTTGCAACTCTTGCAGAAACACGAGGTCCTAAGTCACGACCGATTGCTGTTGCTCCAACCAGAAGAATGTCCGGTTTGTATTCGTTGATAACAGATGCCAGTGCATGTGTATATGGCTCTGTTCTGTATTCTTTTAATTCAGGGTCATCAACTACGATAACTTTATCTGCGCCGTATTCAGCAAGTTCATCAACTAAGCCTTTTACGTCAGAACCGATTAAAACTGCTGTTACGTCTGTTCCTAAATCTGCAGCAAGGTCATTTGCTTTTCCAAGTAATTCTAAAGCAATGGCATCAATCTTATTGTCAACCTGCTGAGCATAGATAAATACACCTTTATATTGTTCTAAATTCATTCTATTCACCACATTTCCTTTACAATTAGATAACATGCTTTGTTAACAGTTTGTCCATGATGTACTCAACGCCTTCTTCTGCTGTTTCAGCTGTCATCATGACACCTTTACCTTTACGTACCTTATCAGAAGCTTTTGCGATCTGAGTTGGAGAACCTGCAAGACCTAAGTTGCTGTCATCAACATCTTTAAGGTCTTTTCTTCCCCATGTAGTAATTTCTGCATCATATGCATCAAAGATTCCGCCTGGAGTCATATAACGTGGCTCATTTAATTCGGAAAGTGCTGTGATAACACATGGCATTTTAGCTTTTAAAACATGATATCTGTCGTCATACTGTCTCTGAACGATTACACTGTCACCTTCAACTTTAATATCCTGAGCATAGGAAATTAAAGGAAGATCTAAGTGTTCAGCAATCTGAGGTCCTACCTGAGCAGTATCACCATCGATAGCCTGGCGACCGCCGATCACGATATCCACGTCACCGATCTTCTGGATTCCTGTAGCAAGGGCATAGGAAGTAGCCAGTGTATCAGCACCGGCAAAGAGGCGGTCGGTGAGCAACCAACCGGTGTCTGCACCACGATAAAGACCTTGGCGGATGATTTCGCCAGCACGTGGAGGACCCATGGTCAAAATTCCAACTGTAGAACCTGGATTCTGCTCCTTGAGACGGAGAGCCTGCTCCAGCGCGTTCAAATCTTCAGGATTGAAGATAGCAGGAAGGGCAGCACGGTTCACGGTGCCCTCGGCTGTCATCGCATCCTTACCCACATTGCGGGTATCGGGCACCTGCTTGGCCAATACGACAATTTTAAGTGCTTTTTTCATAAGGTTATAGTTACAAAATTAAATCGGTTTCGTTGTTTCGGACGCCGCGGCAGGCGGAAAACTCCGCGCACGGGGCCGCATCTCCGGCCGCAATACGGCATGCGGGATACATTCGGC
>OOAO01001958.1_pt1 | contig 15273 bp, 10 predicted proteins | sample 1671821 | NCBI WGS metagenome assembly OOAO01 (sample SAMN06348196, study PRJEB24527) | human gut metagenome | biome: human gut; feature: ankylosing spondylitis patient; material: feces | host: Homo sapiens | place: China | collected 2015-10 | reverse complement strand
AATCTTTACGATATTTTCAAGGCGACGAGCTTGCTGCAAGGGTTTGGGTAAACAAGTACGCAGTAAAGGATTCTTTCGGAAACATCTATGAAAAATCTCCGGAAGATATGCATTGGAGAATTGCCAATGAAGTAGCACGTATCGAGGCAAAGTATCCGAATGCACTGACAGCAAAGGAACTGTATGATCTGCTGGATCATTTTAAGTACATCGTTCCGCAAGGAAGCCCGATGACGGGTATCGGTAATGACTATCAGGTCGCTTCACTATCCAACTGCTTCGTAATCGGGGTAGACGGCGCAGCAGACTCTTATGGCGCTATCATCAAAATCGACGAGGAACAAGTACAGCTCATGAAAAGACGTGGAGGAGTAGGTCATGACTTGTCTCACATCCGCCCGAAAGGTTCTCCCGTTAAAAATTCGGCATTGACTTCCACTGGTCTCGTTCCGTTCATGGAACGTTATTCCAACTCTACCCGCGAAGTCGCTCAGGACGGTCGTCGTGGTGCACTGATGCTGAGTGTGTCTATCAAGCATCCGGATTCGGAAGCCTTCATCGACGCTAAAATGACGGAAGGAAAAGTTACCGGAGCCAATGTTTCCGTAAAGCTGGACGACGCTTTCATGCAGGCGGCAGTTGACGAGAAACCTTATATACAACAATATCCGATTGAATCGGCAAATCCGACTACCACTAAAGAAATAGATGCTTCCACATTATGGAAGAAGATTGTGCACAATGCATGGAAATCGGCAGAACCCGGTGTTTTATTCTGGGATACGATTATCCGTGAATCTGTGCCCGATTGCTACGCAGATTTAGGTTATAAGACTGTATCTACCAATCCATGCGGTGAAATTCCATTGTGTCCTTATGACTCTTGTCGTCTGCTGGCTATCAATCTATATTCTTATGTAGTAAATCCGTTTAAACCGGATGCCTATTTTGATTTCGAATTGTTCAAAAAACACGTTGCGCTGGCTCAACGCATCATGGACGACATCATCGACCTCGAACTGGAGAAGATCGAACGTATCATGGAAAAGATCGATCAAGACCCGGAAGGCGAAGAGGTAAAACATGCCGAACGCAACTTGTGGAACAAGATATATAAGAAGAGCGGTCAAGGTCGCCGTACAGGTGTGGGAATCACTGCGGAAGGCGATATGCTTGCTGCTTTAGGTCTGCGCTACGGAACCGAAGAAGCAACCGAATTCTCTGAAAAAGTACATAAGACAGTGGCCCTCGGTGCCTATCGTTCTTCGGTTGAAATGGCAAAAGAACGCGGTGCTTTCGAAATATACAGCAATGAGCGCGAACAGAACAATCCGTTCATTCAGCGTCTTGCCGAGGCTGATCCGGAACTGTATGCAGAAATGAAGAAATATGGCCGTCGTAATATTGCATGTCTGACGATTGCTCCTACAGGAACAACCAGTCTGATGACACAGACGACTTCCGGTATCGAACCGGTCTTCCTACCCGTTTACAAGCGCAGAAGAAAAGTAAACCCGAACGATACGAATGTACACGTTGACTTTGTTGACGAGACAGGCGACGCATTCGAAGAATATATCGTATTCCATCATAAATTCGTGACATGGATGGAAGCTAACGGATACGATCCCGCCAAGCGTTATTCGCAGGAAGAGATTGACGAGCTGGTGGCCAAGTCACCTTATTATAAAGCGACTTCCAATGACGTAGACTGGTTGATGAAAGTGAAGATGCAGGGAAGAATCCAAAAATGGGTAGACCACTCTATCAGCGTAACCATCAACCTGCCGAACGATGTAGACGAGGATCTTGTCAACCGCCTGTATGTAGAAGCATGGAAATCCGGTTGCAAAGGATGTACGGTATACCGCGACGGCTCACGTTCCGGAGTATTGATTTCAACCAAATCGGATAAGAAAGAAACTCTTCCTCCTTGCAAACCGCCTACGGTAGTAGAAACACGCCCAAGAATACTGGAAGCCGACGTGGTTCGTTTCCAGAATAACAAAGAGAAATGGGTGGCTTTTGTAGGACTGCTGGATGGACATCCTTACGAGATATTCACCGGTTTGCAGGATGACGATGAAGGTATCCTGTTGCCGAAAAGCGTAACCAGCGGACGTATTATCAAGAATATAGACGAGGATGGAACCAAGCGTTACGACTTCCAGTTCGAAAATAAACGTGGATACAAGACGACTATCGAAGGATTGTCAGAGAAGTTCAACAAGGAATACTGGAACTATGCAAAACTGATCTCCGGTGTACTCCGTTACCGGATGCCGATCGAGCAGGTTATCAAGCTGGTAGGTTCTCTGCAACTAAACAGCGAGAGCATCAACACTTGGAAGAACGGTGTAGAACGTGCATTGAAGAAATATATTCAGGACGGAACGGAAGCCAAAGGAAAGAAATGCCCGAATTGCGGTAATGAAACTTTGGTCTATCAGGAAGGCTGTCTGATCTGTACCACTTGCGGTGCTTCCAGATGCGGTTAACATGTGATGTATGTTAATTAATATATAAACAAAAGATTAAAAGGAGTCCTAATACGGCTCCTTTTATTTTTTATTCAAAAAAATGTCTTATACTTGCATAGTCATTAGTGTCTAATCAAAATCTAATATATATGACTGTATCATTTAACATCGAATATCGTACCAGTTGGGGAGAAGAAGTCAGGATTGCCGGGCTGCTGCCGGAGTCGATCCCCATGCATACCACAGACGGCATATACTGGACGGCAGACGTGGAACTGGAAGTTCCCAAAGAAGGAATGACTATCAATTACAGCTATCAGATAGAACAAAACCAAATCATCATCCGCAAAGAATGGGACAGTTTTCCGAGACGTCTCTTTTTATCCGGTAACTCTAAAAAGAAGTATCAGATTAAAGACTGCTGGAAAAATATCCCCGAACAATTGTATTACTACAGTTCGGCCTTCACGGAAGCCTTGTTAGCCCATCCCGACAGAGCTGAAATTCCGCATTGTCACAGAAAAGGGCTGGTCATCAAGGCATACGCCCCACGCATCAACAAAGACTATTGCCTGGCAATTTGCGGAAATCAGAAAGCATTGGGAAACTGGGACCCGGACAAAGCGATTCCCATGAGCGATGCCAACTTTCCGGAATGGCAGATCGAGCTGGATGCAAGTAAGCTGAAATTCCCGCTGGAATACAAATTCATCCTTTACCATAAAGAAGAAAAGAAAGCAGACTGCTGGGAAAATAACCCCAACCGCTATCTTGCCGACCCGGAACTGAAAACAAATGAGACGCTGGTCATCTCCGACCGATATGCATATTTCGATATTCCGGTATGGAAAGGGGCCGGTATAGCCATCCCTGTCTTTTCACTGAAATCAGAGAACAGTTTCGGAGTAGGAGATTTCGGAGATTTGAAACGCATGATTGACTGGGCTGTAAGTACCCAACAAAAGGTTATACAGATATTACCGATCAATGATACGACCATGACTCATGCGTGGACCGATTCTTATCCATATAATAGTATCTCCATTTATGCTTTCCACCCGATGTATGCGGATATAAAGCAGATGGGAACACTGAAAGACAAGTCAGCCGCAGCGAAGTTCAACAAAAAACAGAAAGAACTCAACGGCCTGCCGGCGATGGATTATGAAGCTGTCAACCAAACGAAATGGGAATACTTCCGACTGATCTTCAAGCAGGAAGGAGAAAAAGTATTAGCCTCCGGAGAGTTCGGCGAATTCTTTAATGCCAATAAGGAATGGCTGCAACCTTACGCTGTTTTCAGCTATCTGCGCGATGCCTTTCAGACACCTAATTTCCGTGAATGGCCCAGACATTCCGTTTATAATGCACAAGATATAGAGAAGATGTGCCGGCCGGAATCTGTAGATTACCCGCACATCGCACTTTATTATTATATCCAGTTTCACCTGCACCTGCAATTGGTAGCCGCTACGAAATACGCCCGCGAACACGGTGTCGTACTCAAAGGAGATATCCCTATCGGCATCAGCCGCAACAGTGTGGAAGCATGGACCGAACCTTATTACTTCAATCTCAACGGGCAGGCGGGCGCCCCTCCCGATGATTTCTCGGTGAACGGACAAAACTGGGGATTCCCCACGTACAACTGGGACGTCATGGAAAAGGACGGCTACCGCTGGTGGATGAAGCGTTTCCAAAAAATGTCAGAGTACTTCGACGCTTACCGGATTGACCACATCCTCGGTTTCTTCCGTATCTGGGAAATCCCGATGCATGCCGTACACGGATTACTCGGACAGTTCATTCCCTCCATCCCTATGAGTCGGGAGGAAATCGAAAGTTACGGACTCCCCTTTCGGGAAGAATATTTGATTCCATATATTCATGAATCCTTCCTCGGGCAAGTATTCGGTCCGCATACCGATTATGTGAAACAGACTTTTCTGCTTCCTGCCGAAACACCCGGTGTTTATCACATGAAACCGGAGTTCACCACCCAACGGGAAGTGGAGAGTTTCTTTGCAGGAAAGAATGATGAAAACAGTCTTTGGATTCGGGATGGACTATACACTTTGATCAGTGATGTTCTTTTTGTACCGGACACGAAAGAAAAAGATAAATATCATCCGCGCATCGGAATACAACGCGATTTCATCTTCCGTTCACTCAATGAACAGGAGCAGAATGCGTTTAACAGACTGTATGATCAGTATTATTATCACCGCCACAACGAGTTCTGGCGCCAACAGGCTATGAAGAAACTACCGCAACTGACACAATCGACACGTATGCTGGTTTGCGGAGAAGACCTGGGTATGATTCCGGATTGTGTTTCGTCCGTCATGAATGATCTTCGTATCCTCAGTCTGGAGATTCAGCGGATGCCAAAGAATCCGATGCACGAGTTCGGATATTTAAATGAATACCCATACCGGTCGGTTTGTACCATCTCCACTCATGATATGTCTACTTTGCGAGGCTGGTGGGAAGAAGATTACCTGCAGACACAGCGTTACTACAACACGATGCTGGGGCATTACGGAACCGCACCGACAGTCGCCACTCCCGAATTGTGCGAAGAAGTGGTGCGCAATCATCTGAAAAGCAATTCCATACTTTGTATTCTGTCCCTGCAAGACTGGCTGAGCATTGATGGCAAATGGAGAAATCCGAATGTGCAGGAAGAACGGATTAATGTACCATCCAATCCGCGCAATTATTGGCGTTACCGGATGCACCTCACTCTGGAACAGTTGATGAAAGCAGAAGAACTCAATGACAAGATACGTGAGCTAATAAAATACACCGGCAGAGCTCCCAAGAAATAAATATCTTTAGGCACGGGTGACACGGATTAACACGTTTTTTAGACCTATAATCTCTTAAAACTGTAAATCCGTGTCATCTGTGCCTGAATAAAATCAACTGATAGTTTTGACACCTCCGTTTCTCTCCCATGCGGCAATTCTTTATCTTCCTTCATTCCGTTTTTTCCAATTAATCAAGTATCTTTGCAACGCAAAAACGCAACGCAAAATAAATGGGAGACAATCAGCATCGGCGTATTGATTTTGTGGACTTAACCAAGGGAGTCTGCATTATTCTGGTAGTGATGGCGCATATCGGAGGCGCTTTCGACCAACTTGACAAGCATTCCATGCTATCCTGCTTTCGCATGCCTCTCTATTTCTTTATATCAGGAATTTTCTTCAAGCCTTATGAAGGATTATACGGGTTCATTATCCGAAAGACCAATAAGCTAATCATTCCCTTTATCTTCTTCTACGTCAGCGCCTTTCTACTAAAATACATTGTATGGAAGATTGCACCGGAAACTTTCCATCTCCCTGTGTCATGGAGAGAATTACTGTTTGTCTTTCACGGGCACGACCTCATCAAGTTCAATCCTCCCATCTGGTTTCTGCTTGCTCTGTTCAACTGCAATATCCTGTTCTATCTGATTCATTATCTGCGTGACAAGCATTTATCTCTGATGTTTGCAGCAACGTTACTGATCGGATGCACAGGATTCTTCCTGGGCAAATTTCACATCGAACTTCCTTTGTATATAGACGTTGCCATGACTGCCCTCCCCTTCTATGTGGCAGGTTTCTGGGTTCGCCGATATAATTTCTTCCTGTTCCCCAGTCATCGGTTCGACAAGATTATTCCCTCATTTGTCCTGCTGGCACTGGTCGTAATGTACTTCACCGCCACCACGCCGGGTATGCGGACCAACAATTATCCCGGCAACATATTCCAGGTATACATTGCCGCATTTGCCGGAATCTTTATGATTATGCTGATCTGTAAGAAAATAAAAAGAATAAGCATCGTTTCTTATCTGGGGCGATATTCCATTATCACACTCAGTATTCATGGACCGATTATACACTTTGCAAGACCGGTCGTTTCGCATTATATTCATAACGACTGGGCAGAAGCAAGCGCACTGCTCCTGCTGACATTGACCATCTGCATTCTCTTTACCCCTATCCTGCTTAAGATAATTCCACAGTTGGTGGCACAAAAGGATTTATTAAAAGTCAAATAACAAAACATTGTGCAAGCCAAACTTTTCTTAACTCTAAGTTTAATTATCAAATAATTTACTACTTTTGTTCCAAAGAACTATAGACCGAGAACAAATGAATATAACGATTGTCTTAGGAGATAAAATTCCATCTATAAAATACGGCGGAACTCAAAGAGTAATGTGGTATCTGGGTAAAGAACTCAATAAGCGCGGACACAAAGTCACCTTCATCGCAGGAAAAGGTTCCTCCTGCCCTTTCGCTAAAGTGATAGAACTGGACCCTAGCGTAAATCTGAACACCCAAATCCCCACAGACGCGGACATCGTACATTTCAACATTCCCGTTCCCGAAGGAATCACCAAGCCGCACTTACTGACCATACACGGCAATGGAATCCCGGCCAACGCAGACCGGAACATCGTTTTTGTCTCACGTAATCATGCACAAAGACTTGGAAGCGAATCATTCGTTTACAATGGACTGGACTGGGATGACTACGGTCCCGCCAACCTCACCCTTTCCAGAAAAAACTACCATTTTCTAGGCAAAGCAGCCTGGAAGGTCAAAAATATCAAAGGAGCTATCGCCGTTGTCCAAAGCATCAAGAACGCACAACTGGACGTTTTAGGCGGTTATCGCCTCAATCTCAAAATGGGCTTCCGATTCACATGGAATCCACGGATTCATTTTCATGGAATGGTAGATGATTCAAAGAAAAAAGTTATTATTGAGCAGTCAAAAGGGCTTATTTTCCCCGTTACATGGCACGAACCTTTCGGACTTGCAATCACTGAATCCTTATACTTCGGAGCTCCCGTATTCGGTACTCCCTACGGTGCGCTTCCCGAACTCGTTTCACCGGAAGTCGGTTTTCTGACCGCTCACGGACAGGAAATGGCCGAACATATACAGTCAGCACAATATTCTCCGAAAGTCTGCCACGAATATGCCAGAGATCTATTCAATTCAAGTGTCATGGCAGAAGCCTATTTAAAGAAATATGAAACTGTACTGAACGGCGAACCTTTGAATAAAGAAGTCCCCCATATTATAGATATCGCACGACGTCTTCCATGGGACTAAAAATGGCAGTTGAATTACATAGCTGATGAGTACAATCTCATTTATAAAGCCTTTCATTCATTTAATAAGCGAACAAAAATGATCGAAAACACTTTATAAAAAGAAATAAAGCCTTACCTTTACTTTTTTAGAAAACAAAAGATATGAAGATAAACAACAGCTATATTTTGCTGAAAGACATCTGCTGCTTCGCTTATCATGGAGTAGCCCCCCAAGAGAATATCATTGGAAATGAGTATATTATCAACTTGAAGTTGAAGGTAGATATCAGTCAGGCTATTCAAACAGACGACGTGGTGGATACGGTCAACTATGCCGAAATACACGAAGCCGTGAAAGCTGAAATGTCCATCCCGTCGAAGTTGCTGGAACACGTATGCGGACGAATAGCTAAAAGACTACTGGCAGAATTTCCTGCCATTGAAGAAATAGAACTTCGTCTTTCCAAACGGAATCCGCCTATGGGAGCAGACATCGACTCAGCCGGAGTAGAACTGCATTGCAGCAGATAAGTACCTTTGCTTTATCAGTTTGTGTTATTATCAAGAAGCACATTGGTCTGTCATCCTATCATCCGGACTGCCACATCCGGTCAACTTATTTACAACACCCTATCATTCTGCTTGTGCCAAGTAATGGGCACAGTTATGCCAAAGGAGTGTCACGGTTGTGACAAGGGTGTGGCACAGTTGTGACAAAGGCTTGGAAACAGTTGTGACAAGGGCATGGCACAGTTGTGCCAAAGGCGTGGCATCGTCGTGCCAAAGGCATGGCACAAGTAAGGCTGCCTCATTTCTACTTGAAGCAGCCTCACACTATCATATTTTCAGTCTATAACGACCTATCTCTTCTTTCTTTTTCTTTTATTTACCGATTCTACAGCTTCCGTTACCACGGATTTGTTTTCGAACCGTTTCGTATAACTGGAATAGTCCGGATGGGTACGTTCGTAATCGGGATCCATAAACAGAGGGCTGGAAATGATATGATCCGCCGTAGAACGGTTACAACAGAAAACGATGTTCTCAACACCGGCCAGTCGGGTTAATGCTTTAACATCCGTATCATGTGGCTGCAAAGTCATAGGGTCAGTGAAAAAGAATAGATAATCAATCTGACCGTCCACAATACGCGATCCCATCTGCTGGTCACCTCCCAAAGGACCGGATTTCAGAATTGTGAAGTCCCACTCCACTTCAGGATGCTTCTCCTTCAGTGCTTCCAGAATCAGAGTACCTGTAGTACCTGTACAATAGAATTTATTTCCCATCAACAGTTCCGAGTTCCACAGCACCCATTCGATGAGGTCTTTTTTCATGGCATCATGTGCTACCAGCCCGATGCCTCTCCTTACTTTTGGTTCCATTTTGTTATCCTTTTAAATCCGACAATTGAGAGAATCTTTTGCACCCTCCCACATAAAACTGCCACAAGATACTACTTTTTATCCGTTCAGGGATTGGATTCAAAGAAGTTTTTCTTAAGTTTTCTTTACGGGAAGAAGAAAATGAAGGACAAATCTGTTTATATTCTTTCCGGGCACGCATCACCGCACGGGCGTTGTCTAACTGCCCCTTCAGCAGAAATGTGAATGCAGCCACGTAATCGAGACAAGTCCGGATACGCATCACTTTATTTAACTCTTCGTCCGAAAGATTCTTATAGAGCATGACAAGATTATTACGAAAATTCAAAAAAGTCTTGCGGGGATTCTCCTTTTTCAGAGTTGCACCACCGACGTGATAGACCGTACTTTGAGGAATGCAAACGATTTCCCGACCACGGGAACGTAGTCGCCAGCATAAATCAATCTCTTCCATGTGGGCAAAGAAGCGTCCGTCCAGTCCGCCCGCCTCACGATAATCCGCATGACGGATAAACAGGGCGGCTCCCGTTGCCCAGAAAACTGGCAGGATCGTATCATACTGTCCCTCATCCTTTTCAACCACTCCCATTATACGCCCACGACAGAACGGATAGCCGTACTTATCTATAAATCCTCCGGCTGCTCCGGCATATTCAAAATACTCTTTTTGCCGCTGGCTACGGATTTTCGGCTGACAGGCAGCTACCTCCGGATGGCCATCAAGATAGGAGATCATCGGTTCAAGCCAATGTTCGGTCACCTCAACATCAGAATTCAGAAGTACCACATACTCCGCTTCTACCTGCTGCAAAGCCAGGTTATATCCATCTGCGAATCCATGATTCTGATCCAGCACAATGATCCGGACACAAGGAAATTCCTCCCGAAGCATTTCCACAGAAGCATCCGTAGAGCCATTGTCGGCCACACAGACTTCTACTTCTTCGCTCTTCGAATAGCGGATCACGGACGGAAGAAAAGTACGAAGCATATCGCACCCGTTCCAATTCAGAATAACCACTGACACTTTCATCCTTACCCCCTTTCACATTCAGCCTTAGAAGCTTTCCAACGTTTATGAGACCACAGCCAATAAGCCGGTTCCCTGCGAATCGTCTGTTCCAGATAATCAGCAAACATTTCCGTAATTTCTCCTTCACCCGTCTCCTTCGGTTTCTCTGTCATCAGCTTAAACTCAGCTACACAATACCCTCTGCCGGGTTTTGTCAGATCACAATAGAACACAGGGAAGTTCATCATTTTCGCAATGCGCTCCGCACCATTCAGAAAGGCGGTTTCCTGCCCCAAAAAAGTAGTCCAGTATTTTTCGTTTCCGCTGGGCCACTGGTCAGTAATCAGACCGACAACCATCTTTTTGCCTTCACGCTTCAACTTGATAATTTCGCGTGCCGTAGAATGTTTCGGAACGTTATATCCTCCGAAGCGGGAACGGATGCGCTGGAACAATTCGTTCAAGTATTTATCTTTCAGAGGTTTATAGACTTGCATCGGTACATCACCCGGTTTCATAATAGATCCCATCCCGATCAGCCATTCATAATTGGCATAATGAGGAATCATTACGATGATTCCGCCATATTTCTCGGTCAGTTCCAGATATTGTTCCGTATTCTTATAAGTCATCCGCTTATAAAGGTCTTCGGGTGACATATGAAGCATTTTCAAGTCTTCAAGCATATAGTCGGAAAGGTAACGATAGAAACGGCGTTCGATCTGCAGCCTTTCTTTCTTGTCTTTTTCGGGAAATGATTTCTTCAGATTCTCCCGTACTACTTTCCGGCGATACCTCCCTATACGGTACATCAACAGGTAATTGAAATCCGAAAGTAAGTACAATATCCGGAAGGGAAGCGCCGAAAACAGCCACATCCCGCTATATACCAGCCAATAGATAAATCTAGACTTCATAATTCATCAGAATTGTGCCTTTAAGCGCTGTCATGTCTTCATTAAATTCTCCCAGTCGGACGTTAATCATCTGATTGTCCAATGATTCGTCATTCTCCACTTCTACGCGGATATAGTTAGCGGTAAACCCGTGCATCGGTGTACCTGCTTTTGATTTTTCCATCAATACCTGCATGGTCTGCCCGATATGACGGGTATAGAAAGCCCGTGTCTTTTCATCAGAAAGTGTCAGCAAGCGCTGGCTGCGCTGATGTTTCTCTTCCGGCGAAACCACATAATCTATCTTCAAGGCCTGCGTCCCCGGACGTTCGGAGTAGCTGAACACATGCAACTGTGTCACATCCAGTCCGGAAATAAACTGATAAGCCTGTTCAAAATACTCTTCCGTCTCTCCGCGAGTACCTACAATCACATCGACTCCGATAAAGGCATCCGGCATCACTTCCTTGATTTTCTTTACTTTAGAGGCAAAAAGAGCCGTATCATAACGACGGCGCATCAATTTCAGCACTTCATCGCAACCGGATTGCAAAGGGATATGAAAATGAGGCATAAATCTACGGGAACGGGAAACGAACTCGATGATTTCATCAGTCAGCAGATTGGGCTCGATAGAAGAAATGCGGTAACGTTCGATGCCTTCCACCTGATCCAGCGCTTTCACCAGATCAAAGAAAGTCTCACCGGTAGTCTTACCAAAATCGCCGATATTCACGCCTGTCAGTACGATCTCTTTTCCGCCTTCGGCAGCAGCCTGCCTTGCCTGCTCCACCATAGAGGCAACAGTACCGTTACGGCTGCGTCCACGGGCAAAAGGAATGGTACAATAAGAACAGAAATAATCGCATCCGTCTTGTACTTTCAGGAAGAAACGAGTACGGTCGCCCCGTGAACACGAAGGAGAAAACGAACGGATATCTTTGGTGGTGGTAGTAAATGCCTCTCCCTCTTCATGCTTATGGAGGTCGCCGAGATACTGCAACAAGTCTCCTTTCTGCTCGGCACCCAGCACTACATCTACTCCTTTTATCTTTGCCACGTCGCCGGGTTTCAACTGCGCGTAACATCCGGTCACTACCACAAAAGCTCCGGGATGCTGCTTGACCAACCGATGAATAGCCTGACGACATTTCTTGTCTGCCATCTCCGTCACCGAACAAGTATTTACTACACAGATGTCTGCTTTTTCCCCTTTACGTGCAGTCCGGACTCCTGCCTCACGCAGGATTTTACCGATAGTTGAAGTCTCTGAAAAATTTAATTTGCAGCCTAAAGTATAATAAACGGCTGTCTTATTTTGAAATACAGTGGTATCTATCATAAGCTGTTATAAACACATTAACTTTGCAAAGTTACACATTATTATTAGTAAAACGCTTTTGGATACGAAAGTTTATTCCTATTTTTGCACAATTCACTAAAAAACGTGCAATGATTAAAGAGAATTTCATTAAACTATACGAAAATAGTTTTCGGGAAAATTGGGATTTACCTTGCTATACCGATTATGGTGAATCCGTTCATTATACTTATGGCCAGGTAGCCGGAGAAATCGCCCGTATGCACCTGCTCTTCAAACACTGCAGCCTGCGTAGAGGAGATAAAATAGCCGTTATCGGCAAAAATAATGCCCACTGGTGCATCGCCTACATGGCAACCATCACCTACGGAGCCATCATCGTCCCTATCCTGCAAGACTTTACGCCCAACGATGTGCATCATATCGTCAACCATTCCGAGTCCGTTTTCCTCTTTACCAGTGACAGCATCTGGGAAAACCTGGAAGAAGAAAAGCTGACCGGACTGCGCGGAGTTTTTTCGCTCACCGACTTCCGCTGCCTCTATCAGCGGGACGGAGAAACTATTCAGAAGTTTCTGGTACACCTCAATGATGAAATGTACGCCGCCTATCCGAAAGGATTCACGCGCGAGGACATTCAATACACTACGTTATCCAATGATAAGGTAATGCTGTTGAACTACACATCGGGAACTACCGGCTTCAGCAAAGGGGTAATGTTGACGGGCAACAATCTTGCCGGCAATGTCACTTTCGGCATCCGCACGGAGTTACTTAAAAAAGGAGATAAAGTGCTTTCTTTCCTGCCACTGGCACACGCCTACGGTTGCGCTTTCGACTTTCTGACTGCAACTGCTGTCGGAACTCATGTCACCCTGCTCGGTAAAACGCCTTCTCCCAAAATTATCATGAAGGCTTTTGAGGAGGTAAAACCGAACCTGATTATCACTGTTCCGCTGGTCATCGAGAAAATATATAAAAATGTCATCCAGCCGCTCATTAATAAGAAAGGTATGAAATGGGCATTAAACATTCCTTTGCTCGACACCCAGATTTATAATCAGATACGGAAAAAGCTGATAGACGCCCTAGGCGGACGTTTCAAAGAAATCATCATCGGAGGCGCTGCCATGAATCAGGAAGTGGAAGAGTTCTTCTACAAAATAAAGTTCCCTTTCACCATCGGTTATGGTATGACCGAGTGCGGACCACTGATCAGCTATGCTCCCTGGAATGAATTTATTTTAGGCTCTTCCGGCAAAGTGCTGGATATCATGGAGGCACGCATCTATAAAGAAAATCCGGAAGCGGAAACCGGAGAGATTCAGGTACGTGGTGAAAACGTGATGGTGGGATATTATAAGAATCCGGAAGCCACGCAGGAAGTGTTTACCGAAGACGGCTGGCTGCGCACCGGCGACCTTGGTACTATGGACGCCAGCGGAAATATCTTCATCCGCGGACGACTCAAAAGCATGATTCTGAGTTCGAGCGGACAGAACATCTTCCCCGAAGAGCTGGAAGCCAAACTCAATAACCTGCCATTCATTCTTGAAAGCCTCGTCATCGAACGTAACAAGAAACTGGTGGCACTGGTCTATGCGGATTACGAAGCGCTTGATTCTCTCGGATTGAACAATCCGGATAACCTGAAAACCATCATGGATGAAAATCTGAAGAACTTAAATAATAATGTAGCTGCGTATGAAAAAGTCAGCAAGATTCAGCTTTATCCTACGGAATTTGAGAAAACCCCGAAAAGAAGCATCAAAAGGTATCTATATAACAGTATAGCTGTCGATTAGTATGTTTTAAAACATGGATTGAAGGCGTAATATAACAAGCTTCTAAAAAAAATTATAAAAATAGTTGGCTTTTCGAGAACAACATATTGAAAAAGTACATAACTTTGCAGCGTTTTAATAAAGCAATTGATTGTATTACGTTTTTAAAAAGCAAAGAAAATGAAAAAATTAGTTTTGATGGCCGTAGCTATCGTAGCAGTATCATTCGCATCTTGTGGTAACAAAGCAGCTGACGCAGCAAAAGCTCAACAAGATTCTATCCGCATCGCTGACTCAATCGCAGCTGTAGAAGAAGCAGCAGCTGAAGCAGAACAAGCAGCAGCTCAGGCAGCAGCTGACTCTTTGAATGCAGATAGCACTGCAACTGAAGCTGTAGCTGAATAATTCAGAACAGCCTAGAGAGAATTGAAAGTCTGACATGCTAAAAGCATGCACAGACTTTTTTTTATGCCTTATTTAGCGTATGAGCTTTTCACAAAGGGAGCATCCAGCAAATAATCCAGACTTACCTCGACACTTTTCTCTACGGGCATGCTGTAGCTTTCTATCTCTGCAACAAGATGCTTCACACCAGCTGTCTTTGCATTCTTGAAAATAGCGTCGAAACCAACCATTCCGCTCTGCCCGATTTCTCTGTGATCTTTGATATGGAACATTTTAAAACGACCGGGGTATTTATTAAAATAATCGACCGGACTGTTTTGTCCGCGAACTACCCAATAAACATCCATCTGGAAGAAAACATATTCAGGATTGGTATGCTCAATCATGTAATCATACATCACTTTATCTTCTACCTTCTGAAATTCATGAGCATGATTATGGTATCCGAACGACATCCCCTGCTGTTTACAACGTTTGCCTATTTCATTGTAATAAGCACAATATGTATCCAACTCCTTAAGTGTTTTAGGCACATCCATCCAAGGAGCTACAATGTAACTCATACCGGCAGCTTTATGATCAGCAATACACTGGTCCCACCATTGAAGTGAACTTGAAAAATCACCGGAAGCTAATTCTTCTTTCGACAATCCTCTTGTGCAATGTGAGGATAAAACCTTCAGCCCGGCAGATTCAACATCTTTTTTAAATTGGTCGGGAGTTCTGTCGTAAAACTTTCCATTATTATAATTGGCGGCTTCCACACTGGTATATCCCATTTTCGCCAAGTTCTTCAGAAGAGTAATATAAGCGGCGTCACATTTGCCGTCCTTATTGTCTACCTTATTCAATATATCTCTGACAGAATAGAGTTGAATAGCTACTT
>OOAO01001944.1_pt1 | contig 15423 bp, 9 predicted proteins | sample 1671821 | NCBI WGS metagenome assembly OOAO01 (sample SAMN06348196, study PRJEB24527) | human gut metagenome | biome: human gut; feature: ankylosing spondylitis patient; material: feces | host: Homo sapiens | place: China | collected 2015-10 | reverse complement strand
TTTATGCTTTTCCGAATGTCTGTCTCAGGCGGCCGGGAAAATCGGACCTTCCCGTTTTACCCCGTACCCGGTCACTTGACGCTGAAGAGCAGATCGCCATAGGTGGGGAACGGCCAGCAGCTTTCAGCGGTCAGGATCTCCGCTTCGTCGGCCGCGGCCCGCAGCTCGGTCATTCGGGACAGCAGCTCATCCCGGATGAAATCAGCCTCCTCGGTCACATCGGACAGGGTTTTGAGCCTGGCGGTCACACTGTCCAGCGCATCCACTCTTGTGTCTATGCGCTCGGTCACCGCCGCCAGCTTTTTGACCAGCTTCGTTTCGTAGCCGCAGCTGATCCCGGCATCCAGTGCCTTCTTGCCGGCGGCATCCCGGGCCACGTCCGCAGCATAGCGCGCAACGGCGGGCAGGATCTGCTTCCGTGCCATGTCGCTCATGGTCTGGGCTTCGATGCACACCGTTTTGCAGTAGTTCTCCAGCATGATCTCATACCGGGAGCGCAGCTCCGCCTCGGTATAGACCTTGTGGGCCGTCAGCATCTCGATGTTCTTCTTTTTCAAAAGCTCCGGGATCGCATCCGGTGTGGTGCGCAGGTTGAGCAGGCCCCGCTCCTCCACAGCCTCCCGGATCCATGCGTCATCGTAGCCGTTCCCATTGAAAATGATCCGCTTATGGGCCTTGATGGTGCGCTTGATCAGCTCATGCAGGGCGGTGTTGAAGTCCTCCGCGCGCTCCAGTTCATCCGCGTAGAGCTTCAGCGACTGGGCCACCGCGGCGTTGAGCATGATGTTGGCACAGGCGATGGAGTTGGAGGACCCCAGCATACGGAACTCAAATTTATTGCCGGTAAAGGCGAAGGGCGAGGTGCGGTTGCGGTCCGTGGTATCCCGGAGAAAGCGAGGGAGCACATCCACCCCCAGCTTCATCTTCTTCTTTTCCACACCGGCATAGGCGGAATCGGTCTCGATGGCGTCCAGAACGGCGGTCAGCTCATCCCCCAGGAAGATCGAGATCACGGCGGGAGGCGCTTCGTTGGCTCCCAGCCGGTGTGCATTGGTGGCACTGGAGATGGATGCTTTCAGAAGTCCGTTATGGTGATAAACAGCCATCAGTGTATTGACGACGAATGTTACGAAACGCAGGTTATCTTCCGGAGTCTTGCCCGGAGCCATCAGCAGGATGCCGGTGTCCGTGCCCAGCGACCAGTTGTTGTGTTTGCCCGATCCGTTGACACCTTTGAACGGTTTTTCGTGGAGCAGTACACGGAAGCCGTGGCGGCGGCTAACTTTGCGCATCAGGGACATGATCAGCAGGTTGTGGTCATTGGCCAGGTTGCACTCTTCGAAGATAGGGGCCAGCTCAAACTGATTGGGCGCTACTTCGTTGTGGCGCGTTTTTACGGGGATGCCCAGTTTCAATGCTTCCACTTCCAGATCTTTCATGAAAGCGGCTACGCGGGTGGGGATGGCACCAAAGTAATGGTCTTCGAGCTGTTGGTTCTTGGCGCTGTCATGCCCCATCAGGGTACGTCCGGTCAGCAGCAGGTCCGGACGGGCGGCGTATAAGCCTTCGTCTACCAGGAAGTACTCTTGTTCCCATCCCAGGTAGGCATATACTTTTTTTACATCCGGATTGAAGTAACGGCAAACGGCTACAGCAGCTTTGTCTACTGCCCTCAGCGCTTTCAGTAACGGTGCTTTGTAATCGAGCGATTCACCTGTATAGGCGATGAAGATAGTCGGTATGCACAGCGTATCGTCTACAATGAAAGCAGGTGAGGAGGGATCCCATGCACTGTAACCACGAGCTTCGAAAGTGTTGCGGATACCTCCGTTCGGGAAAGACGAGGCATCCGGTTCCTGCTGAACCAGCAGTTTTCCGGTGAATTCTTCCATCATCCCCCCTTTTCCATCATGTTCTACAAAAGCGTCGTGCTTTTCGGCAGTGCCTTCGGTCAGTGGAGCAAACCAATGGGTATAGTGTGTGGCCCCCATCTCGATGGCCCATTTCTTCATACCGGCTGCAACCTCGTCGGCGATACTGCGATCCAGTTGTGCACCGTTGTCAATCACATCGGTGAGTTTGCTGAACACATGGCTTGGCAGGTACTTAAACATCTTTTCCTTGTTGAAAACGTACATCCCGAAGTATTCCGACGGGCGTTCGGTGGGAGTTGCCACTTCTACGGCTTTTTTCTTAAAGGCCGTTTCTACGACTCTGAATCTGAGTTTTGACATAATGATTGAATTATTTATAAACTGTTTGGGTTTTGATTCACCACAGATTACACGGATTTCCACAGATTTTTAAATCTTAATCATCAACGGAATAATTCTTTAATCCGCGTCAATCTGTGGTGAAACCGTATTCATCTCCGCTTTGTATTCATGTTACCCGTATCACATGAAAGCTTTACAGCCAGTTCTTGATGCGCCGCATTGCCTCGATGCAATCGTTTCGTTCGCCAAATGCCGTCAGGCGGATGTAACCTTCTCCGCTGGGGCCGAAACCGACTCCCGGAGTTCCCACTACATTGGCTTCGTACAACATCTGGTCGAAGAAACGCCACGAACTGGTTCCATTGGGAGTCTTTACCCACAAATAAGGTGCGTTTACTCCTCCGTATACTTTCAGTCCGGTGGATTCCAGTCCTTCTTTCATGATGCGGGCGTTTGTCATATAATAATTGATCGTTTCCTGTATCTGTTCTTTCCCCTCGGGGCTATAAACCGCCTCTGCGGCACGTTGGGTGATATAAGACGTTCCGTTGAACTTGGTGCATTGGCGGCGGTTCCACATCCGGTTCAGAGGGATGCGTTCTCCCTCGAGTGTGGCTGCCGTCAGCTCTTTCGGCACAACGGTATATCCGCAGCGTATTCCGGTGAAACCTGCTGTTTTCGAGAAACTGCGAAACTCGATGGCACATTTCTTGGCTCCTTTGATTTCGTAGATGGAGTGGGGAATATCCGGTTCCCGAATGTAGGCCTCGTAAGCTGCGTCAAACAGGATCAGGGTATCATTGGCCAGTGCGTAATCTACCCATTTCTTCAGTTCAGCTTTTGTCAGCGTTGTACCGGTGGGATTATTGGGATAACAGAGGTAGACGATGTCAATGCGTTTCTCCGGAATGGCCGGGATGAAATGATTCTCGGCGGTACAAGGCATATAAGTGACGTTGCTCCATTTGCCACTTTCGGTATCCAGCACTCCGGCACGTCCGCACATCACGTTGCTGTCGATGTAAACCGGATAAATGGGATCTGTGACACCTACACTGTTATCGTGACGGAGAATGTCTCCGATATTACCCGTATCACTTTTGGCGCCGTCGTTGATAAATACTTCCGTAGGCGAAAGATGGATACCCCGTGGAGCATAGTCGTTTTTGATAATGGCCTCAATCAGGAAATCATATCCTTGTTCGGGACCGTATCCGCGAAAGGTTTCGGTAGACGTCATCTCTTCGACTGCCTTGTGCATGGCCTCGATGCAGGCATTCGGAAGGGGACGGGTCACATCGCCGATCCCCAGCCGGATGATGTCCTGCTTCGGGTGTGTTATTTTAAAAGTATTGACCTTCTTCGCTATGTCCGAGAACAAGTAGCTTCCCGGTAATTTCAAAAAATGTTCGTTTACTAATGCCATATTGTTCTTGTTTTAAGTTTGAAATGTTATTCCTGAAAACTGAATCTTTATACCTTATCAAATGGACTGATACCTGAAATCCATTAACTATTCTCTTAGTTCTATTGTTCCGTCGAATACTTTAACTGCCGGTCCGGTCATGTATACATGGTCTGTTGCTTCGTCCCATTTTATGGTCAGTGTGCCTCCGTCCATCACGATATCTACGGTTCGTCCCGTCCGTCCGGTGAGATGGGCCGCTACGGCTGTTGCACAGGCGCCTGTCCCGCAGGCCTGTGTAATGCCCGATCCCCTTTCCCACACCCGCATACGGATCTTGTTTTCTCCTGTTATCTGTGCAAACTCCACGTTCGTACGGTCGGGGAAAAGCGGATGTTTTTCCAGCTTCGGGCCGATCTCCGGAAGGTCTATACTCCGGATATCGTCCACGAAGGTGACGAGGTGCGGATTCCCCATCGATACTTGCGTGGAGACGAATGGAAATTTGTTGTCGAAATCTATTGTTCCGGTTTCCAGTGGTACACCCATATCAACCGTTACGGCTTTTACCGTTTGGACTTCAAGGTGCAGTTTCAGCACTTTGATACCCGAGAGGGTTTCCAAGGTGATGATGTTTTTTGAGGTCAGTCCGTATTCATAAAGATACTTGCCGATGCACCGGCTTGCGTTACCGCACATCATTGCTTCCGAACCGTCGGCATTGAATATGCGCATGCTGAAATCTGCTTTGTCCGAATGACCGATCAAAACGAGCCCGTCACTGCCGATCCCCGTATGGCAGGCACTCCATTCGATGGCTGTTTTACCGGGATTGCGGATAGGAAACCTGAGGGTATTTACATAGATGTAATCGTTTCCTGCCCCATGCATTTTGGTGAATTGAATCGTTCTTGTCATTTTGATCTGTATTAATCGATTGATGTATCCTTTTGTTTTATTACTATGCAAAGATATGACTTTTTGTTTTGTATTTCTATTGAAAGTATGTCTTATATCTATTTATTTTAAGAGATCTTTCACTTTTTGATATTTCTGCCTGTTTTTACTTCTGAATTGAAATAAGAATGCTGCATATTTTTAATAAACTGTAATGAAGCGATTTTGTTCTGTGTCTCTTTTAGGATTTTGGGATAGGATAGATGAATTGATTTAGATCAATTGGGCATCTTTATAAAAGAGGAAAGAGGCTCCATCCTGACAGAATGAAACCTCTTTCTTCTTAAATGCTTTCTTTTTGTGTGCGGCTAACCGGACTGTATCAGAATATGTATTTGAGTCCGAAGTTGGATACAGTTAAATCTCTATATCAATGATGGAGGAGATAAAACAATTTCAAATGTCTAAGATATGTAATGCTTTTAGTAGTTTAACCAAAGTTTCAACTGAGGTATTTTATCACGGCTGACGATTATCTTATCTTTAAAAGGAGGTTTTACATGTAAAATGGCTTTTCCCAGAAAATACGATTCAATCCGCTCAATAGCGTTAATACTGATCACTGTCTGCCGGCTACTTCGGAAAAAGATATCCGGATTGAGTTGTTCCATCAGCCTGTCCAGAGAGAGATCGATAATATGTTCCCTGTTTTGCTTGGTAACGGCAAAAGTTATTTTGTTTTCAGAATAGAAATAGGCGATATCTTCAACTTGCAGGGTAAAAAGTTTATCTTCGCCTGATATAAGAAAACGGGTGCGATACTTTTTGCACGGATTGGCTATGTTTTGTAAAATGTCTATTAGATCGGTTGTCTTTTGCTCCTGTACCAGATATTTGGTGGTAAGATGTTCGAACTTGGCAATAGCTTCTTCCAGCCGGACACTGTCTATCGGTTTAAGTAAATAGTCAATGCTATTGACGGCAAAAGCCCTAATAGCATATTCATCGTATGCAGTGGTAAAGATGATAGTGCTCTCCGGACGTGCTTGTTCGATAAATGTGAATGAAATGCCGTCTGTCAGTTGTATGTCAAGAAAAACAATATCCGGATGTGGATTCTTATTAAACCATTCTACACTTTTTTCTACACTGCCGGGCAATATCGTGACTTGCCATTCGGGACGTATTTCATTTATGATCTTATTCAATCGGCGGGCCGCCGGAATTTCGTCTTCAATAATAACAGCTGTAATTTTATTCATTTAATAGGGGAACTTTAACGGTGAAATAATTAGTATTACTTTCTATGAGGATATTCTTATCGCATATCAGACGATAGCGGATTGAAAGATTCTTTAGCCCCATTCCCGTAGTAGCTACATTGGGCTTTACTCTAATTTCATTGGTTACCGCCAACATACCACTTTGTTGTTCGTAATCAATCAGTATCTTCATCGGATAATCCATATTAATAATGTTGTGTTTAATGACGTTTTCTACTAATAACTGTAGGGCCAACGAAGGTAACTTCAAATCGTAATTGTGTAACTCTACCTTGTTATCGATTCGGATACAATCTCCTAAACGAACTTTATGAAGAAAGATGTAGGAATCAATGAAAGACAATTCCGATTTTAAAGTAACCAAGCGCTGTTGCTGGCTTTGTAATATATACCGGTATACGTCGGACAAGCGCTGGGTGAATAGAACGGCGTTTCGGGGAGAATATTCTATTTCGGAGATAAGCGTATTGAGGCTGTTGAAAAGAAAATGCGGATTCAGTTGATTCTGTAAGGCTACGTATTGGGCTTTTATGGAAGCTTCTTCAAATTGCTCTGCCTTTTCGTGCAAAAGAACCAATTGCCTGTAGAAGTTGATAGTCAAAGTTAGATTGGTTATCACCATTTCTACTAACCAGACCAGGGCTATTATTCTTAATCCTCGGCCTTTTAGGATAAAAGGTTCGGAAACCTCAAATATGGCTTTTACTATTGACCAGACCAGATAATTCATCAAAAACAGTATGATCGCAGTAAGGATGCAGTCAATAATTAATCGATCTTTGCGTTTGACCAGGAACTGGAAACTGCGCTTCTGCCAGTTGTGAATCATCAATACTCCGAAACCAACCAGATTAAAAGCGGCAAGTATCAATATGAACGACTTAAAAGAAATCAATACTTCCAAATGCTTCGGAGCCAAGTCGGAGTACAGCACGAGAAACAGATATGAAAAAGATGCTAACCCTGAGAATAGCAAGCCATTGAACAAATGATTGTATTTTTGTCGCATATTGATTGTAGACTTTATGTGTATATTACAAATTTAGTAAAAAAAACAAGAGGAGACACAAAATATCACAATGGTTCTGGGCAACCTCTTGTTTCTCGAAAAATAGTATAAACAAATGCCTATGCGGAAACTGGCGTTATTCTCTTATTCCGTAATTCCGTCCGGTAATTCACTTTTATGGATAATGTAATTATTACTTTAATACTTGATTATGGCCTGAAAACAATCTTTTTACCTTAAAGTGATGTACCTTTGAAAACGTTAGCTTTAGTCAAAGGAAGTAAACTTCCGGTCAGTGTGAAACGATTTGAATTGAAGTTCGGACTTATATCTACCGACGCATTATTACTTCCCTTGTCCAAGCGAATGTTTACTTGTGCGGATATTCCGGTTCCCATTACGCTCATTGATACGAATATATTTCCTTTTTTGTCGGTAGTCTGTTTGTAGTTGGAGGTACTACCTTCGACGGTGATACCACCCAAACCGTTAGGACCGCTAACGGGTATGTTGAAAGCTACCTGAACCACGGCCTTGTCATCTTTTACTGCTACAAAATTTGTATTCGAAGAAACGAAGGCCGATGTACCGTGCTTAAATATCACATGGTCGGCCTCTAAAATGAAATTTTTCATGGTAATTGCCTGTTTGGCTTCATCAAATAATGCTTGATCCAGTAATTCCTGTTCAGCTTTCTTTTGTTTACGTGTCATTTCTTTTGCTGTTTGTGCCTGTACATTTCCCAGACAAACGAATAACAGCAACACCGGTAATACTGATAACTTTTTCATGATTCTAATTTTTTAAAGTTATATATTTTCTTTTGCTCAAAGATAGAACGTTTGCTTTATTTTTTTTCAAGTTTATTTTCTGAATTGTAAACGGTAGTTGCTAAATTGTAAATATGGTATGCTGAATCGTAAAAGTAACATTTTAAATAGATACGGAATGGTTTTTGTAGCTATGAGACACGAAGTCGGGATTGAAAAAACTCCCTTGAGTGGGCGTGTACTCACTCAAGGGAGAATTAAAAAAATGATTGGATACGGAGATTTATTTTTTCAACAGATTTTGCAGTTGTACCGGTTCATTGGTGGTGATGAAATCTACTTTACGATCGATCAGCCATTTCATGTCATCCGTCTTGTTCACGGTCCAGGCATTCACTTTCATGCCCAAATCATGGCATTCCTGAATCCATTCGGGATGTTTGCGGAATACGGTGTAATGATAGTCCGGACCGGCACACCCCAGTTCTTTCAGCTCCTTGGGTGACAGGTTACCATCAAGATAGTAGACGGGAGTGCCTTCCGGAGCCAAGCGGATAAATTCTTTGGTGGCATGCAGGGAGAAGGTGATATATTCCATCCGTTCCTCCAGTCCCATGTCTTTGACCAGGGCAACGATTTTTTCGATGGCTTTCGTTTCGCGGAGTGGGGTGCTGTGTGCTTTCAGTTCAAGAATTAACCGGGTGTGTAGCGGTTGTGCCGCTTTCAAGTATTTGGCAAGGGTAGGCAGGCTCTCCCCGTTATCCAGTTTGATGGCTGTCAGTGCGGTGGAAGGTGAGTTTTCCATCCTTTTCCCTTTAAATGTGGGGTCATGGTTGACCACTAACTGGTCATCGGCTGCCAGCCATACATCAAACTCCGAACCATAGCATCCGATGGAGTCGGCTTTTAGCAAGGCGGCGATACTGTTTTGCGCAGAACCTTCGGTTTTCCAGAATCCGCGATGGGCAATGACCTGAGTTTGCGCAGAGGCATTGTATGCTGAAAAAAGCAGGGCAGAGGCAAACAGAAGTTTTTTAATTTTCATATATTTCAGTTTTTGGTTCGCCTTCAAAGATATAAAAAGTAACGCAATTTAGCCGGATAAGGATGCTAATCTGCGTTAAACAAAGCTATAAAATTCTTTTAAATCTCTTTACAATACATTCCTGTGTACCGGAAACGGGAGTATGAATAGGAGAAACGCTTCCGTGGACAGGGTGTAGCCATCCGTCTGTCGGGGCTACACCCAGGGCGTCCGATGGCTACACCCTTTGCCTGTTGGAGCTACACCCTTTTTAATATGCTTCTTCGTGTACTCCTTTTACGGCACGTCCGCTGGGATCGTTCAGGTTCTTGAATGCGGTGTCCCATGTTAGTGCCTCGGCTGTCGAACAGGCTACACTGGGAATGCTGGGCACACTGCGGGCAGCGCTTTCACTGGGGAAGTGCTCTTCGAAGATACTGCGGTAGTAATACTCTTCCTTATTCATTGGGGGATGGATGGGAAAACGTTCTGCAGCGTGTGCCATCTGGTCGTCACTGACAGCCGTTGCGGTGATCTCTTTCAACGTATCTATCCAACTATATCCTACACCGTCACTGAACTGCTCCTTTTGGCGCCAAGCGATGCCGGAGGGGAGCATACCCGCAAAGGCTTCACGCAGGACTTTCTTTTCGATGACTTTTCCCGGAGCCATTTTTATTTCGGGATCGAGTTGCATGGCCACATCCAGAAACTCTTTGTCGAGGAAAGGGACACGTCCTTCCACACCCCATGCTGCGAGGCTCTTATTGGCGCGAAGGCAATCGTATAGATGCAGTTTAGACAGTTTGCGTACGGTCTCTTCGTGAAAGGCACGGGCATCGGGTGCTTTGTGGAAATAAAGGTAGCCGCCGAAGATCTCGTCGGCACCTTCACCGCTTAGTACCATCTTGATGCCCATCGACTTGATGACACGTGCCAATAGATACATCGGTGTGGAAGCCCGGACGGTAGTGACATCGTATGTCTCGATGAAATAAATGACATCCCGGATTGCATCGAGCCCTTCCTGAAGGGTGTAGTTTATTTCGTGATGAACAGTACCGATGTATTCGGCCACTTCACGTGCCTTGACTAAGTCCGGTGCACCCTTCAGCCCGACAGCAAAGGAGTGGAGCTGCGGCCACCAGGCATCGCTTGCACCGTCCGTTTCAATACGTTTGGCTGCATACTTCTTGGCAATGGCAGAGATAACAGAGCTGTCCAGTCCGCCCGAAAGAAGTACTCCGTAAGGTACGTCGGACATCAGCTGGCGGTGTACTGCTTCTTCAAGAGCGTCATGAATCTGCCGGCAGGGAGAGGTGCCGTTTTCTTTCGCCACTTTTTCATAATCCATCCAGTCGCGGGTATACCAGCGTTTCATTTTTCCTTCTTTACTGTGATAGTAGTGTCCGGGAAGGAAGGGCTCGTACTCGTCGCAGAATCCTTCGAGTGCCTTGAGCTCGCTGCCAAAGTAGATGTGTCCTTCGGAATCTTTTCCTATATATAAAGGTATTACTCCGATGGGGTCACGGGCGATCAGGTATTCATCTTTCTCTTCATCATAAAGGGCGAAAGCAAAAATACCGTTGAGATCCTCAAGGAAACGGATGCCTTTGTCGCGGTAAAGTGCAAGGATCACTTCACAGTCACTTCCAGTCTGGAACTCGTAACGGCCGGCATACCGGGCACGGATGTCACGGTGATTATAAATTTCGCCATTGACGGCCAGTACCAGTTTCCGGTCGGGCGAGTAAAGGGGCTGTCCTCCGCTTTGAGGGTCGACGATAGAAAGGCGTTCGTGTGCCAGGATGGCACTTCCACCACAATAAATTCCACTCCAGTCGGGTCCCCGATGCCGAATTTTCCGTGCCATCTGTAAGGCTTTGCTTCTGAGCTCTCTGCTCTGAATTTTTATATTAAAAATTCCTGCTATTCCACACATAATCGTAATTGTTTTAAAGGGTTAATGTCTGATGATGAATAAACTACGTGCTGTTCACCGCTTGGCGTTTAAATATTTTTCTATCTCTGTCGCTGCTGCACGTCCGCTTGCCATGGCACGCACCACAAGGCTTGCGCCTGTTGCCGCGTCTCCGGCGATGAATACGTTTTCGGCAAATACTGGCTGTTCGGGTTTGAGGAATCCCATCGCTAATAAAACCATATCTGCTTCGATTATTTCCTTTTTTCCGGTCGGCTTCATAACAGAGCGTTCGTTGACGGGGTCCGGTAACCATTCCACTTCTTCCACTTCCACTCCGGTGACTTTACCGTTCTTTCCGAGGAACCGGTTGGAAGTCAGGCTCCAGCGACGGATACAGCCTTCTTCGTGGCTGGAGGTGGTTTTCAGTACAGCCGGCCATTGTGGCCACGGAGTGGCAGGATTATGGGCAACAGGAGGCTTGGGCATGATTTCGATTTGTGTCACGCAGGCCGCCCCTTGACGAATGCTTGTGCCGATACAATCGGAGCCTGTGTCTCCGCCACCGATGACCAGCACTTTTCGGCCTTTCGCATTTACTTGCCCGTCTTTGGAAAAAGTTTCTCCTTCAATGATTCGGTTTTGTCCGCTCAACAGCTCAAGAGCGAAATGGATTCCTTTCAACTCGCGTCCCGGAATGGGCAGATCCCGGGGTGTTTCCGCTCCGGTGCAGATGCAATAGGCATCGAAATCGGAAGTGCGACTCTCCGGAGTGAGTTTATGCGTGTCGATCTCGGTTCCCATTCTGAATTCAATGCCTTCCGCTTCCAGGAGCTTCATCCGGCGGTCGATAATGACTTTATTCAGTTTGAAATTGGGGATTCCGTAGCGAAGTAATCCACCCGGAGCTGCTGCTTTATCGAAAACGGTGACGGCATACCCCGAGCGGTTCAAGCGGTTGGCAACCGTCAGTCCGGCAGGGCCGGAACCGATGACGGCTACCCGTTTTTCATTTCGTTTGGGAATTGCCGGCATGATATAACCTTCTCGGAAAGCTGCTTCCACGATGGCTGCTTCATTTTCACGGATGGTGACAGGGGCGTCACACGATAGCTTCAGTACGCACGACTTCTCACAGAGTGCCGGGCAGATGCGTCCGGTAAACTCCGGGAAGTCGCACGTGGCAGACAATATCTGGTAGGCCTCACGCCATTTTCCCTTGTAGAGTGCGTCTTGCCATTCGGGTTGCTTGTTGCCCAACGGACAAGCCCAATGGCAGAAGGGGACACCGCAATCCATGCAGCGTGAAGCCTGAAGTTTGCGGTCACTTGTGTTGAGGGTCTGTTCCACCTCACTGAAATCAGTGATGCGCTCGTGTACGGGGCGGTATCCGGCCTCGTGACGGGGAATATTTAAGAATGCTTTTGGATCTCCCATTTTGATTTACGATTTTATAGTTTACGATTGAGATTGGTATCTGATATACAGGTTCGGCGGCTTATCTAATAGTCTCTCTGCATATCTGCGATTTTCTGTTGCAGTTTCCGCATCTGTTCTTCCTGCAACACCTTTTTATATTCGATCGGTACCACCTGGATGAATTCGTCCACGCAGTGATTCCAATTGTCGAGCATGGTGCGTGCCAGTTTTGAGCCTGTATAGAGATAATGTTGGCGGATCAGTTCATGAAGTTCTTTGCGATAGCCGGCTTCTTCGATCAGTGAAAGTTCCACCATCTCCATGTTGCAGAAATAGTCGAAGTTTCCTTCTTTGTTCCATACATAGGCTACGCCGCCCGACATGCCGGCTGCAAAGTTGCGTCCGGTCTGTCCTAGCACGACCACCCGTCCGCCGGTCATGTATTCGCAACAATGGTCACCCACACCTTCGACAACAGCGACGGCTCCGGAGTTTCTCACCGCAAAACGTTCGCCCGCACGTCCATTGATGTATACTTCACCACTGGTGGCTCCGTATAGCAGGGTGTTTCCGGCAATAGTGTTTTCTTCCGCTTCGAAATTGCTTCGTACCGGTGGAAGTACGGTGATACGTCCGCCACTCAATCCTTTTCCCAAATAGTCGTTGGCTTCGCCCTCCAGCTTGAAGTTGACTCCCGGTACAAGGAAGGCACCGAATGACTGTCCGGCGGAACCTTTGAATTTGACGTTCAGCGTATGTTCCGGCAGACCTTTTTCTCCATACCGGGTAGCGATGGCACCTGAGAGCATGGCACCGCACGCGCGGTCAGTGTTGGCAATGGTATATTCCAGAGAGACTTCCCGTTGGCGTTCGATGGCTTCGCGGGCGGCATGGATTATTTCCACATCTTTCACCGCCGAGATACCGTGGTCCTGATTGGTGGTATGCAGAATGGCAGCCCGGTTGTCAACCCGTGCCAGCAACCTGCTGAAGTCAATCAGGCTGTGCTTGGGGAGTATATCTTGGGGTTTGCGTTCGATCAGGTCCGTCCGTCCGATAATGTCGTCCAGCTTTTCGACACCTATTTCCGCAAGATACTCGCGTACCTCCTGTGCCAGGAAAGTGAAGAAGTTCACCAGGTATTCGCTGCGTCCGTGGAAGCGTCTACGTAATTCTTCATTTTGTGTGGCCACACCTACCGGGCAAGTATTCTGATGACACTTGCGCATCATGACACATCCCAGAACAATCAGGGCAGAGGTGGCAAATCCAAACTCTTCGGCCCCCAACATTGCCATCAGGATGATGTCCCGTCCGGTTTTCAGCTGTCCGTCCACCTGGAGCATGACTTGACCTCTCAGTCCGTTCAGCACCAGGGTTTGCTGGGTTTCACTCAATCCTAATTCGGGTGGGATGCCGGCGTAACGGATGGAAGAGGCGGGTGAAGCTCCTGTTCCGCCTTCGGCACCGGAGATGACGATCAGGTCGGCTTTGGCCTTGGCTACACCTGCGGCAATGGTGCCGACTCCGCTTTCGGCTACCAGTTTGACACTGATTCTCGCCCGGGGATTTACGTTTTTCAAGTCGAAGATAAGTTGTGCCAGATCTTCGATTGAATAAATATCATGGTGAGGAGGAGGGGAAATCAGCGAGATGCCCGGTATGGAGTGACGGGTACGGGCTATCACTTCGTCCACCTTATAGCCGGGCAACTGTCCGCCTTCGCCCGGCTTGGCGCCTTGTGCAATCTTGATCTGTATTTCATCCGCGTTTACCAGATATTCGGCAGTCACGCCAAAACGTCCCGAAGCTACCTGTTTGATGGCACTTCTCAGGTTTGTTCCGTCCGGACGCGGGGTGAATCGCTTGGCATCTTCACCTCCTTCACCGGTATTGCTCCGTCCGTGAATGGCATTCATGGCGATGGCCATTGTCTCGTGTGCTTCCCGACTGATCGAACCGTAACTCATGGCACCGGTAACAAAACGTTTCATGATGTTTTCAACGGGCTCTACCTTGTCGATAGAGATAGGCGACCGTTTGAATCCCAGGAAATCGCGCAGAAAGATGGGCATTTCTTTTTCATCTGCCATTTGTGTAAACTCTTTGAATTTCTTGTAGCTGCCCAGGCGGGTTGCCAGTTGCAGGGCACTGATCGTTTCCGGATTCCAGGCATGTTTTTCCCCGTCTTTTCGGAAAGAGTATAAGCCTTTGTTGGGTAGAATGTCATCACTGTTTTCCGCTGCGAATCCTTCATTGTGGAAAGCGATGGCATCTTTGGCTACCTCTTCAAGCCGGATGCCGCCGATGGTAGAGGGCAGGCCGCCGAAACAAGCCTTGCTCAGTTCTTCGCTTAATCCTATAGCTTCGAATATTTTTGCTCCCCGGTATGAACGGATGGTACTGATCCCCATTTTACTCATGATTTTGAAGAGCCCTTTGCAGATGGCTTTGATGTAGTTCTTTTCTGCTGTGGCATAATCGAGTTGGATATCTTTACCGGTAACGAGCTTGTCGAGAATGGCAAAGGCCATGTAGGGGTTCAATGCGCTGGCTCCGAAGCCAAGTAGCAGGGCTGCATGCATCACTTCGCGTATCTCGCCGCTTTCTACTACCAGAGCAGTCTGGACACGTTTGCCCACTGAGATCAGATAATGATGCACTGCACTGACAGCCAGTAAGGATGGAATGGCAGCATGTGTGGCATCGACCTCTCTGTCGGTCAGTACGATGTAGTTGACTCCCTCTACGACGGAGGCTTCTGCCTGCTTGCACAGGGCGGTCAGTGCCTCTTGAAGTCCGGCTTTTCCTTTATCAGCCTCAAACAGCATGGGCAGCTTTACCGTTTTGAATCCTTTATACCGGATATTGCATAAGATATCCAGTTGGGCATTGTTCAGTACAGGGTGGTTGAGGCGCACCATTTTGCAATGACTCTCGCTGGGGGTGAGAATGTTCATGCCCACAGCACCGATATATTCCGTCAGCGACATCACCAATTCCTCGCGGATGGGATCGATGGGAGGGTTTGTCACCTGTGCAAATTGTTGCCGGAAGTAATTGTACAAGAGTTGTGGTTTATCCGAGAGTACGGCCAGGGGGGTGTCGTTGCCCATCGAATTGATCGGTTCGGCCCCTCCGGTCGCCATCGGGGTGATGATCTTTTCGATGTCTTCTTTTGAATAGCCGAAGGTACGTAGCATGCGGCCGTAGTTCTCTACACTGTGTGATACTTTACGTCCACTTTTCAGTTCATTCAGTTCAATCCGGTTGTTGGCGAGCCAGGTACGGTAAGGCTTGGCCTCCGCCAACTGTTTTTTCAGTTCACCGTCGTAGTAGATCTCACCTTTTTCGGTGTCTACCAGCAATATCTTGCCTGGTTGCAGGCGTCCTTTCTCTTTGATATCTCCGGGTTCGAAGTCCATTACGCCGACTTCGGAGGCCACTACCATCATGTTGTTGTGAGTAATCAGATAGCG
>OOAO01001924.1_pt1 | contig 15503 bp, 9 predicted proteins | sample 1671821 | NCBI WGS metagenome assembly OOAO01 (sample SAMN06348196, study PRJEB24527) | human gut metagenome | biome: human gut; feature: ankylosing spondylitis patient; material: feces | host: Homo sapiens | place: China | collected 2015-10 | reverse complement strand
CGACTTTATCTTCCGCAATCCCGATACGCTGGAAGAGATTGCCCGCGTCAAAAACTTGAAAGAACTCCAAAACATCCTTTTTGCGGTTCCGGCAGAGTCGTTCCTCTATCATATCAGCCGCAATCATGTGAGCCGCTGGCTCTATTCGCGTGCCATGTTCCCCATTGGCGAGTTCTTGAAACCTATTACCTGGAACAGTCTTCAGGATGTAGATGCCCACCGTAAAATCATTTTCGAGGCAATCGTAAAGTATCGCAAGATGAAGAATCAGGGTGTGGTGGCTGTCTTTAAGCGTGACCGCTTTGACCGCTACTCGAACTTCGCCCGCATTGGCGACGGTTCATTGGGCGGTAAAGGACGTGGCCTGGCATTCATTGACAATATGGTGAAGCACCATCCGGAATTCGACGAATTTGAGAATGCCCGCGTCGCTATACCCAAAACGGTAGTGCTTTGTACGGATGTATTCGACGAGTTCATGGATACCAACAATCTGTATCAAATAGCCCTCTCTGATGCGGATGATGATTTGATTTTACGATACTTCCTGAAAGCCAAACTGCCCGACCGCTTGGTTGAGGACTTTTTCACTTTCTTTGATGTAGTAAAATCCCCTATCGCTATCCGTTCTTCCTCACTATTGGAAGATTCGCATTACCAGCCTTTCGCCGGAATATACAATACTTATATGATTCCTTATCTGGACGACAAGTATGAAATGCTCCGCATGCTCAGCGATGCCATCAAGGGAGTTTACGCTTCTGTATATTTCCGCGATTCAAAAGCCTATATGCAAGCAACAAGCAACGTTATCGACCAGGAGAAAATGGCAGTCATCCTGCAAGAGGTAGTCGGAAATCAGTATGGCGACCGTTACTATCCATCCATGTCGGGTGTAGCACGCTCGCTCAACTACTACCCTATCGGAGATGAAAAGGCGGAAGAGGGCATTGTCAATCTGGCACTCGGATTGGGTAAATATATTGTAGACGGCGGTATGACACTTCGTTTCTCTCCCTATCACCCCAACCAGGTCTTGCAAACCAGCGAGATGGAGATTGCACTAAAAGAAACCCAAACACGTTTTTATGCGCTCGACCTGCGTAATGCCGGTCATAACTTCTCCATTGATGACGGTTTCAACCTATTGAAATTACATGTTAAAGAGGCTGAGAAAGACGGTTCCCTCAATTATATAGCTTCCACCTATGACCCTTACGACCAGATAATCCGTGACGGTTTATATCCGGGTGGGCGTAAAGTGATCACCTTTGCCAATATCTTGCAGCATGATGTATTCCCACTACCCCGTATCTTACAATTGGCATTGAAATACGGACAGCAGGAAATGCGCCGCCCTGTTGAAATCGAATTCGCAGCTACCATGAGCCGGGAAAAAGACAAGACCGGCACATTCTATCTGTTACAAATCCGTCCGATTGTCGATAGTAAGGAAATGCTTGATGAGGACCTTACAGCCATTCCCGATGAACAACTATTGCTCCGTTCCAACAATTCATTAGGACATGGAATAATGAATGAATTGCAGGATGTAATTTACGTAAAAACCGATGATTACAGCGCTTCCCACAATCAGGAAATAGCCTGGGAGATAGAAAAACTGAACCAGCAATTCTTGAACGAAGGAAAGAACTACGTCCTGATAGGCCCGGGCCGCTGGGGCAGTAGCGATACATGGCTCGGCATTCCTGTAAAATGGCCTCATATCAGTGCAGCACGTATTATTGTAGAAGCCGGGCTGACAAACTATCGTGTCGATCCCAGCCAGGGAACGCACTTTTTTCAGAACCTGACTTCTTTCGGTGTCGGTTATTTCACAATCAACGCGTTTATAAATGACGGTGTATATAATCAAGACTTTCTGAATGCGCAACCTGCTGTACATGAGACCAAATACCTGCGTCATGTACACTTTGAACATCCGATAACAGCTAAGATGGACGGAAAGAAAAAGCAAGGAATAGTATAACTACCCGAACCGTAACATTTTATAATTAAAAATAAGCTAAAAAGTACATTAATCAACTTTTCTTTTTTTGTAGGAAATGGGACAAATGATGTCCCATTTTTCATTTATCGCTGTAAAATAGAGCTTTACACGGTTATTTTATTGCCAAAAAACAGTATCTTTGCGCCCAGTTTCAAGTTTTAATAGGTAAAAAAGATAATTAAGTATTGTCAATGGGCAAAAAATACACAACTATTTTAACTCTGTTTGTCATAATATCAGTTTTATTCGCGGGATGCGAACAAGACGAAAGACATGCTACAGGTTATGGCACAATGAACATACAACTATCCGCTAATCCAAGCATGATAGAAGTAGGCAGTTCATCCGATACACGCGGTCAATCCGATAAGCAATCGGCTATTACGACCACCCGTATGGAAGAAGTACCGGAAGCGTCATCATTTTCATTATCTTTATCCAATGAAAAGGCAGAAGTGAAGCATTGGGATTCTTATGCAGACTTTAAAGAAGGAGAGAAAATAGCTATTGGCAATTACACGCTGAAGGCCTACTATGGTGACGAAAAGAAAGAAGGTTTTAATGCTGCCTACTATGAAGGAAGTACAAATATCCAGATCCTTGAGAATCAGAATACCACTGCTGACATCACCTGCTACATAGCCAATGTACAGCTTACCGTGATTTGTTCAGAAGCTGTTCAAAAGTATTTTACAACATTTGAGATGCAGGCCCGTTCAAACACCGGCACAACTATTGATATTGCAAAAGACGACCAACGTCCTGTCTATTTAAAGCCCGGCAGTTTACAACTTGAAGCAAAAGTAAAAAAACAAAATGGTATAGGACAAACTTTAAGACTACTGGATATTGATGAGACCGAAGCACGCCAGCACTACATTATTCAAGTCGATGTAAATGGTGGTGATACGGGAAGTGGAACATTGAACATTACCTATAATACCGTCAAATCCGAAGAGGTTGTAACAATAGATATTTCGGACGCATCGCTCAATTTAAAAGCTCCGGAATTTACTGCGCAAGGTTTTGATAACGGTCAAACTATTACCTTACGTGAAGGTTCTCAACCGGAATCAATGAAAGTTACTTTAAATGCCCGTGCAGGTATCAGAGAGTGTGATTTACTTATAGAATCTCCTTATTTGAATTCTGAACCAGTAGGAATAGATGGTTTAGTGAAGCTTGTGCCTACAAGTGATGCCGCCAAAGCGATGAAACAGAAAGTAGTAGACAAAGGACTACGTCTTCTCGGACTGGAGGATGGAAAGATAGAACGGTTGGCATTGATTGACTTTACACAATTAATAATGAATATGGTATGTACCGGAGATAATGACGAATCCAGTAAGTTTACCCTACGTGCAGTGGATAAACGAGGTGTAGTACATGAAACGGAACTCTCCTTTACTACTACTTTGCAAAGCAATCAATTCTCATTCCCTGCAATTGCCAAAACGGTACTTATTGGAAGCACTGAAGCCGAAGCAGAAATTAACCTCTTAACATCCGGCATTACAGGAGAACAGGATGTTAATAATGTTATCTTTGAATACAAAAATGAAGCGAGCGAATGGGTAAAAGCTACCACCGAATGGGTAAGCGATAATACAGAAGAGGTCAAAAAACATAAAGTAAAAATCAAGAAGTTGCCCGAAATACATAGAAACTTAGTAGTACGCGCACGATATGGTAGTAAAATTTCTGAAGAACAGACATTGAGCTACCATATACCAGAATTTACTATTACGGCTGATGAGAATGACATCTGGGCACGGAAAGCAACTTTACAGGTAAAAGCTAACACAGTAGAAGCTCAAAATGCAGTACTGAAATATTTAAAATTGACATACAACGGTTCTGAAATATCAACTACGCGAAAAGGAAATACATACTTGTGGAGTGGATTAGAACCTGGAGTTACATATACCATAGTCGGAATATGCAATGAAGGTGGAGAGGTTACAAATAATGTAGAATACTCCTTACTAACAGAAGCAAAAATACAGTTGCCCAATCCAACATTTAACGAATGGACTTCTGGACGTTACAACGGGACAACTATAAAGGTGGCCCATGGGCAAAACGAGGAGCTGGATTCGATTTTTCTGGATATACAACAACAGAAGAATATCAAAAAACAACATTAAGTGTAAATACGCCTGTAGCATGGGAAAATGTAAATGAAAAAACAATGCCAAATTTAACAGGAAATGCTGTTAATACTTGGTATATTGTACCCTCTACAGATAAAGTCATAATTGATGATAACACATATGTAAGAATAAGGAATGTAAGTTGGAGTGGAGTAGGAGGCGATATTTCCCCATTAGGTAGTATTGGATATTTTATAAATAAAAACGAATGTTATGCCAGTTTTCCTGGATTTGAACAATTAAATACTCCATCAATAACCTTACAACAATCTGCAGGTCGATTATTTTTAGGTTCTTATTCATATCAAAACGAAAAAGATATAGTAAATGAAGGATATCCTTTCTTTAATCGTCCTTCTCAATTAAAATTTAAATACAAATATACATCCAAAACAAGTGGGCTTACCACCGACAAAGGATATGTAAGAATTATGCTACGGAAAGGTTCTAAAAGTATATTAAAGGATAAAGAATATCTTGAATTAGATTTGGATGAAACAGCTAATATATTAACAAAAACTCTTGATATCCAATACCCATCAGTAGGATGTGAAAAACCAGATAATATATGTATAATGTTTTGTTCTTCTATTGGTGGAAAAGATTGGTTAACGAGCGAAGAAAAAATTGATAATCCAAGTGTTACAAGCCCAGAAAGCAAAGCTCAAGCCTGTGTTACCGGCTCCGAATTATATATTGACGATATTGAATTAATCTATTAATTATATAGATATGAAGAAACTATACACCTTTTTTTATTTATGCTGTATTCTAATCAGTTTTATTGCATGTGATAGAGAAAAAGTAGAATATACAGAAGGAGGCGATCCTCAAATGGTGGATATACGTTTAAAAGAACTTTTAAACGTACAAGTAACAGAAGCTCCTACAGCACGTTCTGTTACAAATACCGATGAATACATTGTTTCATTATACACAAAAGACAATAGTTTAGTAGAATCATGGACTTATAAAGATATTCCGGACTTAATCAGTGTATTATCCGGTGATTATTATATCAAAGCAATGTCCCATCAATTAAAACAGGTGGATACGAAAGCATATTTTGAAGGGACTTCGGAAGTCTTCAGTATTAAGCCAAGTGCTATTACAGAAGTAAAACCGATTACATGTGAAATGAAAAACATAAAAGCGGTGGTTACTTTCGATGAAGCCCTTAAAAAATTTTTGGGGACAGATGTTACCGTTACCATAGTTGTTGGAGAGAACTCCCATACTTATTCAGATATTGAAGAGGCCATCAACAATCCTATCTATTTTGCACCTGCAAAAGGTGAAATTACAGTGGTCTATGTAATCTTTGACGGTACAGTGGATACCTATAAAGAAAACTTTACTAAAACATACTCTGCGACATCAGGCAGTGCAGTGAACATTAACTTTACATTAACAAATGTGAGTGAAGATGTTATCGAAGATTCCGGTTTGGTATCTTTAAAAATGAAAGTAGATTTAAGTGTGACAATTATTGATAAAAATTATAACATCATAGCTGGTGAGGAAACAATCCCTGATGATGAAGATGAAGAAGAAGATAAAACTAAGCCTACTATTACAGGGCGTGGTTTTGATATAAAAGAAGCCCAAAAAGTTCCTTCCAGTGGCCAACTGACGTGTGTAGTGGATATTACTGCTTCTAATCGTTTGACACATTTGTATGTGACGATTGACTCGGAAGTTCTTACCGAAGACGAATTGGCCGGAGTAGGCTTGAAAAAGAGCTTTGATCTTGCTTATCCGGAAGAATTGCAAGAAGGATTAGGTAGTTTAGGATTCCCTGTTGCAGATCAGGTAATCGGACAGAAATCATTAGAATTCAATATTACAACTTTCGTTCCATTGCTTGCCGGTTTAGGTTCCGGTACGCACAAGTTCATAATCAAAGCAGTTGATCAAAACAACGTGGTAACAGAAGAAACGTTGACATTGATTACCGGCAACTAATAAAATATGAAAAAGCTATTTTTATATATCTTATTATGCGTTCTATGCTGTCTGACTTCTTGTAGTGAAGAAGAATTGAACGGCAATGGAATTTTAGCCTTATCGGTTAAGATGGGAGCAAGTGTTCCTTCTACTACCCGCACTCTGCCAACGCTTGATGAACTCAATAACGGCTGTGTCGTCAAACTTCGTAATAGCGATAGTAAACTAATCCGGGAGTACGAAGGAATCAGCACTGTACCTTCAAGTCTAGAATTAGTCACAGGCATGTATACAATAAGCGGGTCAGCCGGCATCAAAGTAGATGCGGCATATGATGCACCTTATTATAGTGGTTCTATGAACTTTGAGATTAAACGAAATCAAACGACCCCCATTACTCTTCCTCTCTATGTACAGAACACTGTGGTAACCACAGCTTATACAGAAGTAGCTGCTGCAAAGTTTAAAAGCAGTAAAGTAACCGTATCCATGTCAAGAGGAGCTTTGGAATTTGATAAAGAGCATCCGGAACTGACTGGTTATTTTATGCTTCCTACAGGAGAAACGGAATTGGACTGGAAAGTCGAAGCAGTGACAGTAGATGATATTTCCTACACTAAAGAAGGCACATTGAAAGATATAAAAATATCTACCAAATATACTCTGACTTTTGATTACGAAGAATTAGACCCACAAGATGGCGGTATGGCCATAACCTTGAATGTAGCCGAAGAGCCTATGTTAAAAGCATGGAATATAGGGATTAGCCGGCAACCTCGTATAGAACGATATGAAAATGGTGTTTTTCACTCCTTAAATGACCCTGTTAACTTTGCTCTTGACGATTCCGGAAAAGATGTAGACGTATTTGTTCTTACTACTTCGGAACTTAAAAGTTTAACACTAACATGCCCGGAATTTATTTCAAAGGTAGGCTTAAAATCAAGCTCTATTGATGTACTGACGATGGCGGATAATGTCAAAGAAACTATCAAAGATAAGGTTACTTTTGCAAATTACTATGACGAAGAGACTACCAACTCTATTGTTAAAATGACTTTTAAGGCTGCATTTTTTGCCGCTTTCGCAAAAAAAGAAGGAGAAGAAGACAAAGGGGGAGATTATCTGGTAGTTATAAAAGCAACCGATGCCAATGGTAAATATCGCACGGCAAATTTACGTATTTTAGTATCGAATGCTATTGTAACCACAGAATTGGTAAATGACTATGCCGTTTGGGCACATAGAGTTACAGTAGAAGCAAATGTCAACAAAACGGCCTATGACGCAGCGGAATCAAAAGATTTAGCTTTTGAATATAGAGTATTAGGCAGTGAAAATGAATGGGATAAAGCTGTTGCCACAATTGAAGAAAACAACCAAAGTAAAATGTCCGCACTTATCACAGGACTTACCCCTGGTACAACTTACGAATATCGAGCATGGTGCTCAGGTCAAAGCAGTGAATCGCCAACCTATACATTCACCACGGAACGAACAATCCAACTTAAGAACTCCAGCTTTGAGGATTGGTCGCAACCGGACAAGCCCCTACTCTTATACAAAAGTGGAGACGATATGTATTGGGATAGTGGTAACTGGGGGTCCACAACCCTTTCTGCTAACGATAATGTCACTACTTATGACGAGTCGTTGAGAGCACCGGGAACAACCGGCACACGTTCTATCAAGATGAAATCCGCCTTTGTCGGTTTAGGTTCTATCGGCAAATTTGCAGCTGGTAATGCCTTTGTGGGCAAATATATCAAAACTATCGGAACAAGCGGTGCGCAAATAGGTTTTGGGCGTCCACACGCTGCCCGCCCGGATAAATTAGTAGGATATGCCAAATACAATCCCGTTGCCATAAATTATTCCGATTTAGATTATGTAAAAAAAGGCGATATGGACAACGGATATGTTTATGTAGCTATTGGTGACTGGCCGGAAGACGGAACCGGTGACAATAATGTTCCATTTCTGGTAGACACTTCTGCTAAAAAGTTTTTCGACAAAACAGGGCCAAATGTCATTGCCTATGGAGAGATTATTTTCCCGGAAGCAACAGAGGGGGATGGTATGATACCTTTTGAAATAGAGTTAAAATACAAAGATACAAATCGTAAAGCCAAATATATCATTCTGGTAGCAACTTCCAGCCGATACGGTGATTACTTTACCGGTGGTACCGGTAGTACATTATGGTTAGACGACTTAGAATTGATTTATAATAATGATTAAACTAATAATAAAGTTTATATTTCTCATTAGCCTGCTATGTAGCATAATTCCGACAATAAATGCTCAGGGAATGAGAAATATAACGATGCATAAGTTTGTACCCAAAGGTCAATGGATCGTGGGCAGTTCAATCTCTTATTCACAGTCCGAACAGAAAGATTATAATTTTCTTGTAATAGAATCTGTGTCTGGAGATGGATACACTTTCAAAATCAGTCCATTATTATGTTATGCTTTTGCAGATAATATGGCTGCAGGCGGACGTTTCGGTTATAAACGTTCGCTGACCAAAATCAACCAGATGGATTTGGAAATAGGTGAAGACCTAAGTTTTAACTTGAACGATGTTTATTCTTTGAGCCACAGTTATTCCGGTATGGCTATGTTTAGAAATTATATCAGCCTGGGTAACAGCAGACGATTCGCTTTATTTGCAGAAACCCAGCTAACGTTTGAAGGCGGACAGTCTAAATTCATAAATGGTAAAGGAGATGATCTTACCGGTACATTCAGTAAAAAGTACAGTGTAGAGTTAGGAGTAGCTCCGGGATTAGTAGCTTTCATAAACAATTATACGGCAGTGGAAGTGAATATTGGTGTATTAGGTCTCAATTATGGGCATACCCGTCAGGTAACCGATCAGATACATATCGCTAATCAATCTTCCAGTTCCATCAATTTTAGAATCAATATATTCTCTATTGGAATGGGGATTGCTTTTTATTTATAAGAATACAGCCAATGAATACATATATCAGAATATTGTGTTGCACTTGCCTAGTCTGTCTTGCTTTTCCTTTATATGCTCAAACCGACACTTTAAGGATAGCAGATGACCATAAGATAACCAATGTATCAGATACAATCTCTGAAAAGAGATTTTTAGGAAGGTTCGACAGAGGAATTGTGAACCATTTGTTCGTGAAACGAAAAACATGGATGACTGGCTTAACCGTATCCTATGCCGGATACGACAGTGAAGATACTCAATTCTTATCACTATTGAAAGATTTTGATTGTAAAGCGAAGTTATTCACGATCAATCCTTTTGTTGGCTACTTCATTAAAGAAAACATTTGTATCGGTATTAAATTTGGATACCAAAACGTATACGCCAATTTAGGGAATATAAGTTTGGATATAGATGATGACTTAAGCTTCTCACTAAAAAACATGTCTTTTGACGAGCACTTGCTAAGTACCACCGTTTTCTATCGTTCATACGTAGGGCTGGACAGGGGAAAACGTTTTGGGCTTTTCAATGAAACCTCTCTCTCATTCAACACAGGCAGTTCACGTTACAAACGTGGTAGTGAAGAAAATTTTAAAGATACTCAAACACGTATTCGTGAAGTACACATCGGATTAAATCCGGGAGCTACAGTATTTATTATGGAGAATATCAGTGCAGAACTTTCATTCGGAGTGGCAGGATTCAAATATAGGGAAGAGAATCAAACCACCAATGGAGAAAGTTCCGGTTGGAGAAAATCAAGTGGCGCGAATTTCAAAATTAATATACTGAATATAAGCATAGGTATTGTTGCATATTTATAATTATGAAGAGAAGAATTCTAAATATCAGCCTCATATTGATTTGTTTCCTATCTTGTATGCAAATCAATATTTCCTGTATCAGCAATGATATTCCCTACCCGGTCATCTCACTTCAGATACTTACATTTGAAGTAGAAGGACAGGAAGGAAGTACAATTATCGATAAGGTAACTCGTACTGTCACTGTACCGTTAAAAGAGACTATCAATTTAAAAGAGGTAGTAGTCAAACAGTGTAAGGTGACCGAAGGTGTAGAAGCTCCATTGGACTCTGCAACAGTTATTGACTTATCTTCACCCAAGAAGTATACTATATCTTTATATCAAGACTATGAATGGACAATCCAAGCAAGTCAGACAATTGAAAGAAAATTGACAATCAAGAATCAGTTCGGTAAACCTAAAATCAATAGCAAGACACATGAAATCACTGCCGAAGTTGCTAAAACGGCCAGCCAAAAGAACGTATATATATCAGATATCAAATTAGGTCCGGCCGAAATCTCAACCCAGACTTTCTTAGATCCATCAGGAAACGAGATAGAGATTCCATTAAACACTGCCCTTGATTTTTCTTTTCCAAAGACCGTGATAGTACGCTACCATGACATTGAAGAGAAATGGACTATCTCCATATCTAGAAGTGATAAAAGTGTGGCAACCGGCGAAGCTGACGCATGGGTCAATGTGGCATGGCTTCATGGTAATGGTGAAGAAGGCGCCAACAATGGATTTGAATATAAACCTGCAGATTCTTCAGAATGGAAGGTCATAGCAGCCGAAAATGTAAACGACGATGACGGAGAATTAACTGCACGTCTTTCAGGATTGAAGTCTAACACAACCTATGTTTACCGTGCTTATTCGGGTAGTGACTACGGAGAAGAAGTATCTTTTACTACAAGTGAACCCGTTACACTGCCGGGCGGTTCTTTCGACGAATGGCATCAAGTAGATAAAGTTTGGAATCCTTGGGCTATAAACGGTACTCCTATTTGGGATACTGGAAATAAAGGCGCCACTACAATGGGAGATAGTAACACTCAACCGACTGATGACACTTGGAATGGTAAAGGAAAAGCGGCCAGGCTTGAATCCAAATTTATAGGTCTCGGCAGTATTGGCAAGTTTGCTGCCGGTAATTTATTCATTGGAGAATATATCAGAACTGAAGGAACGAATGGAGTACTTGATTTCGGGAAACCTTTTACAGCTCGGCCGACCAAACTAAAAGGACATTACAAATACTCTACAGCCCCAATATCTTATGTATCTTCCGGATATGAACATTTGAAAGAAAAGCCGGACACTTGTGCTATCTATATAGCACTGACAGATTGGAAAGAACCTTTAGAGATACGTACCAAACCCTCTGATTTATCTGTATTCAACAAGAATGATCCGGGTGTCATTGCCTATGCAGAATTTTATAGTGGCGAGACAGTCACAGAATATAAGTCATTCGAACTGACTTTGGACTATCGGGACACAAGTCGGGTTCCTACTTATTTAGTTCTCGTTTGCTCTGCCAGTAAATTTGGTGATTTCTTTGTAGGTGGACCTGGAGCTTTACTTTATGTAGACGATTTCAGTTTAGAATACGATTACTAAATAAACACACCGTGTATTCACTCATAATGCATGGTGTGTTCTATATTAACAAACCGCCGCAGCGTTATCACCACCACCTCGCTCGGCGCAAAAAAACGTACGTTCTTACGGGACGTACCGATACCATTAGTAATGATAATCGGCGTATTATTTGAGTTATACCTCAACCCGGTAAGGAAACGCTGCCCATAACGAGACGGAATGACAGGAGCATACAGTCCGAATAAAGTAACCTGTCCGCCATGCGTATGTCCGGCAAGCACAAGGTCGGTATTGGTAACAGGAACATCCTCGGCATAGTCGGGAGTATGCGAAAGCAATATAACGAAGTCATCGGGAGAGAGCGAAAGCGTAGGCGACTGCCCGTTCTGTCCAAGGTTAAAAGGATTGCGTACTCCGGCTATCACAATCCGCCCACCGTTTCGTTTCAGAGTATCGGCTTCATGCTCCAGTAAGTGAATACCTTGACGTTCCATTTCCTTCAGGATATCATCATAACAAGCTTCATAATCATTGTTTCCAAGAACGGCATAAGTCCCCAAAGGTGTTTTCACAGCTCCCAATGCCGCAATGACATCCGGAACATACTCACAACCTTCATGCAAATCACCACCTATCAGCAGAGCATCGAGACGCAAATCATTCAGCAGGCGGGTTATATCCCTCAATCCTTTCTCCTTCAACAAACTCCGGTAATGCAAATCGGAAACAAACCCCAGCCTGCATCCGTCGAACGCGGCAGGTACATCACGGTGTGCAAACTCATACTTCCTGACACGCTTCACATTCTTATATCCGGATGCCGAAGACTTGGACATCCGAATGGAATACTCTTCAGGGAGAGGTGAGGTAAAACTTTGCGTAGACCGACACGAAGAAAAGAACAGCAATCCCAAAACAGAAAAAAACAACAGGCTCTTACACCCTCTATAACACAACACCTGACCCATAGACTTATCTTTATTGTTTGATACAATGAATAATTTTACCCGAACAGTAGTGCAAAGATAACAAATCCTTTAACTATCTTTGTGGTATAACTTTCTAAAAGAACAACATGAAAGCAATAACGACCAACTCGTTCTACGCATGGATACTCGCCGCCCGTCCCAAGACATTGACGGGAGCTGTCATTCCCGTACTGATAGGCTCTTCCCTGGCATTCGCCGATGGAAAATTCGACATCATACCGGCACTGCTATGCGTATTGTTCGCCTGCGGCATGCAGATTGCCGCCAACTTCATCAACGACCTTTACGATTATCTGAAAGGCAGCGACCGTGCAGACCGCCTCGGCCCCGAACGCGCCTGTGCACAAGGCTGGATTACCCCCATAGCCATGAAACGAGGAATAGCAGGAACGCTTATATTCTCCTGCCTCATGGGTTGCGCCCTGCTGCAACAATGTTGGGGACGCTTACCCCACGGCGGCTGGGAACTGATACTGTTAGGGCTGCTCTGCGTAATATTCGCATTCTTATATACCACCATCCTCTCCTATCAAGGATGGGGCGACCTACTCGTATTGGTTTTCTTCGGCTTCATCCCCGTAGGCGGAACTTACTACGTACAAGCCCATATCATTACGGCCGACGTATGGGTAGCCTCGCTCATCTGCGGCCTGGTAATAGACACCTTACTGGTCGTAAACAACTACCGCGACCGGGAACAGGACGCTCTCAGCGGCAAGCGCACACTGATTGTCCGCTTCGGCGAACCTTTCGGCCGTTACCTGTATCTGGGATTAGGCATAGCAGCCGCCTTGCTCAGCCTATGGTTTGTTTACAACGATAAAATAGAACCGCTTGCTTTCATCTGGGCTCCCTGTGTCTACCTGTACCTGCACGTACTGACATGGCGTAAAATGGCAGCAATACGAAGCGGTAAAAAACTGAACAGCATATTAGGTGAGACTTCACGTAATATGCTGTTCTTTGGCCTGCTGCTGAGCCTTGCCTTTATTCAGTAACTATTATTTCTTTCCGTACATTCTTTCGTAGTACTTCTGATAATCGCCGCTGGTCACCTCTTCCACCCAGTCCTGATTATTCAGATACCATTCGATAGTCTTAACGATACCGACTTCAAATTTTGTTTCGGGATACCAGCCTAAGGCGTCCGTTATCTTGGTGGGGTCGATGGCATAACGCTGGTCGTGACCTAAACGGTCTTTCACGAACGTTATCAACTCTTCGTTTATCCAGCTGATGTCAATCTGTCCGTCGGCGTCTTTCACTTGTTTTTTCAAGACTGCGCGATATTTCGGTTCTTCTTCCATCAGACGGCGGATAGTGGCGATAGTCAGTTTCACAATCTCCAGATTGGTCTTTTCGTTATGGCCGCCTACATTATAAACCTCACCCTCTACGCCTTTGCGCACAACGAGGTCGATGGCTTTGCAATGGTCTTCCACATACAGCCAGTCGCGTACATTGCTGCCGTCACCGTATACAGGAAGGTTCTTACCTTCGAGGATATTCTTTATAATCAACGGAATCAGTTTTTCGGGGAAGTGATACGGGCCGTAGTTATTGGAACAGCGGGTAATGGTAACCGGCATTTTATAGGTATCATGATAGGCCATCACCACCATATCGGCACTGGTCTTAGACGCACTGTACGGGCTATGCGGACACAGCGGCGTATTCTCCGTGAAGAAACCTTCCGCTCCCAGCGAACCGTAAACTTCGTCCGTAGACACCTGGTGATAGCGCACTCCGTTACGCCAGGTAGGATAACCGGATTCGTCCTTTCCCGTTACCCACGCACGACGAGCGGCATCCAGCAGATTCTGAGTACCCAGAATATTAGTCATAAGGAAAAGCTGAGGATTCTCGATACTGCGGTCTACATGACTTTCTGCTGCAAAGTTCACCACATAATCGAATTTATATTTCGCAAACAGTTCGTCGGCAAGAATGCGGTCGCAGATATCGCCTTTAACGAAAAAACAACGTTCATCATCAATATCTTTGGCAACAGTACCCAAATTTCCGGCATAAGTCAGGGCGTCCAATATTACAACTCTTATATCATCGTGCTTCGCCAGAATATACTTTATATAATTAGCTCCGATAAATCCGGCAGCGCCGGTTACAAGATAAGTCTTCATAAATTAAAAATTGAGAATTAAAAATTAAGAAATAGAGAAGTCACATGCTTCTTGTCAGCGGTACGAGTCCGCAAGTTCCATCAAATACTTGCCATATTCCGTCTTGCCCAGTTGTTCACCGAGGCGATGGAGCTGGTCTACATCTATCCATCCTTTGCGCCATGCTATCTCCTCGATACAGCTCACACGGAATCCCTGACGGTTCTGTATGGTAGCAACGAAATTGCTGGCTTCGAGCAGACTGTCGCAGTTACCCGTATCAAGCCAGGCGAAACCACGGCCGAAAAGCTCTACTTTCAGCGTACCTTCTTCCAGATAAAGACGATTGAGGTCGGTAATTTCATATTCACCGCGGGCGGACGGTTTCAAAGCGGCGGCTTTTTCCGTCACTGTGGAGTCATAGAAGTATAAACCGGGAACCGCATAATTGCTCTTGGGCTGTGCAGGCTTCTCTTCCAAAGAAATGGCCTTACCGTCGGCATCGAACTCCACCACGCCATACGCACGCGGGTCTTTTACATAATAACCGAAGATACACGCGCCTTTCTCGATGGAAGCGGCACGCTTCAACATGGCGGAAAAGCCCTGACCATAGAACATATTGTCACCCAGAATAAGGCATCCCGGCTCACCGTTCAGAAACTCCGCTCCGAGCACAAAGGCCTGCGCCAATCCGTTGGGATTCTCCTGTACCTTATAAGAAAAAGACATGCCAAGCTCCTCGCCTGTTCCTAACAAATCGCGAAACATGGGTAAGTCGCGCGGAGTGGAGATAATCAGCACTTCACGTATTCCCGCCAGCATCAAAGTGGAAAGGGGGTAGTAAATCATGGGCTTGTCGTAGACAGGCATAATCTGCTTGGAGATAGCCT
>OOAO01001905.1_pt1 | contig 15620 bp, 7 predicted proteins | sample 1671821 | NCBI WGS metagenome assembly OOAO01 (sample SAMN06348196, study PRJEB24527) | human gut metagenome | biome: human gut; feature: ankylosing spondylitis patient; material: feces | host: Homo sapiens | place: China | collected 2015-10 | reverse complement strand
TGCCAAACATATTCAAGCGTCCAACCGGAGACGACCGAGTAATAACTTAAGATCAAAAATGCGGCCAAGATACCGTTGTACCCAATCCAGCACCATTTTGTACCGGGAGCCATTTTCTTGAAAGAACCCACCGTATTGCTGCGGGAATGCCGGCCGATGAAAAACTCGGTTATCATTACCGGAATGCCCAAGAATATCATGAAAAGTATGTAGACCAGTAGGAAGGCCGCACCTCCGTTCGCTCCCAGCATATACGGGAAGCGCCATACGCTTCCCAATCCGACGGCGCATCCTACGGTAGCTAGTACTACGCCCAATTTACTACCGAATGTGACTCGATTGTTTGCCATATTATTTATTGTTGCTTTTATGCTTTTAATTGTTACCTATTTTCTTATTTTCGGGAGCAAAAGTAATAATTTGAATTAATTTGTTCGTGTAAAGTATAAATAATTTAGTGAAAGGAGTATGAAACGAGGACGTAAGAAAAAGTTAGCAATCTCATTGATGGATTATATGGGAAAACGAAGAGACATGAAACGGCAGTTAAAGAAAGAAGGGACAGCTGAGTTGTATGAGGTGGCCGTAAGGCATTTTTTAAGATTCGTGAAGAACCCGGGGTTCTGTTTGGCCGATTTGAATCGTGCGTTGGTGATAGATTTCATCACGTATCTTCAGGGAAAAGGATTAGCTACTAATACGGTAAATACGTATATCAGTAGTTTGCGGGCGCTTTATAATATGGCTTGCCAAGAGGCGTTGATTCCTGCGTCATATTATCCGTTTGAGAATTTGAAACTCCGGCGTGCGATGACGGCGAGGCGTGCGATTCCCGCATCTTTGTTCCAGCAAATCGCTCAGATCAAGGTGGTGGATGACCCGCAAGTGGAATTATCGATAGATCTTTCCTTATTCAGTTTTATGGCTTGCGGGATGCCTTTTGTGGATATAGCGTACTTGACGAGGCAGAATATCCGGGGGAATGAGTTGGTATATCACCGTCATAAGACAGGACGTATGATCCGGTTGGAGATAACCAGTAGTATGTTGCAATTGATCCGGAAATACGCGGATCGGCAGCGAGCGACCGGATCGTCGTATTTGTTCCCGATTCTTCCGCCCGGGAATCCGGACCATTTGAGGTATAAGCGTAGCTTGGCTCGGCATAATGCCCGGCTGAAACGGATTGGGCAAACTTTACGGTTACCGAATCCGTTTACGTCGTATGTTGTTCGCCATAGCTGGGCATCAGAAGCTTTACGTTGCGATATGCCGATGGCCTTGATCAGCCAGGCGTTGGGGCACTCGTCGGAGAAAACGACTCGTTTTTATCTGGAAGAATTGGATATATCACGTTTGGCTCATGCGAACATGAAGGTGATAGGCTCTGTAAATCGGATTTTAGAGAAAAGGATGGATGGTTTGTGAACTTATTTATGGAATAAGGAGTTTTAGCGTTAAAATAGTAACTTCCTCCCTATTAGTTCACAAAAATACATAATAAATATTTTATTATCACAACTTTTCTGCATTAAAATTGTCAAGTTCTTTTCACCAAATAAGGAATTTAGGGGAAGCTATGTCTTTAAAATGAACCATATTCACCTTTATTGATTCACTCTCTCAACTAAAGAGGAATTTCTATACTCTACAAATTCCTCCTGAATATCAAAAACAAATAATACAATAAGCTCGTTTGGATAGGCCTATATGTAAGCCATTGATTGGTAGCTGTATAGAAACACCATAATATTTATTGGATTTCATGTACGTGTTTTCCAAAAAACATGTACGTCTTTTCAGGAAAACATGTACATGTTTTTCTGAAACGTTCCGTGTGGTTTATTGATATACTATATAAACGACAATAAGATGTTGTTTAACGCTTATTCTCCTCTAACGTTTTTGAAACGCTAAACCTTATTCCATAAATAAGTCCACGGGCCATTCTTGCCGTTAGTTGATTTTAGGAAGTTGGGTCTTGAGGGGCAGAAGGGTGAGAAGATATAAGATTAACAACCATAATGAATAAGAAAGAATGAAGAAGACGATTTTCATGCTATTCTTGTTGTCAGTCCCGTTTCTTTCGAGAGCGCAGGGGGTGCCGGTCGAAGGGAAAGGCTCCATGATTGGGATCAAGAGTAATATTCCTTATTGGGCTACTGCCACGTTTAATTTGGGGGCTGAAGTTTATCTCGCCCGTCATTGGACACTTGAGTTGGAGGCAGGCTTGAATCCGTTCAGCGGCAAGAACGATGATGGGAGTTATGGCCGCTCACTGAAGCATTTGCGTCTGCACCCGGAGTTGAGGTATTGGTTTTGCGAGACGTTTAACGGCCATTTCCTCGGCGTGCATACTCCGTACCTATTATATAATGTAACCGATATCAAATGGCTGGGTACAGAGGGCGAGCGTCACCAGGGATGGGGCGCGGGAGCCGGTATCAGTTATGGATACTCGTGGCTGCTGTCTCGCCATTGGAACTTGGAGGCCACGGTGGGCGTGGGCTATCTGTACTTGAAGTCGGACAAGTATCCCTGCGCAAATTGCGGCCGCAAGCAAGAAGGGATCAAGAAGCATTACTTCGGGCCTACGCAGGCGGCGATCAATCTCATTTACCAATTTTAAATCGATGGAGGACTGAAAAATGAAGAATCTACAAGGATGGATGATACTTGGGATCGCATGTTTGGCCGGTTGTGTGGGTACTACGATTCCCGTACAGGCGCAGCAGACGGCTACCGCCATCGTCGTGAAGGAGCGGTTGGTGGAGCATGTGGGCGATCGCTTGATAATTGATATGAAACTAGCGTTGGACGAGTTGTCGCTATCGGCCAACCGGAGTTTGGTCTGTACGCCGCTGATCGAGCGGGGCGATAGCGTAAGGGCTTTGCCTCCCGTGATTGTGAACGGGCGTAACCGCCAGATCCAGTACGACCGGTCCGGGCGCGACGCGGCGGCGAACGGGGAGTTTGTCTTACGCCGTTACAATGGGAAGGAGCAGACGTTCGATTACCATGCCTCCATTCCTTTCGCCAAGTGGATGGAGCGTTCGGAGGTGTCGCTGGTAGTCGATTTTTGCGGTTGCGGCTGGGAGGCGTTGAGTAATGACAAGTCGCCGCTTTTCCCGATCCGAATCGCGGAGCCTGTGGTATTGCGGCCGCTTTTGGCCTACGTCACGCCGGAGGCGGAACGTGTGAAAGAGCGTGTGAAGGAAGGAAGCGCCTTCCTCGACTTCCCGGTAAACCGCACGGAGATATATCCCGAGTATCGCGACAATCCCTCGGAGTTACGCAAGATCCTCGAGACCGTGTCATCGGTGAAGGAGGATCCTTACGCTACCATCACGGAGGTATATATCAAGGGTTTCGCGTCGCCGGAAGGTACCTATAAGCATAACACTTATTTGGCCGAGCATCGCGCCAAGGCGTTGATCGAATATGTGAAGGGTCTTTACCACTTCGAGCAGGCCCGTTTCACGGTGGATTTCGAGCCGGAGGACTGGGCCGGATTGGAGAAACGGGTGGAGAACTCCTCGCTTGCGGACAAGGAGGAGCTGCTGGCCATCATCCGTGCGGACGAACCGAAGGATTACGACCGCCGCGAGGCGAAGCTGAAAGCGTTGAACGGGGGGGCCTCGTATCGGGTGCTCTTGCGCGATATTTATCCAGCCTTGCGCCATTCGGATTACGCGGTGCGCTACACGATCCGTTCGTTTACGGTAGAAGAGGCCCGTGAGTTGATCTATTCGGACCCTAGGCAGTTGAGTCTAAACGAGATGTTCCGGGTGGCGCAGACGATGGAACCGGGTAGCGACGCTTACCGCGAGGTGTTCGAGATTGCCGTGCGCATGTATCCGGACGATCCGGTATCGAACCTGAACGCCGCCCTTACGGCGATCGACGCGGGTCGCCTGGAATCGGTCCACCGTTATCTGGCGAAGACTTCCGATTCCGCGGAGCGTACCTTGGCGGAGGCGGCCATCGCCATGCTGGAGAACCGCTTGGACGAGGCGGAGGCTCTGCTGGGTAAGTTGTCCGACGATCCTTCCGTAGCCTCGCAGGTTGAGGAGAACTTGAGGCAGATCGCCGCGAAGCGGGAGGAACTGGTTGATTGATGACGAGAGTCGTGATCGTAGGATGATAATAATGAGTGTCAAATATAAAAACGGATGAGAAACATGAAAAAGAATTATTTATTAAGTGCGGCTGCCGCTTTCTTGCTGGCGGTTACGGGTTGCTCCGATGATATCGAAAACGGAGGCAATTCCGGTGGTGAGGGCGATAGCGGCAAAGTCTATATGACAGTGAACGTCTCCACGGTGTCGAAGGGGGCATTGACGAAGGCGGGAGGAACTCCTTCTAATCATAATAACGATGGTGCCGGCTGGGGCGAGGACGGCAACGGTTTCTTGGAAGAGTTCGATGGCGCTAATGAGGGTAAGGTGTATGATGTTAATATCTTCTTGGTGAAATATGACGGTAATACATTTGACTCTAACCCCTTGGACTTCTTTAATGATGACGTAAATAAAAGTTTAGAGATTGCCGGACAGGGTTGGTATGAATCTAAGACCGGTGTTGATCCGAGTGGAGGTGGCGAGCCTAATCATGACAGTGCCGGAAAAGTGACGATGAAGGTGACGATGAATGAGGAGCTGACAACAGAAGGACATACGTATCAAGTCTTTACAGTAGTTAATGCCGGAAATAGAATAGAGGGTATTACTACTTTGGGTGACTTACGAGACAGAGTAACTTTAAAGGATTTATGGACTGGCACTAATCAGGTTTCGAAAGCGGATCACTTCATTATGTCTACGCACAAGATGAAAGGCGTAGATGGCATAGGGAATTCGCTTGTTCGCATTTCCGTGGAAAATACAGATGAGACGAAACCGGCGACAACAACCGTATTCGTGGAGCGTATGGCCGCACGTATCGACTTGGGATATGCTGCTGTATTAGAGACAGATAAAATACTCGAAAGCTCTCCGGTAAAGAATAAAGGCTCATTCAAATTGACGGGTTACAAGGTCGTGAACCAATGGAAGGGTAACTGCTACGTGTTTAAGCAGGTCTCTCCTAAAGCGACAAAGAACTTTGGCGAAGGGTCAAGTTTAACGGATGCGATGGTTGGAAGTTATACTAAAAGTGGTAATGACTTTAAATATTTGGGTGATGAAGTATGGTCTATGACGGTGCTAAATAATGCGGATGGCTCTTATAATTATGTGCTGGATCCGTCGATCAACCGAAAAAAGGTACCTATGAATGAAGGCGATGATCCTTGGACTCAATTCGAGGACTCTTATATCAACTATTTTAATCCGGAAAACAAAGACTTAAATAGGGTTGAGAATATGGCTAAGATTCCTGATGCTAATACTGAAGCTTTTTATAAAGGATTGAATGATAGAATATATTACCCCGTCGTGTACACCAAGGAGAACACGTTGGATCGTGAGGCGCAAGTAAATGGTTATTCTACCGGCGTTATTTTCGAGTCTGAGTTTATGCCAGATGGTGATAATTTTAAAGTCAGTTTCTATAATAAAGATGCGGGTTCTATTGAGTCTGTTCCTTTAGATAACAATAAAACATTCCTTTTGGCAGTCCATAAGAACGGTGAGGGTGCGACTGTCCGTTCTGTCTATAAAGATCTTCCGTCTGTTGCCGCTTGCGCATTTAATTTGGAAGAGGGTTCGAATCCTAATTTATTGAAAGGCTTAATGAATGGCTGGGATGGGATAACATTACCGAATTTTGCTGATGTACAAAAGGCGATTAATTCCATGTCTGATCAGAACGGATTTGAGATCGCGTTTAAGAAATATCTTAGTGACATGATTAAGGGCGAAACAAACTGGAAGGAAGAGCTAACAATGCGCCTATGCTATACTGAATTTAGAAAGAAACAAAATGAGAATGGCGGTGGTCATCTCCCTGATACCTACACTGATCCGAATGATTTCACCCCGGATCAGATCGGTAATTTGTACCAATTCTACAACGTTTCCTTATACAAAGGCGGAAAGAGCTATTACAAGTTCTGGATCCGTCATAACGATAACGGGAACGATGGTATGATGGGCGTGATGGAGTTCTGTATCGTGCGTAACAACGTGTACCAATTGTACGTGACGGGTGTGCGTGGCTTAGGTGACCCGCTGCCTTACACGCCGGGTAAGGATACGCCGGACAAACCGGATGAGACGGATGATGTTACCATCGACGTCACCATCTACGTGAAAGATTGGGTGAAACGCACGAACAAAGACATCATTATTTAACCCTACCCCTCCGGGGGATTCCTACGATGGGCATTGTAAGCTCCTTACGATGCCCATCCAAGCCACCTTACGATGCCCATCATAAGAACCTTATAATGGGCATCATGGTTTACCTCCATCCCCGGTAGTACGGGCGGAGGATTACTGTGTATCTTAATAAAATGATTATGAACCGTTTATTTCATACCTGCAAACAGTTGATTGGCGTAGCTGCCTTGTCCGTGGGGCTATACGCTTGCGATTGGATACACGACGACTCGCTGCCGCTTTGCGAGTTCCGGCTGTATTTCAAGTACGACTATAATATGAAATTCGCCGACGCTTTCCAGCATGAGGTAGACTTCGTTACGCTCTTCTTCTGCGACCAAGAAGGGAACTTCCTCTTCCAGCGGCGGATCGAGAAGAGCGAGCTGGACGAGCGGAACTCCATCGCCCTCGACATGGAGCCGGGTACCTATCAGGTAGTCACTTGGGCCGGGCTGGACAAGGGCAGTTACGCATGGAACGATCCCGCCGAGGCGTCGCGGGCTGTCGAGAGGGCGCAAGACGTCAAGGTACGTACCTTGCGTGAGGACGATACGACACAACCCAACGAGCTGCACCCGCTTTGGCATAGCCTCGATACCTTCACCGTGACGCGCGACATGCCCGAGGAGAAGGTGATCAGCCTCGCCAAGAATACCAACAAGCTACGTGTCGTGCTGCAAAACGTGATGGGGGAGGACATGGACGTGAATAACTTCTCCTTCCGGATCGTGGCCGACAACGGGTATATGGATTACGACAATTCCCTGCTGCAAGATCCCACCATCCACTACCTGCCTTATTATACGGAGAACGTGGAGCTGGGAGCCGACCCCGTAACCGCCATCCAGGGCGTCACCTCCCGCGCGGCCAGGGTGTGCCGCCTGGAAGACACCATGCGCCTGATGGCGGGCCGCAACTACCGCCTCATCATCCGTCACCACGGATGGGAGAAGGATGTGCTGAACGTGAACCTCAACGATTACCTCCTTCTCACCAAGATGGAGGGGCACCGTATCTCCCCGCAGGAGTATCTGGACCGGCAGGATGAGTACTCGATCATCTTCTTCCTTACGCCGAAGGTATGCCCCGATTGCCCGGATAAGCCTACGCCTCCGGATCCGCCGGGACCTGACAATCCTGACAACCCGGATAATCCCGATGGGCCTGATCCGGAAGACCCTACGATCGTGGGGTACGCCTGCTTCAAGATACAGGTGAAAGACTGGGTGATCCGTATCAACGATGGTATATTGTAAACTGAGATTTATTAAATAGCGCGAATGATGAGACGTTATACCCTATATAACCAATTGATGGCGGTCGCCGCCGGTCTTTGCCTCTGCTGGCTCTGCGTAGCCTGCGGCGAAGACCGGGGGGGCGATCTCCCCGACGACGACCCGAACAGTTGTGTCGTGACCATCACCCTGCGGACTTCCCGCTCGGCACGACCGCCGCAAACGAAAGCCGGCGAGACAATTACTTGGGAAGATGATGATGAATACGAGCGAGACATCACGGACTGGCTGGTGGTGGCGTATGATGATGAGAACGCTGAATTGGCCGGATATACATCTAGAGAGGGTACGTGGACGCCGGATGTCAATGATCCTGATGATTCTCATACGGAGGTAGAGATGAGGTTACCCCTCGGCAAATACTCTTTTTATGCGTTCGCCAATTTGCAGTCGCTGGAAGATGGTACATCGTTGTATCAAAAAATTACCGGGGCACATTCCTTGGCGGAACTGTCGGAGGTGAAGATATTGGACTCGGGAACGAGTATCGATACAAGGAATGAGGAGAAAAAGGGTAAATTCGGAGGCGAGGAAGCGTCTCGAAAGCGCATCCCCATGAGCAGCTACGCCCAGGAGTATACGCTGAAACCCGCTCCGGCAGAGAACAAATTCGAGATTCCCTTGATCCGCATGATCGGCAAGGTACAAGTGAAGATAACTAACAACTTAGACAAACCTATAACCGTAAAACAATTGGACATCATGAACCTCCGCAAGGGAAGCCTGCCGATCTGGCTCTTGCCTTGGGGAAATAACAAGTATTTGGAGACTGCCGGAGAAGGTGGTGCGGAGCGACTGGCCCCGAATCTTCCGACTGGAGAGACGGTAGAGGAAACGGATTTATTTAAAGAGGAGATCATCCCTTCCGAAGCGAATCAAGAGGTACCTGCGAAGATCAAGGACGGTGCGGAAGGCCACAACATAAAGACTTATACCCGCTACATCCCCGAAGGCAATGCGGGGGCGAGAGAGATCCTGCTGGGTGTCGATATCGAAGGCCGTCCTCGCACGGAGCATACCACGAGCTTCGGTTTCGTGCGCCGCAACGACCTGCTGATTATCCCGGTCTTGATAACCAACATCACGACAAAATTGGAAGTAGCCGAGCAACGCCTCCCCATCGGAGTCTACCCGACCGCCTTGGTCTATGGTGAGAAGACGGGCGTGCAGATCCTGACACCTGTAGAACACACCCTGCAAGCCGCCGGCGACTTGTCGATCCGTTTCGAGATATCCGGCATAGATGGCGTGACAGGAGATTTCTCCATCAAGGGCTATGAGGAAAAGGAGGGGGGAAATGTCGCGACAGAGAAGTACAGTTCCGTCAGCTGGAAGAATGCCGATGCGAATAAACCGCTAATCACGGCCATAAACGTAGACAGAACGAGCTTTGAGACGGATGCGGAATTGGATATTCCCGAAACTGCGCTTACGCCGGGTACGGGACAAGGCGGTCTGAAGAAAGCCGGCTCTTTCACGATCCGTACCCAAGAACTGGGCGGAGAAGCGGATGCCACGGTCGTCCTCACACTCGTGATAAAATACGGCGAGAACATGGAGCAAGAGATGCAAATCCCTTACACCATTCAAATAAGAAACTACGAAAAACAACAACAACCATAATATAACAACAACAAACTAAGAAAGGAGGACCTGACGGATGAAACCATCAATCAACCTACGATATAAATCCCTGTTATTAACTTGCTTGCTGATCCTGTCCGCCGGTACGGTTGCGTCGGCGTGGGGGCAGACGTACACAATCAATTATAAGAATGGTTCACCCCAAACCGATATTACAGAACGTGTGGATACGGTGTATATAGCGGACGGGGAAGCGAGGGAGTTGTTTATTCCGGAGTTAAGAAGTGTTCATCTATCAGAGTATGATTGGTATGTCCGTTGGTATCGATTGGATGGTGAAACCTTGACAAAGGATAATATAAAAGGTAAAGATGTAAATCCTATGGATGATGGTTCTTTTGTGGAGGGAGGTTCCTTAGAACCGAACAAGTATCCTACTTGTTTACGGGATGCAGGAACTTCTCTTTTTTGGTATAAAGGTTTTGCCACAGGCAAAAATGTACCGGGAGCGTCTACGATTGAATATCAAGTACAGACGGTGAAAGACGATGTTGTTTTTTGTGATGTGAGCCAAAATACAGATTATAATGATAAAAACATAGCTTCCAAGGAATTTACAGAACCAACCCTTTCCGTACGCTATAAGTTCGTTATTCGTCCGGCTAAGGAGATCGCTGAGCGAATAAAAGCTTCCGGAGCGAATGATATGATTCCTTTTATTAAAGAGGATATATACGTTCCTGAAAACAGCAAGACGATCAATATACAATTGGGCCAAATTGCCAATAACTATGCGTGGTACGATGATGATAATAGAACTATTGTGCAGGGAGATTATTACCAATATCGCAAAGATGGAGGGACATGGACAAATATTGAATCGGGAGATAAACTTCATTGGAAGCAGATGATAAGTTCGATAGAGGTAAACACGGATTTTGTGAAGTATGATGTGCGGGCGATAAGTGCAAGTGGCAAGAAGAGTCCTGTGCTAGCTCAATACAAGCTTATCCCCGGTGATTATGGTTTTATGTTGCAGTCGGGGCAAGAAATATCCGATGATACAAGACGTAACCCGGATAATCATCCGGATCTTTATGAGAGAATCGGGCATATAAATTTCGACCGGGGTGATACTATATCCGTAGATGAGTTAAACTCGGAGAACAATATAGCACCGATTGGTTTTCCAGAAAGCGGGAAATGGTTGGATTTGGGAATTACAGAGTATGCCCCGTATGATTATAAGAATCACATCATAGAAAATAATCTTAAACCCCTGCAAAATCAATATGGATTATTTCGTACTGCGAATATAGAGGGAATATCAACGAATAATGAATCAATTGCTAACAGAAAATATCGTTGGATTATGCTCCTTGGTAGCTCTCCTAGTAAAGAAGGAATCTACGATCGGACTTATTATAATACGGGAAAAAAATCATTAGGCTATTTCTTTTATGTAGATGCAGCGAATTTGCCGGGACGCTTGGTGAAAATGGAATTGGATGGTACGATATGCCAGCATACTGGTATTCTGGTTAATTTTTGGGTGAATGATATGACTCTTTCCTCCGCTAGAAGTACTCTTCCTCCTAATATTAATATGAATTTTATCGGAGTGAAGAAGGGGGAGGATGGTAAAGAGGTTGAAGTCATTTTACACCGTTTTTCTTCGGGAAATGCGCTCCAAGATTCAATTGTAAATGGGGGATCTTGGACAAATCGTAACATCGGCAAATGGCAACAATTAATGTACACCTTCTCTGTGCCCGAATCGCTTGTTGGTTATGAAAAATATTATCTGGAAGTACAAAACAACACCCTTCACTCTAACGGTGCGGACTACGCCATCGATGGTCTGCGTATCTACCGCACCAAGCCCAAGATCGACGTGAAACGAGTAGACGTGTGTTCTTCTGCCAACCTGACCGTTTCTACGGAATATGAGCTTTTGCTTCAGAATATGGGCTGGAGCATTCAACCGGATGCGTTGGCTACCATTAAAGATAGAATGAAAGACGGTGTTACGGAAGACTCAAAGCATATATGGAAATACCGCTATGGTTTGATGGGGAGTGATCCGAAGAAAAGAAAAGAGAGTCTTAATGAAACGATTGGAAACGTTTATGTCGGAGCTACCGATAAAAAGGAAACCGGGGATATAGACAAGCCTGAAGACTGGATTACATTGAAGACGGATTTGAAGGACTATGCGAATGAGAACTATAACAATCGAAGCAAAGTGTATCGTATCATCGTTCCGACAGAGAAAGGGTTAAATCATGATGGATTTCAAGGTCTGACAAGTTATGAGACCGCAATGCATCGGCAGATTGTTGTCAACCTACGTATGATCAATGATTTCTTATACGATGCCAAGAGCAACGTTTGGAATGCGGATATAGACACACTCGTTACAAAAAAATATGGTGGACTATACGAGGATAAGGCAGCCTATATCAACTATTTGACAGAGGGTTTGAAAACACTTTGTCAAAAACAAAATTGGGACTATATCGTACCGGATCCGCAAAATATTAATATAGATGCGGTCATAAACGGCTATGAGATATATGAACAATTGATACGAGCCGTATGTTCGGTGATGGGTATCTCTCGTCCTCGTGTGCCTTGGTGGGATGCGGAAAATACAAATATCATCCAGTTGGGTGCCATTGATGTGAATAAGACGGAGCTGAAATATAAAGGTGAGAAACCATACGGAAGCGGGACGCAGGTAGAGCCTGCTTCCGGCAAGTATGATGTGGTGATATTTAGTGCGGCCGCAACAGTGACTAGTGATGAAGTGGTGAATTTCCCGAATGCCTATGCGGGATATGGCTTCGACGATCCTTGCCTTCTGACGGTTCCTTTCACCGTACTCCCATCCGTTACGATCGTGGCAAATACCAAGACCCAGTTCCCGGAGGGTGCGATCGCTTGCGAGGGACGGATCAGCGTGATTGAAAAGGCTACCGTGTTGGTGGAAGAAGTAGATGACGACAATAATTCACTTGGGGTAACAGATGAGTTTGAAAAAGTTTTCCCTGATGTTCCATATACATTCGATTGGTTCTTGGGAGATTCGTCGGCTTTTGCAACTCTTGACGGAAAGCTGGGGTTAACGGATATATTGCGCTCTTATAGAGATGAGCTTAAGGGTTCTGAAGCTTCTGCGGATGGTTTGATTCGGTACTGCGAAGAAAACTACAAGGAAGAGGTAACCCGACAATTGAAGGAATTGCTTTTGGGTGATGTAGACAACGAGCCACGATTAGTGATTGGTGGTGAGTATGGAAAAGCAGAGTTCCGCTGGACAGAAAAGGTGGTGGCGATTCCTTACTTGCCTGATGATCATGAGGATGAAAAGGGACGTATATGGCTCTTTTGTAATGAGCCTCACGAATTAACAATGGAAGCCGCTCCCGCTCCGACACTACTTGCCGGTTTCCCGGATGTGGAGTACCCGGAAGGAATGGAGCATTATCCCCATGTACCCCTGCGTATCGGCTTGCCGAATATCATGGAGGGAAGCATAACGGATATTCCCATTCAAGGAGAAGGCTTGACAATGGGTATGAAAGGATCTAACCAATTGGGTAAGCCCAACGGTGACGCTACGACTATATTCTTGCGGCAAGGGCAGATTTATACAGAGGTAGGTGATTTGACGGCTTTGTTTGCGAAAGCTAAAAGTGAAAAAGATTATGGCGGCGGATTATTCTCGATGACCTTTAATGAGGATGCTTATAAAGAATTCGCCGAAGGCCAAATCTATTCACTCTATATTCCATTCGGTGAATATAAGGACGGAATTTTCGTAAAAGGCTCTTGCGAGGGATATGCTACCTTGCTTGTCAAGATCGTACCGGAGTATCTGACTTGGCAGGGTACAAACACCGGCGAGGCATGGTATAATGACGCTAACTGGCATCAGTCTACGAAAGGGGAATTGTATATAGATCCAAAGGGAACAGACGGTACGGATGCCAACGGTAATGATCTTGTGACTGCCGCCTTCGCCCCGCTTCATTTCACCCGTATCACGATCCCGGGAGGGCAGACGCTGGAATTGGAAGACTTGAAAGAGGATAAGAATTTACTGCAAGGGATTGATACGACATCTAAAACAAAGGCTACCCAATATATCCAATATGATATGGCGGTAAATAAGAATGATAAAGGACTTATCGTAGCTCCGTACTATATAAATAAGGTAAAGGCCATCTATTTCAAACCCGAGGCGCAGTTACGCCGTCAGCAACTCTTGACGTATGACACCGCCCGTGTGGAATTCGAAATGACACCTAATGCGAAATATTGGATGGCATCGCCCCTGCAAAGCGTATTCGCCGGTGATATGTACACCGTGAAGAACACGGGCCGTCAGAACACCTATGCTTTCGCCGATATCACCTACAGCACGGCTGATAACGATCGTCAGGCCCCTGCCTTCTACCAGAAAGCCTGGGACAAGGCGATCACGATGTACGTGCCGAAGGATGGAGCAGATCAAACAGTTTCTTTTCCGGATAGTGATTTGGATACAACTCATTACGAGGTAGTCCAATCCAATTGGAGCCGTGAATACAACGATGTGAACGTCCCTTATGCGTTAGGAAAGGGATTCTATGCCAGCGTAGAAAAGAAGAATGCGGGTGCTTTGAATGGAAATGTCTTGGTACGCCTGCCGAAAGCGGATGACTCTTACGACTATGAACCGTGGAAACCGGAGACGAAAAACGCTACATTGAGAGCCGCCATGACCAAAGCCCCGACTTTAGCGGAACGGATCAATGCCGGCAAGCTGGCAGATGACAAGCCGATCGAGGTGGTATTGACAGATGCGAATGGAACGGAAGAATGGTGGAATACGGATAATGGAACCGTCCGTGTCATTGCTGATGGCGACGGTAAGCACTTCCTGTTGGGTAATCCGTATATGTATCCGTTGGATATCGCTCGTTTCTTGAAAGGGAATGAGACTATCTTAGCGCAAAAATATTGGACATTGGATACGAAGATTGGAGAGGGTCTTGTTGTCGGTACGCCTGATGTGGCATGGGAAAATGGAGATACTGATGCTGTTTCCGGAGCCGTTATCGCCCCCATGCAGGCCTTCTTTGTAGAGCAGAAAGATGCGGCCAAAACGAAAGCGGAAGGTACGACAACCGGTGCCGATCTGAAGGTCGTTCATTTCGATCCCTCCATGATGCAAGGAGAGCCGGAGAAGGTCTCTTCTTCCTTGCGTACCGCTACGGCCAAGAACCCGGTCTTGAGGCTGACAGCGGAGCGAGATGCATATCGTAGCACGGCCTTGCTGACGCGGCAGGATGATGCTACGAACAGCTATGAGGCAGATAAGGATGCCGTAATCTTGCTGGATACGGAACTGGAGGAGATCCCGCAGGTGTACACTATCGCCGGGACTCGTGCCGTGGGTGTGAACGTAGTACGACGGATCGACCAAGTGCCCCTTGGCGTATATGCCGGCGAGGGTAAGGGCGAGGTTACACTGACGATAGAGGGTATCGGCGATTGGGCGGAGACGCTTTACCTGTACGATGCCGTGACCCGTAAAAGTACGGAGCTGTCGGACAATACGTATACCTTGCGTTTGGACGGCAGCAGCCATGGACGTTATTTCCTAAGTGCGGGCTCGCCTACTGGTAATGAGGGGGTAGGCGATGCGGAATCTATCTCTGTCTATTCCGCCGTATCGGGTAGGGTAGTGGCCAGTGCTAGCGAGGCGTTGAAGCGGATACAGGTGTTTACGCCGATGGGTCGTTTGGTACGTACCTTATATCCCGCTCGTCCGACTTATACGTTCGATCTCCCGGGAGGCATCTACATTATCCGTGCGGAGATCGCCCACGATCAGAAGACGGTGAAGCTGCGGGTTCAATAAGCAGCTTCTACCACTCCATCTCTAATATGGATTACACGGTCTGTATTTGTAGCCAGTTGTTCGTCATGCGTCACGATGACGAACGTCTGGTTCATCTGGTCCCTCAATTCAAAAAAGAGTGCGTGCAACTCTTCCTTGTTCTTGGTATCGAGACTTCCGGAAGGTTCGTCGGCGAGGATAACCGCCGGATTGTTGATAAGCGCACGGGCTACCGCTACCCGTTGCTTCTCTCCGCCGGATAGCTCGGCGGGCTTGTGTGCCATGCGATCGGAGAGTTTCAGGAAGTCCAGCATCTCTTTCGCTCGCTTCTCGGCCACGGCCGATTTCTCCTTGGCGATCAGTGCCGGGATCATCACGTTCTCCAAGGCCGTGAACTCCGGCAATAATTGATGGAACTGGAAGACGAAGCCGATATTCCGGTTGCGGAAAGCCGCCAGTTCCTTATCGCCCAATCGTCTTGTCTCCGTGCCATTGATAACCAGCCGCCCGCTATCCGGTGCGTCGAGCGTG
>OOAO01001893.1_pt1 | contig 15713 bp, 10 predicted proteins | sample 1671821 | NCBI WGS metagenome assembly OOAO01 (sample SAMN06348196, study PRJEB24527) | human gut metagenome | biome: human gut; feature: ankylosing spondylitis patient; material: feces | host: Homo sapiens | place: China | collected 2015-10 | reverse complement strand
TGCTCAGGTACTTAAAAAAAATATTTTATAATAGTGTTGCGGAATTAAGGTATATGTAGTACCTTCTCGTGCATTAGTCAATCAAGTCTATTATGATTTAAAATCAGATTTATCAGATTTAGGTATTTGTGTCGAAAAGACATCTTCTGCCATAGAAATAGACCCTACGGAAAATGAGTTTCTAACTTGTGACAAAATAGATATTTTAGTATCTACTCCTGAAAAGCTTGATTTACTAATCAGGAGAAAACATCCTTCCGTTAATGATATTTCTTTATTTATCATAGATGAGGCACATACTATTGGAAATGGTCAACGTGGTGCAAGATTAGAGTTGCTAATGGCTCTCCTGAAACGAGAAAGACCTAATGCCAAATTTATGTTGCTTTCTCCTTTTCTGCATGGTAAAAAAATGTCATGGCTGAATGGTTGGGGGGTGGCAATACTATTCAAATAGACTGGAAACCTGCAGAGAAGTTGCTTATTGGTTTAAAAAATCATAAGACTGAACATATTGATGAAATAAAATATGAATTATTGGCATCAGCTTATGATACATCTTTTAAAAGTGAGACAAAAGGGGCTTTTAATAATCCGTATAAATTGCAAAGTAGTTCGGAAAAGGACCGCATTCTTGAATTTGCCACTAAGCATTTTGCGGAAACAGGAAAAACACAACTAATTCTTTGTTATGGTAGAGGTACAGCCAATAAAAGAGCAGGATTCATCTATAATCTGATGAATTCATTTGCAGAAACAGAGGAAATTGCTTTAGTTAGAAAATACATTGACGATGAGATAGGGAAAGAAACTACCTTAACAAAATATTTATCAAAAGGAATAGCTATTCATCATGCCGGATTATCAGATGAAGCCAAACTTTTAATTGAATATTTGATCCGTGAAAAACAAATAAAATATGTCTGTGCCACTACTACCATAGCAGAAGGAGTAAATTTTCCTGTATCTTCTGTTTTCTTTGATGATTATAGAAAAGGAAATACTGTTCTCTCTTCCAATGATTTTTGGAATATAGCAGGAAGAGCCGGTAGAACTTTAGTTGACAATTTCGGGAAAATAATAATACCCTTTCATACTCCTAGAAGTGAGCAGGTTTTTAAAGGTATTATTCAAAGAAGTTCTGATGAATTGGCAAGTGTATTAGCTGAACTTTTTATTAATGAAAATAGTGTGCGTTCTTATTTGTCACAAGAAAGAGGTATTTATGACTTAATCAAAAATTATCCGGATTCATTTTCTCCGTTATTTCAGTATTTTGTACATTTACTTACTACTGGACAAAATGCCTACGCAGTAGAAGTCGAGGATATGTTTAAGGATTCACTACAATACTACTTGCTTGAAACAGAAGAACAAAGAGATAAATTTGTCCAATTATGCAAGAGTATATATCAATCTATAGAATTAAAATATAGTGGCACCTTAGGCGCATTGCAGTTTGCCGATAAAACAGGTTTTTCTGTTCCGTCTGTACTGAAGATAATGCGTGAAAAATCACAAAATGGTATTATATCCGATTTAGCAGGATGGCAACCGAATGTCATGTTCAATAAACGCGACAATTCTAATCTTACAGAAAAAATTAAAGTGATAGCTACACTGAAAGAAACAAATTTAGGAACAGATTCTAAAGAGGCTTCTTTCAGTCCAGAGCTAATAGCAAAAATGGTAACAGCTTGGGTTAAAGGAGATAAACTTAATTCTATTTCTTTAATTCATCCCAGTTATAAGACTTTGAAAGATGATGAACGTATGACTGAATTTATGAAAAAGATGAATGATATACGTTTCAAGACTTCATGGGGATTGAGTGCTTTAGAAGGCATAGTAAAAGGCAATCAAGATGAAATTCAAGATTCCTACATCCCTTCATTAGTTTACTATGGAGTAGATAGTGAAAAACCATTAGCATTAAGAATGCTGGGAATTCCACGGTCTTTATCATTTAGTTTAGCAAATATTATAGATGGAGACTTAAAAGATTTCTCTTATTCTTCTTTAAGAAAAAAAATCAAAGGATTATCGGCATCTGATTGGGATAATTTTAAACCGAAAAAATCAAACTTGACAGGAGATGAATGGAGGAGAATTGTTGAAATTCTTATGAAATAAAAGGGTGTTTCATAGCTCACCACAGATTACACAGATTTACACAAAACAATTTTTTAATCTACTGATAACCAATAATATTTATCTGCGTAATCTGTGGTAAATACGAGTTTTGACATATCCCCTTGTAATTAGCTCAACAATACTCCCTCTTAAACCAAAGTTCGAATACAGGATCAGAAAACACATACAGTTCCCCCTCCTTCTCAATAAAATCACGTTCGGTCAGCATGCGTTTGTTGCGGGTGATGGTTTGTACACTTCCCGAATCTAACCACTCTTTCAGCTGTTTGCGTTCTTCTACCCGGTTGACGAAATTCTCTTTATCGACCAGTGTACCATACTGAAAAGGTGATTTCATAAGCTGTTTCCTTCTTTATCATAGAACTAAAGATACAAATTATACATCAACGTATAATACATCGATGTATAATTTTAAAGATTATTTATTTCAAAAACAGGCATAGAAGCATCATTTAATGGTCACCATGGTTGCTCCGAAGCCATATTCCTGGAAAGAAGCATCCTGATAGCGGCAATTACTATATTTTCGCTTTAATTCGTCAATCAATGCTTTACGAAGCACTCCGTCACCTTTGCCATGAATGAAAACTATTTTTTGTTCACGTTTGGTTTTGTACTTCTCCATCACTTCACGGAATTTATCCAACTGATAATTCAGTATCTCGGCATTCCCCATGCCACGTGTGTCATCCAGCAACTCGTTGATGTGCAGGTCCACTTCAAGAATATCATTTTTCCCGCCACGTTTTACGATAGACTGCGACTTGGGTTTATCTACTTCTTTCTTCTGAATCAATACGGATTGCAATTCTTCGGCCGAAACAAATACCTGACGGGTAGGAACATCGTCTTTCACAATATCATAAACCAAAGCCGGCTGTTCAAAGAAGTCCGACTCACGGAATGTATGCAGTTTATAGAACTTCACCGTATCGATACGCAACTCCACACAAACCGCAGGTTTCAAAGGCGCTGTCCGTCCATCTTTAAAAGCAATGAACTGAACGGCTACATGCTCCATTTCATTCAGCATATCCTTAGTAAACTCTTCCAGCAAAAGCTTCGTATTGGGTTCCACCAGTCCATGCGAACGGGTTTTCCAGGCCTTTCCTTCGGCACTCTGATACGTATAATACAAATAATAATTGCTGTCATTCACCAGATAGGCCTCGAATGGAGTACTGCTGATAGCTTTCACATCTTCGGGCACATAAGCCAGAAAAACATTTAAAACATCGCCACCCCGCACTTCGGCCGGACGAACTACCGGAATCTCAGGCTTTACCGGTTTGACGGGTTCTTCGGGTTTCTTTGGCGCAGGAGCAGCCTTCCGGGTCATATTATAATCATCCGTATCGATCACCACACACTCGCGTATCTGCATCGGGATATCAAATCCATCAGCATCTTCCACCAATACAATATCTTTTCCCCGGAATCCCTTTACGATTCCTCCGCCCACCTCACTGAGGAAGCGCACTTTATCACCTATTTTCATCGTTCTGTTTACAATTTACCATTTACAATCTACAAATTAAGGCAAATATAACTACTTTTGTCGTCGCAAAGAAAGAAATGATGAAAGAAAACCCGAAACATATCCGTATTAGCGAATACAATTATCCATTGCCGGATGAACGCATCGCTAAATTCCCGTTGCCTGTGCGCGACCAGTCTAAGTTACTCATTTATCGTCATGGCGAGGTCAGTGAAGATGTATTTACCTCTCTACCGGAATATTTGCCAGCCGGAAGCCTGATGATATTCAACAACACCAAAGTGATTCAGGCACGGCTCCATTTCCGCAAAGAGACAGGAGCACTCATCGAGGTATTTTGCCTGGAGCCCATTCAACCCAATGACTACGTACTCAACTTTCAGCAAACGGAACATGCCGCCTGGCTTTGCATGGTCGGCAATCTGAAAAAGTGGAAAGACGGTCCGCTATGTCGTGAAATGACTGTAAAAGGATTCCCGATCACGTTGACCGCCACCCGCGGTGAATGTCGTGGCACCAGTCATTGGATCGATTTCCGGTGGGACAATCCGGAAGTAACATTTGCCGATATTCTCGAAGTGTTCGGTGAGCTACCTATCCCTCCCTACCTCAACCGGGATACGGAAGAAAGTGATAAGGAGACCTATCAGACAGTCTATTCAAAAATAAAAGGCTCGGTGGCCGCTCCTACGGCAGGTTTACATTTCACCCCTCGTGTACTGGATGCCCTGACCGAAAAAGGGATCGACCTCGAGGAACTGACTCTCCATGTTGGCGCCGGTACTTTTAAACCGGTAAAAAGTGAAGAGATAGAGGGGCACGAAATGCATACGGAATATATATCCGTATCACGCAGTATTATCAAAAAGCTGATAGACCACGACGCTTGTGCCATTGCCGTAGGAACAACTTCTGTGCGTACCCTTGAAAGCCTCTACCACATCGGCGTAACACTGGCTAACAATCCGGAAGCCACAGAAGAGCAATTGCACGTAAAGCAGTGGCAACCTTACGAAAGGGAATGTGATGTTCGCCCCGTAGTAGCCTTACAGAAAATATTAGGTTATCTCGACCGACATGGAATGGAGGCACTGCATACCAGTACACAGATCATTATTGCTCCGGGATATGACTATAAGATAGTCAAGGCAATGGTTACCAATTTTCATCAGCCACAGAGCACTCTGCTATTATTGGTTTCGGCATTTGTGAAAGGCAACTGGCATACCATTTATGATTATGCACTCGGACACGATTTCCGCTTTCTGAGTTATGGAGATTCATCTTTATTAATACCTTAAAACATGCAAAGCGATAATAATCAGGAAATGTTCCCCATCGTAGACGAACAGGGAACTATTACAGGAGCTGCTACACGCGGCGAATGCCATAGCGGAAGCAAGCTATTACATCCGGTTGTTCATCTGCACGTATTCAACTCAAAAGGTGAACTTTACTTGCAGAAACGCCCTGAATGGAAGGATATACAGCCGGGCAAATGGGATACCGCCGTAGGCGGACACATCGATCTGGGAGAGAGTGTAGAAATAGCTTTAAAGAGAGAGGTCGCCGAAGAATTAGGTATCACGGACTTCACACCGGAACTCCTGACAAGTTATGTCTTTGAGTCTTCCCGTGAACGGGAGTTAGTCTTTGTGCATAAAACAGTATACGACGGAGCAATACATCCCAGCGATGAATTAGATGGCGGACGTTTCTGGAGCTATGAAGAAATCAAAACGAATTTAGGAAAAGGTGTCTTCACACCGAACTTTGAAAGTGAAATAGAAAAAGCAGGGATTTTCTCTTCTACTTCCCCCAAAGAGGCTGTGTAGAAACTCTTTTCACTACGGAGTAACACAGAGTAGCACAGAGTCTTTTTATTAATAATCAACAACTTAAAATCGTCTCTGTGTTACTCTGTGTCCTCTGTGGTGAGTTTTGACACATTAAATCACTTCTTTTCTATCCAACTGATAATAGTCTCAGAAAAAGGACTTTCTTTAGGAGCTGCGAAACCAACCCAATTTCCATTCTCATCAATCATAAACTTCTGAAAATTCCACTGTACGGGCGCATCCTGCTTCCCGTTCAGTTTCTTCTCAGTCAGCCACTGATAAAGTGGAGCCATATCTTTACCCTTTACCGAAATCTTGGCCATCATCGGGAAAGTAACATCATAATTTGCCGAACAGAACTTGGCTATCTCTTCGTTCGTACCCGGTTCTTGCCCCATAAAGTTATTTGCAGGAAAAGCTATAATCACAAAATTCCGATCTTTATACTGATCGTACAACTCCTGTAACTCGGCATACTGTGGCGTCAGTCCGCACTTGGAAGCGACATTAACCACCAATACCTTCTTGCCTTTAAGGTCTGCCAGTTTATACTCTTTGCCATCTATGGTCTTCACAGAGAAGTCATAGAACGATTTACTCTGCGCAGCCATCGATAATGAGAGTACCAAGACTGCTACAAAAGAAAAAATTGCTTTCATATTCTATTATTTGGTTCATCAAATAATTAACAAGCAGCCCGGACAGAATGTTTGAAAACGTTCTACTCCTCAGACATCGAATAAGGTTTAGCCTCCTTGGCAAGCCCTCTCTTCTTGTTTGGAGAAGCAGACATTTCAAATTCAAGTATTCCCCCTGCCAAGAGATCGGCATGGGTAATATACATTTTATCGTAAACTTTTCCGTTGAGCTTTGCCTGTCGAACATAGCGGTTGCGATCGTTCACTTTCGGCGCTTTTATCTCAAAAGTGTTTCCATTAGGCAGATTCATACGGATGTATGGAAGATAAGGTGCTCCCAACACGTATTGATCGGTACCCGGACAAACGGGATAGAATCCCATTGCCGTAAACAGATACCAGGCAGACATCTGCCCGCAATCGTCATTGCCCCCCAGACCGTCAATGTCATTTTTGTACATCCGGTTCATCACCTCACGCACCCAATATTGTGTTTTCCAGGGCTGGGAAGTCCATGCATACAAATAGGGAATATGATGACTGGGTTCGTTGCCATGCACGTACCCTCCTACCAAACTCACCTCGGCGATATCTTCATTCTTTTCATAATATTTCCGGGGAAGTGCCATAGAGAAGAGTGTGTCCAGCCGGTTGACAAATTTCTTTTCACCACCCATCAGCCCGATCAATCCGGTTACATCATGCGGCACATGGAAAGAGAAATTCCATGAGTTTCCTTCAATAAAACCTTCACCGTAGGTCTGCATAGCATCAAACTCTTTCTTAAATTCACCGTTGCTATAGCGAGGGCGGGCAAAACCGACAGAAGCATCAAAAACATTCCGATAATTATCCGCCCTTTTCTTATAAATATCGGCTAACCGTTTATCTCCCGCCAACAAAGCCACCCGGTAAATGGTCCAGTCGTCATAAGCATATTCCAACGTAGTAGATGCAGCCGTTCCACTCTGATCAAAAGGCACATATCCCAATCGTTTATACGCTTCAATACCTTCATAATAAGACACATTTGCCGTATGATCCATCGCCGGCAAAGCCTCCCGGACGGATATTCCGGCACCTTTGACAATCGCGTCAGCCAAAGCAGATACAGCATGATAACCGCTCATACACCAGCCTTCATTCCCCATCAGACTCCATACCGGCAACATGCCATGCACACTCTGCTGCTGATGCCGAATCATAGACTGCACCATGTCTCTATTCTGCCGGGGTTTAAGCAAATTCAAAAAAGGATGTTCTGCACGGTACGTATCCCATAAGGAGAAAATAGTATAATTGGTAAATCCTTCGGCTGTATGGATATTATGATCGAGCCCGCGATAACTACCGTCTACATCCATATAGACAGACGGATTAATCATCGTATGATACAGTGAAGTATAAAACATGGCAAGCTGGTCAGGGGTTCCTTTGGCCTCAAGCACATCCAATTCACGATTCCATGCCGAATGTGTCTCAGCTGCCAGCCGGCTGAAAGTCTTTCCGCCGGCCTCAGCCTGCAAATTTTTTAAAGCCCCTTCTGTGCTCACTGCCGAAAGAGCGACTTTAATTATCAGTTCCGGATTCTGCCGGGTATCGAAGTTGAAATAAGCCACCAGTTTCCGTCCGGTCATTTCCGGGAAATTCCGGTCGGTATTGAACCGTCGCCAGAATCCTTTATACAAAGCCTTCTCTTTATCTGTATATCCATAGTCTTTGATGGGTTGAGACAAGGATATGGCAAAATAAGTATAGTTGGTGCGGGCCCACCCGTTCGTGATACGATACCCCGTCAGCAATGTATCATTTTCTACGCGTATATTAGCCCACAACGTTTTCCCGTCATAATTATAGATGCCGTGTACCAGGTCAAGAATAATGCGTCCGTCGGCACCGTCCGGAAAAGTATATTTATGTATCCCTACCCGTTGGGTAGCTGTCAACTGTGCTTTTATACCGTAATCTGTAAGCTCCACTTCATAATAGCCCGGACGAGCCACTTCAGTTTCATGGCTGAAACGGGAACGGTATCCTTCGTCTGGAGTGTCCGCCCTTCCGGGATTCAGTTTCAATTCACCTGTAGCAGGCATAATCAAGATATCCCCCAGATCAGAATGTCCCGTACCACTCAAGTGAGTATGACTGAATCCTACTATTGTTTGATCGCGATGCTGGTACCCGGCACAATATTCATATGCATTTTTTTGATAAACTCCATCCACATTGTGAGGAATTGTATCCGTATCAGGGCTCAACTGTACAAGTCCGAACGGAGCGCAGGCCCCGGGAAAGGTGTGCCCCATACCATTGGTTCCGATAATGGGATTGACAAGTGCGCATACATCCGGTACTGCCGGCTGTTGAGCCGTCACTGTCGTAAATGCCGGGATGAATGCCAGCAAGGAAAGTGCTTTTTTCTTCATAATCTTATTATTGTGATGTGTTGTTGATATGCAAAGATAGCCTTTTTCAACAATTCCGTTCCACTTCATTCCCACATTTTGCCATTTCACCTGCCAATCTTTCCACCTCGCAATTTTTCATCAACAACAAAAGTTTCAGCGATCTACCTTTGTACCGATATTCAAACACTTAAGGATTATGTTTAAAGCTATCGTACGTTTTTCTATAAAGAAGAAACTATTCGTAGGACTCACTACCCTCTTTCTTCTTATCGGAGGCATTTATGCGATGATGACCTTGCCAATTGATGCCGTACCGGACATCACCAACAATCAGGTAATCGTAACTGTCTCGCCGACACTTGCCCCACAGGAAGTAGAGCAACTGATCACAATGCCCATCGAAATTGCCATGAGCAATATCATGAATGTGGAAGATATCCGTTCGGTAAGTCGCTTCGGACTATCGGTAGTGACAGTTGTATTTAAAGAGAGTGTACCGACCTTGGATGCCCGGCAACTGATTAACGAACAGATACAATCCGTAGCAGGAGAAATTCCATCGGAATTGGGTATGCCGGAAATGATGCCCATCACTACCGGATTGGGAGAAATCTACCAATATATCCTAAAGGTAGAATCCGGTTACGAAAACAAATATGATGCGATGGAACTCCGCACAATTCAGGATTGGATGGTGAAACGCCAATTATCCGGCATACCGGGTATTGTGGAAATTAATAGTTTTGGCGGATACCTGAAACAATATGAAGTAGCCGTTGATCCGGATGCGCTCTTTTCGCTGAATATTACCATCGGTGAGGTGTTCGAAGCTTTAAGCAAAAACAATCAGAACACCGGAGGAAGCTATATTGAGAAGGCTCGAAATGCTTATTATATCCGTTCAGAGGGAATGATCAGCCGCACTAAAGACATCGAGCAGATTGTTGTTGCCAACCGCAACGGCATTCCTGTGCACATTAGTGATGTAGGTACTGTCCGCTTTGGAGCTCCAAAGCGGTTTGGCGCAATGACCAAAGACGGAAATGGTGAATGTGTAGGAGGCATTGCGATGATGTTGAAAGGAGCCAACGCCAACGTTGTGACACAAGAGTTGGAAAAAAGGGTAGAAAAAATACAGAAACTATTACCCGAAGGGGTAAGTATAGAGCCTTATCTGAATCGTTCGGAACTTGTCAACCGAAATATCTCCACCGTCATACACAACCTGATAGAAGGTGCAATTATCGTATTCGTAGTACTTATCATTTTCCTGGGTAACGTACGTGCAGGGCTCATCGTAGCCTCAGTTATCCCACTGGCCATGCTGTTTGCATTTATCCTTATGCGTATTTTCGGTGTGACAGCCAACCTGATGAGTCTCGGTGCCATCGACTTCGGTATTGTGGTAGACGGTTCTATTGTAATAGTAGAAGGTATATTAGCTCACCTCTACGGCAATAAACTAAAAGGCCGCACTTTATCAAAAACAGAAATGGATGAAGAAGTGGAGAAGGGTGCTTCGGGGGTAGTACGTTCGGCTACATTTGCCGTTTTCATCATCCTGATCGTATTCTTCCCCATCCTGACTCTGAACGGAATTGAAGGAAAATATTTCACTCCAATGGCAAAGACACTGGTATTCTGCATTATCGGAGCCCTATTACTCTCTCTGACTTATGTACCGATGATGGCTTCCCTCTTCCTGAAACACACCATTGTGGTAAAACCTACGTTTGCCGACCGTTTCTTTAAAAAACTTAATGTCATATACCAACGTTGCCTATGCTTCTGCCTGCGTTTCAAATGGCAGACAGTCACTATAGCTTTCGCTGCTTTAATAGGTTCTTTCTTACTCTTCGGACGTTTGGGAGCAGAATTTATCCCTACTTTGGACGAAGGCGATTTTGCCATGCAAATGACATTACCGGCCGGAAGTTCACTCTCTGAAAGTATTGAAGTATCCAACCAGGCCGAAAAGGTTTTGATGGATCAATTTCCGGAAATCAAACATGTAGTTGCCAAGATCGGAACTGCCGAGGTTCCTACCGATCCAATGGCTGTGGAAGATGCCGATGTGATGATTGTAATGAAACCCTTCAAGGAATGGACCTCTGCTTCGAGCAGGGCGGAAATGGTAGAAAAGATGAAAGAAGCCCTCCTGCCTTTAGAGAGCCGTGCAGAATTCAACTTCTCTCAACCCATTCAGTTGCGTTTTAACGAGCTGATGACCGGAGCTAAGGCTGACATAGCGGTCAAGCTATACGGCGAAGACACTCACGAACTTTATGCAAAAGCGAAAGAGGCTGCAAAGTTTGTCGAACAGATTCCGGGCGCTGCCGATGTCATTGTCGAGCAAACCATGGGATTACCCCAACTGGTAGTAAAATACAACCGGGGGAAAATAGCCCGTTATGGCATTAACATCGAGGAATTAAACACAATGATCCGTACAGCTTATGCCGGCGAAGTAAGCGGAGTAGTATTTGAAAACGAAAGAAGATTCGATTTGGTAGTACGCCTCGATCAAGAGAAAGTGGCAGACCTGAACCTCGATAAACTCTTTATCCGTACTTCAGAAGGAGTACAGATTCCTGTCAGCGAAGTGGCAAGTATTGACCTGGTAAGCGGTCCGCTCCAAATTAACCGGGATGCCACTAAACGCCGCATCGTGATCGGAGTCAATGTGCGCGATGCCGACATTCAACAGGTAGTATCAGAAATCCAACAAACATTGGACAAAAACATCCGGTTGAAACCGGGATATTATTTTGAATACGGGGGGCAGTTTGAAAATCTGCAGAACGCCATCCGTACACTGACTATCGTAATACCGGTAGCCCTGATGTTGATCCTGCTGATTTTATTCTTCGCTTTCAAGAATGTAACCTATACACTGGTGGTATTCTCTACAGTGCCATTATCATTAATAGGTGGTATCCTGGCTCTTTGGCTACGCGGACTCCCGTTCAGTATTTCGGCAGGAGTAGGATTCATCGCATTGTTTGGGGTATCTGTGCTCAATGGAATTCTGATGATTAACCACTTCAACGACTTAAGAAAACAAAATAAATATGCCATGACCACTAATCAGATTATAAAAAAAGGAACACCACACCTGCTACGTCCGGTATTCCTAACCGGGCTGGTAGCTTCACTGGGTTTCGTACCGATGGCCATTGCCACATCCGCCGGAGCTGAAGTACAACGCCCACTGGCAACTGTTGTAATCGGAGGCTTGATTCTATCAACCATATTGACCCTGATTATCCTTCCGGTTTTTTATAAAATAGTAAATGCGACAAGTGCCGGTTGGAAACAACCTAAGAGACGGTTGCATCTGTTCATCCTGCTGCCGGCACTTCTGCTGAGTGCCACCGTCACAGCACAAGCGCCACAAACCGTCAGCCTGGAACAAGCAATAAAAATAGCCAGACAGAACCATCCAAGGCTTAAGACAGCCACAACCGCCATCCGGCAGGTACAGGCCACAAGAGGTGAGATTGTAGAAGCCTCCCCTACCACATTCAGTTACTCCTGGGGACAACTGAACGGTGAAAACAAGAAAGATAAAGAAATGGTTCTCGAACAAAACCTGGGTTCACTATTGACACCGTTCTACAAGAATACTCTTGTCAACCGTCAAGTACAAACCGGCACTTACTACCGCCAAATGGTAGAAAAAGAAGTAAAGGCAGAAGTAAAACGTGCATGGGCTTATTATCAGTATGCTTCAGCAATATGTTCACTTTATCGCGACCAAGATCGCATGGCTGCTGAATTAAAGCGCATCAGCGAACTGAGATACGAACAAGGAGAAATCACCCTGTTGGAAAAAAACATGATGACTACATCGGCTGCGGACCTGCACAACCGACTCTTTCAGGCACAGGAAGAAGAAAAAATGGCTCTTACCCGTTTTCAATGGAGTTGCTACGCAGATGCGCCCATCATACCGGAAAACACGAGCATGCAGCTCTTCCCGACAAATATTCAGCCAGGAAGCGTATCCGAAGCCCATCTCGGATTTTTCAACAGCCAGATTTCCGAAATACGGGCAGCACTGAACGTAGAGCGCAGTCGTTTCTTTCCGGAAGTCAGCATAGGATATAGCCGCCAAAATATTCTGCCCCTGAAAAACCTGAATGCATGGATGGTGGGGGTATCATTTCCTATCTACTTCTTACCACAAAAGAGCCGGATCAGACAAGCAAAACTTGCCGCTTCTGCCGCACAAATACAAGCAGAAGCCAATATTCGCGAATTGAACAATAAAGTTACTGAACTGAGTGCCACCTTACGCCGTCACGAAGAGAGTCTCCGGTTTTATACCTCGTCTGCACTCAAAGAAGCAGACGAATTAATCAAGGTGGCTAATCTACAATTGCAACACAGCGAAACGAGCATCGCGGAATTTATCCAATCGGTCAGTGCCGCACGTGAAATACGCAAAGGTTATATCGAAACGGTATATCAATATAACATCGCCTCACTGGAGTATGAACTTTATCAATAACCTGTTGAAACATAAATAATATGAAAAGAATATTTTATCCCATTCTCTTGTTGGCTCTTATAGCATGCAAAGAGACAAAACAAACTTCCGAAACAGCAACAACAGCTCCTTCCATCGCTAAGGTACAAACAGATACTACTGCTACGCAAGTGGATGGAATTACATCAGCCACCTCAAAACCCAATCAAGTATCTTTCAACGGAACTATCGTACTATCTCCCCAACGCCAGGCCACCGTAGCCCTTACCATGGGAGGAGTAGTAAGAAACACTTCACTTTTACCGGGACAACAGGTGCAGAAAGGTACCCTGCTGGCAACCCTTGAGAATCCGGACTTCATCATGTTGCAACAGACCTACCTTGACAGTCATGCCCAAACAGAATATTTGCAAGCGGAATATGAACGCCAAAAGTCACTCTCAGCCGAACAGGCCGCTTCGCAAAAAAAGTTTCAACAAAGCAAAGCAGACTACTTATCAATGAAAAGCAAACTGGAAGCTACAGCTGCACAACTTTCCTTATTAGGTATTACCCCTGAAGAATTATTGAAAAGTGGTATACAGCCTCTGTTGCAGGTGAAAGCTCCTATAAGCGGCTATATCAGCGATGTAACCATGAATATAGGCAAATACATTCAACCCGGAGAAGCGCTTTGTGAGGTCATTGACAAATCATCTCCCCTACTCTGCCTGACAACTTATGAAAAAGACCTGGCAGATATGAAGGTAGGCAGCCCCGTCCAATTCCGGGTAAACGGCATGGGCAAAACAGTATTTAAAGCTACCTTGGTCTCAATCGGGCAGAAAGTAGATGAAACGAGTCGTTCACTCGAAGTATACGCCCGGATTGACAGCACCGCTCCACAGTTCCGTCCCGGCATGTATGTAACAGCAAGAATACAGAAATAATCCGGTAGATTATCTTATCTTTGTTCCCATGAAAAGAATCAGAGCTCTATATAACGATAAATACCTTCTGTCCACGGTTATCATTTCAATAGCTGTGGCGGTACTTATCCACTTCCCCGAATCCGTCTCCCTCTTTGACGGGTTTGAGAGCCATACCCTTTTCCCGGGCATGAAATTTGCAGATGTAGCCAACGAGATTATCTTCACTTTCCTCTCACTATTGGCCCTGTTCGCTGTCAACACAAGATTGTTTCATTTCAATCAGACCTCGATGAAAATCACGTGGCAAAAGATTGTTCTCTCTTTTGTACTGACCTGGATATTGAGTAACCTATTGGGACAATGTTTTGTCTATCTGCACAAAACATTCGATATTCCCGCAATCGATGCCATGGTACACCACTACCTGCACCCATTACGCGATTTTATCATGTCATGCCTTGTCACCAGCAGTTGTTACATCATCTACCTGATCCGCCGTCAACAACAAGTAATCATTGAGAATGAACAATTGCAGGCAGAGAACATACGCAACCAGTTCGAAGTATTGAAAAACCAGCTGAATCCACATATGCTATTCAATTCGCTCAACACGCTGCGTTCACTCGTCCGTGAAAATCAGGACCGGGCACAAGATTACATTCAAGAATTGTCACGCGTATTACGCTATACATTGCAAGGCAACGAATCTCAATCTGTCACCTTACGTGAAGAAATGGATTTTGTATCGGCCTACATCTTTCTTTTAAAAATGCGCTTTGAAGATAATCTGCAATTCGAAATTGACATAGAATGTAACCTTGAAGACTATTTTCTACCACCTATGTCGATACAGATGTTGATTGAAAACGCTGTAAAACACAATGAAATCAGTAACCGTCGTCCGCTCACCATCACAATCGTCACCAATCCGGAGGGCAGCCTCTCTGTAAGTAACCCTATCCAACCTAAACTGACAGCAGCCACCGGTACCGGCATCGGACTGGCTAACCTCGACAAACGTTACCATCTCTTGTTCCGGCAGGAAATACAAATCACAGAAGATAGTAACTTTACCGTTCGTATACCCCTCATCCGGAAATACCCATGAAAACAATTATCATTGAAGACGAAAAAGCAGCAATACGGAATCTGACTTCACTCCTCACCGAAGTCTGTCCGCAAATAGAAATGGTGACGGAACTCGACAGCATTGCCGGCACCATCGAATGGTTTGCCAGCCACCCTATGCCTGAATTGATATTTATGGATATCCATCTGGCGGACGGTTCGGCATTTGAGATATTCGAACACATCCACATCACATGTCCCATTATTTTCACGACTGCCTACGACGAATATGCTTTACGGGCCTTCAAAGTCAACAGTATCGATTATCTGCTGAAACCCATCGGACGAAAAGATGTAGAACAGGCACTGGAAAAGTTATCTCTCTTTAGTTCCAACACATCCGGACCCGCTGGCCTGGAAACAGACGAACTGTTGAAACTGATACGTTCATTAAAAAAACAAGAAAGCTATAAAACCCATTTCCTGATTCCAGTGAAAGGGGATAAACTACTCCCGGTTTCGGTCGATATGATCATGTTGTTCTATATCAAAGACTGCCAGGTGAAAGCTGTCCTGACAGATAATACGGAATACTCCTTTCCACAGACTCTTGATGAGTTGACGGAATGTCTGGATCCGGCACTCTTTTTCCGCGCAAACCGACAATACCTGCTTTCACGAGAAGCTATCAAAGATATAGACCTCT
>OOAO01001868.1_pt1 | contig 15924 bp, 10 predicted proteins | sample 1671821 | NCBI WGS metagenome assembly OOAO01 (sample SAMN06348196, study PRJEB24527) | human gut metagenome | biome: human gut; feature: ankylosing spondylitis patient; material: feces | host: Homo sapiens | place: China | collected 2015-10 | reverse complement strand
GCATCGGGGCTGTTGTGATCGCGGCAATAGGCGAGCGTTTTCTCGTCGGACGGGAACAGGCCGCACTTGCCGCCCGCTTCAATCGCCATATTGGAGATGCAGAGGCGCGCTTCGACGTCGAGCTCGGAGAGGGTTTCGCCGCCGAATTCCAGCGCCTTGTACAGGGCGCCGTCCACGCCGATGTCGCCGATGAGCCGCAGGATCAGGTCCTTGCCGCGCAGCCATTTGGGCATCTTGCCTTCAAATTCCACGCGGATGGTCGGGGGCACCTTGAACCACAGCCTGCCGAGCGCCATACCGGCGGCGACGTCCGTGGAGCCGAGGCCGGTCGCGAATGCGCCGAGGCCGCCGTAGGTGCAGGTGTGGCTGTCCGCGCCGATCACGAGGTCTCCGGGCTTCACGAGGCCCTGTTCGGGCAGGAGGGCGTGCTCGACGCCGCAGTCGCCGCCTTCATAGTAGTGGGTGACGTCCATTTCCTGCGCGAACTTGCGGGTCACCATCACCTGATTGGCGGAATCGATGTCCTTCTGCGGGGTGAAGTGGTCCATCACCAGAAAGACGCGATCCTTGTCGAACACCTTGGCCGCGCCCATCGCCCGGAAGGACTTGATGGCGAGCGGTCCGGTGATGTCGTTGGCGAGCACGCCGGAAAGATGGCAGTTGACGATTTGCCCGGCTTCACGGACTTCTTCATCCGTGTGGGCCTGAAGGATTTTCTGGGCAAGAGTATGAGGCATGGGACGGCTCCAGAAGGTAAAAGGTTTCCCGACCGACGGGCGAAAACGCCATTCCGCGTTTCCTCATCAATCGGAATCGTTACAACATTTTTTCGACCGAAAGACCAGCGCCCGGCAAACCGCTTTCCCGCCGGAAACCGGGACCGCGCAGGAAAAACGCGGCACAGCCCATCAGCCGGACCGAGGGCGGAAACCGGAGGAACGGCCCGTTATGGCTTTCCCCCGGCTCCGCGCCTCAGTTGCACGTATTGATGGCCGGTTCGCCGGTGGCTTCCTGCGTGCGGAGGGCGTCGCGTTCCTTGTGATCGAGACGGTTCAGGGCATCAATGTAGGCCTTGGCGCTGGCGACAATGATGTCCGGGTCGGAACCTCGGCCCGTGGCGCTGTATTCACCCTCGCGCAGGCGCACGGTCACTTCGCCCTGCGCGTCCGTGCCGCCGGTGATGGCGTTGATGCTGAACTGCTCCAGATCAGGGGCGCGGCTTACAATCTGGGAAATGACGTTGAAGGTCGCGTCGATGGGACCGGCGCCGAACCCGGCGCGGCGCATTTCCTCTTCCCCGGCCTGGATGACCACGGCGGCGGTGGCGGGCATGGAGGAGCCCATGGTCGTCTGCACGGAGACGTTGCCCAGACGGTAACGATCCGGCAGGCGGTAGACTTCGGAGAAGACCAGCGCTTCGAGGTCTTCGTCATGCACGTTGGCCTTCTTGTCCGCAAGGTCCTTCACGGCGGCGAACACCACGTTGACCTGCTCGTCGTCCAGACGGTAGCCCAGTTCCTCAAGGCGGGTACGCACGGCGTTGCGGCCGGAATGCTTGCCGATGACGAGGTCCGTGGACTTGCGGCCGATGGACTGGGGCGTCATGATTTCGTAGGTTTCGCGGTTCTTCAACATGCCGTCCTGATGGATGCCGGACTCATGCGCAAAGGCGTTGCTGCCCACGATGGCCTTGTTGGCGGCGATGGGGCGGCCGATGATGAGCGACAGCAGGCGGCAGGCCGGATAAAGCTGCTCGTTCTGGATGCCGCAGTCCACGCCGTACACGTCGGGGCGGACCTTCATCGCCATGACGATTTCTTCCAGGGAGGCATTGCCCGCGCGTTCGCCGATGCCGTTGATTGTCACCTCGGCCTGCCGCGCACCGTTGAGGATGCCGCTCAGGGTGTTGGCCGTAGCCATGCCCAGGTCGTTGTGGCAGTGGGTCGAGATGATCGCCTTGTCGATGTTGGATACGTGGTCGACCAGGTATTTGATCTTCGCGCCGTATTCGTTCGGAAGACAGTAGCCCGTCGTGTCGGGGATATTGACCACCGTCGCGCCGGCCCGGATGACCGCCTCGACCACGCGGGCGAGGTACTCGACGTCGGCGCGCCCGGCGTCCTCGGCATAGAACTCCACATCCTCGACGTAGCGTTTGGCATATTTCACCGCCTCGACGGCAGATTCGACGATCTTCTCGGGCGTGGAACGCAGTTTGTCGTAGATATGCTGCGGCGAAACGCCGATGCCCGTATGGATACGCTTGCGCCTGGCCAGCCGCAGCGCATCGGCCGCAACGTCGATGTCCTTCTTCACGGCGCGGGTCAGCGCGCAGATCGTCGGCTCGGAAACGGCCTTGGAAATCTCCAGCACGGAGTTGAAATCACCGGGGCTGGAGATGGGAAATCCCGCCTCGATGACGTCTACGCCGAGGCTTTCGAGCAGCTTGGCGACTTCAATTTTTTCGGTGGTGTTCAACTGACAACCGGGGACCTGCTCACCGTCGCGCAGCGTGGTGTCGAAAATGTACAATCTCTCACTCATACTAACCTCTTTATCGAATAAAACTTAATGACGCCGCCCCACGCTTTCCGTGCGGCAAACGCCACCCTGACTTTCTGTATTGCTTACGATCCGTAACAAAAACAGTCGCCGGACTTGAAGATTCGACGCTTTTAGCGACGCATTCCAACCGGAATGAAACCGGAATGACCGACGTAACTGCCTTGCTCTCTTGCAAATATATGAATTATTTAATAATTTCAAAAACAAATCGTCCAAAAAGTCGGATAATTACACACCGGCGGCCTCCCCGTCCCGGATGGACAGGGAGGCCGCCGCAAAACAGGCCGGCAGGTTACAACGCCTGCGGATTACCGCCCCGGCAGGTTACAGCACCAACGGTTCGTAAGGCAGCCCCCAGGCGTCGGCCACGGGTTTGCAGACCACCCTGCCGCCGATGATGTTCAGCCCCAGCGCCAGCTCGGGATTCTCCTGTGCGGCGCGCCGCCAGCCCTTGTCGGCAAGCTGGATGGTGTAGGGAAGCGTCGCGTTCGTAAGCGCGAGGGTCGAGGTGCGGGGCACGGCGCCCGGAATGTTGGCCACGCAGTAGTGCAGGATGCCGTCGACGTAATAGACCGGGTCCTCGTGCGTGGTGGGGCGCGAAGTCTCGAAACAGCCGCCCTGGTCGATGGCCACGTCGACCATCACCGTTCCCGGCTCCATCTCCCGGAGCATGTCGCGCGTGACGAGCTTCGGGGCCTTGGCTCCCGGAATCAGCACCGAACCGACCACCAGGTCGGCATGCTTCAGCTCCTCGCGGATGTTGTATTCGGAAGACATCAGCGTCTTGACGTTGCGGGGCATCACGTCGGCCAGATAGGTCAGCCGCTGGAGCGAAATGTCGCAGATCGTCACGTCGGCTCCCGTTCCGGCAGCGGTGCGCGCCGCAGCCGTTCCGACAACGCCCGCACCGATGACGAAGACCTTGGCGGGCTTCACGCCCGGCACGCCGCCCAGCAGCACGCCCTTGCCGCCGCGGGGTTTTTCGAGGAAATAGCGTCCCTCCTGCGCGGCCATGCGCCCCGCGACCTCCGACATCGGGATCAGCAGCGGCAGCGAACGGTCGGCGCGCTCGACGGTCTCATAGGCACAGCAGACCGCCCCGCTGTCGACCATCGCACGGGTGAGGGGTTCGCTGCTGGCGAAGTGGAAGAAGGTGAAAACCAGCTGGTCCCTGCGGATGAGTTTGTACTCGGGAGCCACCGGTTCCTTGACCTTGACGATCATTTCCGCCCGGGCGTAGACCTCCTCGATCGAGGGAAGCATCTCCGCCCCGACGGCCGTGTAGGCATCATCGGCAAATCCGCTGTTCACACCGGCCGTAGCCTGCACATAAACTTTGTGTCCCCGTTTGACAAGCTCCCGGGCGCCTGCGGGGGTAAGAGCAACGCGATTCTCGTTGTTCTTGATCTCTTTTGGAATACCGATAATCATGGATCTGGAAGTTTTTAAGGTTTTTGCCTCTCCAAAATACGAATTTAACGCGGAAATCCAAAAAATCCGGACGTTTTTTTACGTGCGGATCAAAACCGGTAAGAGATTGTAAGATAGAACGAACGGGGCCACGCATAGGTGCAGCGCGAGGCGTGGGGCGCGTAGAGCGTGTCGTCGCCCGGGCGGATGCGGCGCACGCGCAGCGACTCGTAGCCGCCATAGACCGTATCGGCTTCGCCCGTCAGGTTGCGCAGCATCAGCGACGCGGTGAGCCGCGAACGTTCGAACCGGAACGACTTGAACAGCGCGGCATCGAGCGTGAAGGCGTCCGGCAGCCGCTCCTGCCGGGTGAAGGCGTCGAAAAACTCCCGTGTGATACCGCCCTGACCCGCGATGCGGTCGGTGCGGCGCAGGGGCATCGGTTCGACGTAACGCCGCCCGGCATATCCTGCCGAAGCGCGGCATCCCCACCCTTTCGGGCCGAACCAGGCGATCTCCGCCAGAGCGGTCAGCTGCGGGGCGCCGCCCGTCTCGCAGCCGCCCATACGGCTCACGGCCTGCACGTCGACGGCCGAGTTATCCACGTCGGAGAGCACCGTGACGCGCGGATCGCGAATGTATTCGTAGCGTCCGGCCGAAGCGGCCAGCGACAGCAGCCAGCGGTAGGACAGCCGGATGTCGGCCGCGGCCTCCGCGCCGCAGGACATGCGCCCAACGCCCGTCACAGCCATGTCGCAGTAGACCGAGGCCATGTCGTCGTAATACGTCCGTGTCTCGATGCCGTCGAGCGTCATGGCAGCGAAGAACGCCGCCTGAAAATCGACGACGGGTCCCGTCAGGCGGCAGTTGAGTTCGGCGGCGTAGATGCGTTCGGGCACGGGGTTGTCGACCGTACGGTTGTTATAGAGCGGCTGAAAGAAAAGGTCCCCGGCCCGAGGGGTCCGGGCGGCGGCCGCGGCGGCGATTTCGATATAGCGGCGCGGGGAGAAGGCCCAGCCCGCAGCGGCCTTGAGCGTGTAGGGCGTGAACCGCATGACGCGCGAAGGGCCGTAGGACTGCCCGCCGGGAAAAAGTTCCTTCTCGTAATAGCCCCGGCGGCTGACGGCATCGCTCCCCAGCACGACCGAAAGATCGGCCCGGAAACGGTCGGAGCGGTAATCGGCCTGCAAGCGGAGCGCAGCCCCGCGCAGCGTCAGCGCATAATCGTAGCCGAAGCGGTCGCCCTCGCGGACCGTCCGTCCGGGATGCCGCAGGTCATTCTGCAACAGATTGCCGTACGTGTCGTCGTCGATCAGGAAGCGGTCGATGTCCGTAACGTACCCGGCGCCCAGCAGATCGCGCATCTGCTTGTAGGAACGGGTGTTTTCGCGGCGGAGCGAAACTCCGTAGCGGAGCGTCAGCCGGGCGTCGGCTTCGGTGGCGAACGACGCGTCGAAAGCGAGGTTGCAGAGCCGTTCGACACGGTCTTCCAACGCATAGACCGCATGTCCGCCCGCCATGCGGTTCTGGCGGATCAGCTCGTCCCAGTCGATCTGCGTGTAGCGCGGATCGCGGGCGAGCCACGCCTGCTCGGTCTCCCGGTCGCCCGTATAGCTGGGCAGATACCGGTAATTGTCGGGCATCGGCGTGCGGGCGTCGTACCAGTCGAGCATGCTGTACTTCGCGACGCCCGCCTCGGCGGCAAGCGTGGCGGCAAGCGAGGTCGAAGCCGACAGCGGCACGGCATAGGCGGCCAGGGCCAGCGGAACCGTCTCGCGCCGCACGCGGGAGTTGCGCACCCTGCCGTCCTGCCAGCCCCACGCCGGGTTGTAGAGACGGTCGCCCGTGAGCGTGAAAGCCTCCTCCGAAGAGGAGAGGCGCGTGCCCCGCACCGAGGGCGGCACGATACACAGCACGGAGAGTTCGTGCCCTTCGCCGAAACGCCGGGCAAGGCGCAGTCCGGCGGTCACGGCATTGGTGAAGACCCCTTCGACGTGCATGTCGCGGCCGGAGCGGGCGTCGAGAGCCGCCGAAATGCGCCAGCCGTCGCCCGGCGACGCCGAGACGGCGGCTTTCGCTCCCACGAGGTAATTGCGGTCGGTGAAGCGGACCGAAGCCAGAAAAGGCTGCAACGGCTCCCCGTCCGAAAACCGGAACGCCCGCATGCCGCCCGCCGCAGCCGGCTCCCCGGGCGCGGCGGCAAGCCCCGCATAGCGCTGTTCTTCGGCCCCGAGCAGGCGCAGCGCCGCGAGGTAACGGTAGGAAACCGCAACGCCCATGAGCGACGTGCGTTCCAGGGTGTAATCCAGTCCGCGGCGCCGGAGCGCGACCTGCGGCAGGTTGAAACCGGTGCGAAGGCCGTAGAGGTCCGAAGGGGACTGCACGGCGCGGTAGAAGATCGTCGAATCGGTCGTGAGCAGTTCGCGCCGCTCCTCGCGTTCGGCATAGGGATAGTATTCGTCGCCGGGGTACTGGGCCGCCGCCGCACACGGAAACAGGAGAAACAACAGGGCACAACAGCTTTTCAGCATATCTTTGCGACTTTACAGAACACAAAGATAGCAAAAAGTCCGACGATTCAAAACCGGATCGCATGCAGCGCGGCAAAACGGTCCGGCAAACAGAAAAGCCGTCGCGACACGGCAGAAGCAGCGTCAGACGGGGATGGGGCATGACAAATTCCGGCGTCCCCGCAGCGGGGACGCCGGAATCGGAATCAGATTGTTTTCAGGACTTCGGTCAGCAGTTTCCAGAACTTGGGAACCGTGGCGATTTCGAGCCGTTCGTCGGGCGAATGCACACCGCGGAGCGTCGGACCGAAGGAGACCATCTCCAGATCGGGATACTTTTCGAGGAACAGACCGCACTCCAGCCCGGCATGGATGGCGCGGACCTTGGGTTCGGAGCCGAACAGCCGTCTGTAGGCATCGACGGTGACCTCCAGCAGCTTCGACTGCGGGTCGGGCATCCAGCCCGGATAGCCGTCGGAATGGGCCACATCGGCGCCCGCCAGCGCGAAGACCGACTCGACCATCTGCATCACGTAGGTCTTGGCGCTCTCGACCGACGACCGCTGCGACGAGGTGACAACGATGCGGTTGCCCTCCGCGAACTTCACCGAAGCGAGGTTCGTCGAGGTCTCGACCAGCCCCGGAACGGCGAACGACATGGCCACGACCCCGTTGGGAACGCCCACCAACGAGTAGACCAGCGCCGACTGCGTCCTGCTGTCGAGCACCTCGTCGACGTGGGGCATCTCGTTGAGCGTGATTTTGAAATTGGGTTCGCGGAAGCGGAATTCGGCTTCGAGGTCCGCGGCGAAAAGGTTGTAACGCTTGACGAACTCCTCCTTGAAGCGGACCGGAACGCCGAAGATGGCGTAAGCCTCGCGGGGAATGGCATTGCGGAGGTTGCCGCCGTTGAAATAGCACAGTTTGAGTTCGAACGACTGCATGCCGTCCCACAGCAGGCGCGCCACAGTCTTGTTCGAGTTGACGCGGCCCTTGTCGATGTCGTCGCCCGAGTGTCCGCCCTGAAGGTCCGACACGTCGACACGGAAGAACGTGTAGTTCTTCGGCGACGGCTCCATCGTGTAGTGGAACGTGGCGATGGTGTCGATGCCGCCCGCACAGCCGATGAAGATTTCGCCCTCGTCCTCCGAATCGAGGTTGACGAGGTATTTGCCCGTGAGCATCCCCTCGCCCAGCTCGAACGCACCCGTGAGGCCCGTCTCCTCGTCGACGGTGAACAGCGCCTCGACGGGACCGTGCTCCACCGTCTCGTCGAGCATCACGGCCAGCGCGGCGGCCATGCCGATACCGCAGTCGGCGCCCAGCGTCGTACCTTCGGCCCGGACCCACTCGCCGTCGATACGCGTGCGGATGGGATCGTTGTCGAAGTCGAACTCCACATCGGAGTTCTTTTCGCAGACCATGTCCATGTGCGACTGGAGGATCACGGCTGCGCGCTCCTCCATGCCCGGCGTGGCGGGCTTGCGCATCACGACGTTGCCGATGGCGTCCTTTTTATATTCGATATGGTGCTTTTTGGCGAAATCGACCAGAAAATCAATGATTTTGCCCTCCTTCTTCGAAGGACGCGGCACACGCGTGATGGCGTCGAACTGTTCCCAGACAAGACGCGGTTCCAAAGAGGTTATTTCCGACATAGATTTTTGCATTTTTGCAAAGTTAGGAAAAAATCCGTAACTTTGACAATATAAAATACGGGAACGAATGGATTTCAGAATAGGACACGGATACGACGTACACGCTTTGGCCGACGGCCTGCCGCTGGTTTTGGGAGGCGTGGAGATCGCCCACACGAAAGGGTGCGTCGCCCACTCGGACGGAGACGTGGCGATCCACGCCCTGTGCGACGCCCTGCTGGGCGCCGCGGCGCTGGGCGACATCGGGCTGCACTTTCCCGACACGTCGGCCGATTTTGCGGGCATCGACTCGAAGATCCTGCTGCGCCGCGTGGCGGAACTGCTGCGCGAAAAGGGCTACGAGATCGGGAACGTGGACTGCACGATCCGCGCCCAGCAGCCCAGGTTGCGGCCGCACATCGACGCCATGCGCCGTGCGATGGCCGGCGCAATGGGCGTAGACGACGACCGGGTGTCGGTCAAGGCCACGACCACGGAGCATCTGGGCTTCGAGGGGCGCGAGGAAGGCATCTCCGTCTCCGCCGTGGCGCTTATTTACCGTCCTGCGGACAGGAAATAATTCAGAATTTACAATTCAGAATTCAGAATTGCTTATATTTGTACGATCAAACACCAAACCGCGACGCCTATGAAGCAGTAGAAAACAACCTTTCAACTCCGTGCCTGCGGGCACACGACATATAAAAAGTGCATCGGCTTTTCTTCTTACGTCGGAAAATTGGACACTTTCTAACAAGTAAGGGACTAAAGGCGATGCTCGTGCTGTTTTACGGCGCGGGCATTTCTTTCATCTTACTTGTAGGTCGTCCAATACCTCCGACGTGGATAAAGGAATTTGTCCGCGTTTTTTATTGACTCTTAACCCTTAACCAATCTATCAAAATGAAACAAAACCGTATTCTGCTGCCGTTCTTGGCGATCTGTCTGGTCGCATGCAGCAAAGATGATGACGAAGGACATTCGAAAAACGAACAGAATGTTCCGGTAAAAGAAATTACATTTAAGAACTGTTCTTTTACCATGGTAAAAGTAGATGGAGGAACATTCCAGATGGGAGCAACCCGTGAACAGGAGGCGAGCGGCTGGAAACCGGATCGCACCGAATATCCTGTACATAAAGTGACGCTCAATACCTTTTATATCGGAGAAACAGAGGTCACAAAGGAACTTTGGAGCGCAGTTATGGAAACAGAGTGCGACTATTCTGAATACCATAAGCCTCAAGGCGTGGAGTGGAACGACATTCAACCTTTTATCGAACGTCTCAACTAAGCAACGGGATTAAAATTCCGGTTACCGACCGATGCCGAATGGGAATATGCAGCACGGGGAGGCAACCGATCCCAGGGACACATTTATCCGGGCTCCGACATTTCGATCCTGGCGGCCTGGTGTTACAACAATGCCGGAACCTATATACTCAATGAAAACAAGTGGGATTATTGGGAGTTACGTAACAATGGAAACAGCCCGCATTATGTAAAACAGTTATTACCCAATGAACTGGGATTGTATGACATGGGCGGTAATCTTTACGAATATTGCAGTGACTGGCTGGGCGATTATCCCGAGGAACCTCAAACAAATCCACAAGGTCCGCAAAGCGGGTCTATGCGCGTTATACGGGGCGGATGTTGGGCTATTTGGTCCAATTCCGCACGCGTATCACACAGGCCTGCACAATCTTACAATTCGGATTATGTAGGTTTGAGGCTGGCCATGAGTACCGAGTAATTTCAGATAAAACGGCGCCTATAATTGATTCGGCGCCGTTTTATCCTTCATTTTCTAATCCATCCTGCGATACCGCGGGTCGTTCACCCGCTTGTTCCACAGCCAGCCGACGTAGCGCATCGTGACGTCGGGCGTCAGGAGCGTCAGCACCGTTTCGCCCGTGGCGGTCGAGACGGCGAAATCGGCGTGGTAGAGCGTGTTGCCGTCCGAAATATTGAAGGAGACCGACCAGCCCCACTGCACGCGGGCCGCCCGGTAGTCGCGGACCGACATCGAATCGAAATTCAGCATCTCGACATACTGGGTGATGCCCCGTTCGGTAGGCAGGTGCACCTCGACATGGTCGACGAACACCCCGAAAAAGAAGTAGTCGGCATAGATCGAACGGATCATTCCGCCGGGCAGCTGCTGCATCGAGTTGGGGAAGAACATATAGTCGCGCGACTGCACCAGCGAGTCGATCTTCGCGGCGTAGACCCGGGCCTTATAAGCCCTGCGCTGGGCGCGGTCCATCCCCGCCGCAGGCTCCTCGTAGACGGTCGTATGCTCCACGACCTGCACCGGGGCCTGCTGCACGGGAACGATCGTCGTCTGCGGCACGCTGTCCGCGGCGGAAGTTTCGAGCGTATACTGCGGGGTCTGCGCGACGGCGGCGCAGACAATGAAAGAGAGTGCGCCGCAGGTGGAAAAAACGGAGTGTTTCATAAGTCGGACATCGGATTGAACGGGAAAAAAGCCCCCGCCTGAGGCGGGGGTTCGGGGATCGCCGGAGCGGCAAACGGACAGCGCAGCAGATACGGCTGCCCGGGATGGGTCCGGCAAAATGAATTTACGTCAATAGAGCTGCGAAATCGAACCCGTATACTGCACGGGGTTATACCACGGATTGGTGATCGTCAGCGTAGCCCCGCCCGTGCGGGAGAAGATTTCGAAGGTGAACGTGTAGGTCGACGCCGAGAACAGCGAGGTCGAGAAGGTCACCATCCAGCCTTCGTGCGTCTGCTCGGTGATATAGCCCTGCAAATCGGAAACGGTGTAGTTGATGATCGTCACATAGTAAGGCGGCACGTAACCCTTGATGTAGGGAAGCGTGATGTCCGCCGTTCCGTCCCACATGCCGACGTTGAACGCGGGGTTCATAATCTGGCGCATCGGACCTGCGGGCTGACGCTGGAAGGTGGTCGGGTTGAACTGGAAGTTGCGCGACAGCACGAGCGAGTCCATGAACTTCTCGTAGTTGGCGATACGTTCCGCACGGCGTTTCTCGCGCACCTCGCGGCGTTCTTCCTTGGGCGACAGCACTTTTTTCTGTCCGATCACGGTAACGGCCGCCGCACAGAGCAGCAGGCCCACAACGATAATGACTGTTTTTTTCATAGCACATAAGGTTTGTTACGGCTATGAAAGCAAGTTTTGTGCCGAAAGCGGGATCATGGGCCACTTTCCGCGTCCGGACCACCGTTACCGTCACGGGCGTCGGCGTTTGCATACGCCGCCCTCCCTCGGGACGAGTTTCAGAGCCTCACGGCAGAGCGCCCCGCCGGACAGACGGAGACGCTACAACCCCAGTTTTTTGAGGAACTGACCCGTGTAGCTGCCCTCGCACTGCGCCACCTCGTGCGGCGTGCCCGCGACGATGATCTCCCCGCCGGCCGCCCCGCCCTCGGGACCTATATCTATAATATGGTCGGCGACCTTGATGACGTCGAGGTTGTGTTCGATGACGATGACCGTATTGCCGCGGTCGACGAGCTTGTTCAGCACCTCCAGCAGCAGACGGATGTCCTCGAAATGAAGCCCCGTCGTAGGCTCATCCAGGATGTAGAGCGTGCGGCCCGTGTCGCGCTTCGAAAGCTCGGACGAGAGCTTGATGCGCTGGCTCTCGCCGCCCGACAGCGTCGTGCAGGGCTGCCCGAGCGTCAGGTAGCCGAGGCCCACCTCCTGAATGGCCCGGAGCTTCTGGTAGATATTGGGGATGTTCTCGAAAAACTCCACGGCCATGTTGACCGTCATGTTCAGCACGTCGTCGATATTTTTGCCCTTGTACTTCACTTCGAGCGTCTCGCGGTTGTAGCGGTGGCCGCCGCACGCCTTGCAGCGCACGTAGACGTCGGGCAGGAAGTTCATCTCGATGGTCTGCACGCCCGCCCCGCGGCACTCCTCGCAGCGGCCGCCCTTGACGTTGAACGAGAAACGCCCGGCCTTGAAGCCGCGGATCTGGGCGTCGGGCGTCATCTCGAACAGCTTGCGGATGTCGGAAAAGACGTTCGAATAGGTCGCGGGATTCGACCGCGGAGTGCGCCCGATGGGCGACTGGTCGACAACGACCAGTTTGTCGATATGTTCGAGGCCCTCCGCCCCGTCGTACTCCAGCGGCTGGTCGAAGGAGCGGTAAAGCTCTCTGGCGAGAATCGGCCGCAGGGTTTCGTTGACGAGCGTCGACTTGCCCGAACCGCTGACGCCCGTCACGCAGATGAACTTGCCCAGCGGAAATTCCGCCGTGACGTTCTTGAGGTTGTTGCCCCGCGCGCCGCGGATCACGATGCGCCCGCCCGTTCCCTTGCGCAACGTTTCGGGAATTTCGATCCGCCGGCGTCCCGTCAGGTAATCGGCGGTGATGGTGTCGGACCGGAGGATGTCGTCGAACGTCCCGGCGGCCACGATGTTGCCGCCCTTGCGCCCGGCGCGGGGTCCCACGTCGACGATGAAGTCGGCGGCGCGCATCATGTCCTCGTCGTGCTCGACGACGATCACCGAGTTGCCGGCATCGCGCAACTCCTCCAGGCTGCGGATCAGGCGCCGGTTGTCGCGCTGGTGCAGGCCGATCGAGGGCTCGTCGAGCACATACAGCACGCCCGTCGAGCGGTTGCGCACCACGCGGGCAAGCTGCACGCGCTGGCGCTCACCCGTGGAGAGCGTAGCACCGGCGCGGTCGAGCGAGAGGTAATCGAGCCCCAGGTCGACCAGGCGACGAGCCGCGCTCAAAAACGAATCGCAGATATCCGTCGCCATGGGCTGCATCTCGGCCGGCAAGGATGCGGGCACCCCGCGCGCCCACTCAATCGCCTCACCCAGCGTCATGGCCGCGGCCTGCGCCAGATTGATACCACGCACCTGGGGCTGGCGCGCAGCCTCGGAGAGACGCGTGCCGCCGCAGTCACGGCACGGGCCCTCGCGCAAAAAGCGAGCCACGCGCTTAAGTCCCTTATCGTCCTTAACCTTGGCGAGCGCATTCTCGACCGTATAGACGGCATTGTAATAGGTGAAGTCGAGCGGCGTGGCGCCCTCGCCTTTTTTGGGAACGTAGAGAATGTGCTTCTTAACCGCCGGACCGTGGAACACAATGTCGCGCTCGGCGGGCGTGAGCTGGTTAAACGGCACGTCGGTGCGCACGCCCATCTCGCCGGCTACCTGCTTCATCAGATCCAACATGAGCGTACCCCAGGGAAGCACCGCGCCTTCGTTGATGGTCTTTGACTCGTCGGGCACCAGGCTCGCTTCGTCCACCTCGCGCATGACACCGGTGCCGCCGCAGGTAGGGCACGCACCGCCGCTGTTAAAGGCAAGGTCCTCGGCACTCGGCGCGTAGAACTCGCGGCCGCATGCGGGGCACGTGAGCGACAGGCCCGCAGCCACGTTAAGGCTCGGCTCCACACGCGCCCCGCAATGTGGGCACACGTGATGGGCACAGCGGCTAAAGAGCAAACGCAGACTGTTGTTGAGCTCGGTCATGGTACCAAAGGTCGAGCGCACGCCTGGCACACTGGGACGCTGATGCAACGCGAGTGCCGCCGGTACGTGCAATACCTCGTCCACCTGGGCGTGCTCGGCCTGCGTCAGGCGACGTCGAGTATAGGTGCTGAGCGCCTCCAGGTAACGGCGCGAGCCCTCGGCATAAAGAACTCCCAGCGCCAGCGAGCTCTTGCCCGAGCCCGACACGCCGGCAATGCCCACGAGCCTCCCCAGCGGAATATCGATATCGATGTCCTTGAGATTGTGGACACGTGCACCGCGCACCTCGATAGCCTGCGGGCTCATCTTCTGTTCCGTCACCTTTATCACCCTACTCATGCCATAAAACGCGGTCGCGGATATACTCGCCCAGCATGGGCACGGTAAACCGCACAAGGCCGTATCCGGCGGCCTCGATGACGCGCTCGCGAATCAGGCTTGCGCGATATTTACTCGCCCAGCTCTGGGTACGGTCGCAGCGCTCAATGATATCCGCCGTGCGCGTCGGCTTGTCCTCGTCAACCGCCATAGCCTCGATAAAGAGGCGCTGAGGGCTGCGCAGACCGTAATACAGAGGTGCGTCAACCGCTTCGTAGAACTCGGAGACGGCATCCGCATGGCCATTCTCGACATCGCGCCTTTCGATGACCTGCGAGCCACGCCGGACAGCAGACCGCCACATGTAATAGCCCACCAGCTGAACCATATAGGGATGCCCCATGCTCTTGCGCGCCGCAAGGTCCGCCGTCTCCGCGTCAACGTAAAGACCAGCGTCTTTGACCGTCTGGATATACGAATCGCGCACTTTGGGCAAAGATATTGCCCCCAACGTACGCTGCTGGGCACGCCGCAAAAACGTCACGCTCGGCTCTTCGAGCAGATCGTCAACCATACTGGGCAAGCCGGCGAACGCCAGCGCAAGACCGCGCTGGTCGCTATCGGGCAAGCCCGTGGCATCCTGGTCTCCGAGCACCTGCTGATAGAGGACGGCAAGAGCCGCCAGTTCCTCGATAGACACCGATTGTGCCTCGTCAATCGCAAACAAGACGCCCTTGCCCGGACCGAGCTTCTTGAGACGCTCGTTGACCAGCCCTCGCAATGTCTCGCCTTTTGCCCGCGCCGCCTCGACCGACATCCGGCCAAACGACGGCCCAAACTCCATTGACGTCACAACGGGTTTATTCGAGCGAAGCGCGTCGGCCAAGCGGTCGCACAAACCAAGCGAAGCGGAATCGGAGACAACCGCCCATCCGCGCTCGCTGGCTAGACGTTGCAGCTCCCGCAGGAGAACCGTTTTGCCATAGCCGCGGTTTCCCGTAATGAGCATGAGCCTGCCCGGCGCTCCGGCGCCGTTGTCGAGCCCTTCCTCAAAATCTTCGATGACCGACTCGCGACCGATGAGTATCGGAGGCCGCTTACCAGCTGTGGGCTTAAAGGGATTTGGATTCATATCGGCCTCCTCGGATTGGCAAACCCTGGTAACAGTTATACCAACTTATACCGAGTTATACCAATAGCATGTGACAAAGGAACTGCCCCTTTGTCACATGTGGCCGAAAAACTCGGCGTCTGCTGCTCGCCAGGGGCGGAAGGTGGCGGGATCGACCTTTACGTGCGCCGCAGCGGGTGCGTCGTACCATTTGACCGTGTAGCCGGCGCCGTGGGCGCAAAAGACCGAGTCGGGCGTGTTGGGCAGATCGGCCTCGGGCTCGTAGGCGGCAGCCTCGATTACGCGCTCGCCATCATGGCAAGCCGCATAACCGGCGAACTCCAGGTACAGATGCCCGCGACCGCTCGTGTAGGCAGCCACCTCCAGCGCATAATCTTGCACCTCGGATGCCGGAACGCGACCCACAAGCTTCGCCCGGTCTCCCGCCATCGTCGGCGGCTCGTACTCGGCACTCATGCGCGTGGCATCCGAGAGCGCCCGGCCCACGCACTCCCCCGGCACCTCGAGCTCAAAGCGATACCACGGCTCCAACAACACCGCCGCGCCGGCCTCGCGCGCCTGCATCAAACCCTGGCGAATCGCGCGGTACGTGGCCTGGCGAAAATCGCCGCCCTCGGTGTGTTTGGCATGCGCGCGGCCGCCCGCGAGCGTAATGCGCACATCGGTGATGGGCGAGCCCGTCAGCACGCCCAGGTGGTCGCGCTCCATAGCGTTGGTGAGTGCCAAACGCTGCCAGTTAAGATCGAGCTCGTCGGCCGAGGTCACGGTGCCAAACTGCACACCCGAACCCGCCGGCAACGGCTCCAGGCGCAGATGCACCTCGGCATAGTGGCGTAGAGGCTCATAATGGCCCACGCCCTCGATG
>OOAO01001850.1_pt1 | contig 16031 bp, 21 predicted proteins | sample 1671821 | NCBI WGS metagenome assembly OOAO01 (sample SAMN06348196, study PRJEB24527) | human gut metagenome | biome: human gut; feature: ankylosing spondylitis patient; material: feces | host: Homo sapiens | place: China | collected 2015-10 | reverse complement strand
CGGCCCGTTTCAGGTAGGATTCGTATCTGCGGATGTTGTCGAGTACATTTTTATGACGCCGCAGAAACTCTTGCGGATCTTTCCGTAACAGATCCTCCAGTTGTGCTCTCTCCGACTGGTGGGCTATGAACGGATGCTTGTAACGGAACTTCCCAGTATCGTTGAACGACTGCAGCTCTTCGAACGCCAGAAGATTCCGAATGCGGAGCTCTGCCATATCAGTGACAGCTCTTTCAGTCGGGTTCTTATCCAGCTGCTCGTCGAGCTGCTTCATTTGTTTCCAACTTACGATTCGGTCGTTGTAGAGGATCGTGGCCGTTTGGACTTGTGGGTCCGAGAGGTTGTCCCAGTCGATTTTGGGGTACTCTTCGTGCTTTTGGACTTTACCATCTTTGGTGTAGTAACGGCTTTTTTTTTCTCCTCTTCAAGAGCAGCTTCAGCACTTTCTGCTCGTTCTTCAGCTTCCTCAGCACGAAGTTCCGCTTCTTCGGCACGTTCTTCCGCTTCTTCAGTACGAAGTTCCGCATCCTCAGCACGCTCTTCGGCTTCTTGAACACGCTCTTCAACTTCTTCTGTATGAAGTTCCGCTTCCTCAGTACGCTTTTCAACTTCTTCTGTACGAAGTTCCGCATCCTCAGTACGCTCTTCAGCTTCTTCTGTACGAAGTTCCGCATCCTCAGCACGCTCTTCGGCTTCTTTTACTTGATTAGTTACCTCAGACATCTTATCAGGTTGTTCCGGATTAGAGTCTTGAGTTTGCTCAACAGTACGCCGATTATTGCGGATTTCATCACGTTCTGCAACATCCAGCAACGTATATAGGATGTCATCAGTATATCGCTTCGGATTACGTGAAAACATACTCAATGTTGATAGTTCGGGTTGCTTCTTACGCAGGAGTTCAAGATCCTGCTCTGCAGCATCCGGATTGCGAAGCTCCGCATAATGTTTTTGTTTTTCTTTGAAGGAATACATATAGGTTGAGTTTATGGGCGGATCGCTCCGCCCAGGTAAGTATTATGCTGTCTGGATCCGGCTACCGGGAACCTCGACAAGAGTAGTAGTGTCCATGATTCGGAATGTAATCTGTGAACCTGCCTTAGCAGTCCATGTTGAACCATCCTCGAGGACGAATGCAGCACCATCGGCAATAGTAGCCGCTTTATCAGTACCAGTTCCTTCAAGCGTGATATACCGGCCTTTATCGTTGGCAGTCACTCCAGAAATAGCATTGATAGCATAAGTTGCTGCTGATCCGTTTGGTATTTCATAACGGTTGCTCTCCGGTTTGATAGCAAGTGTCGTAGCATCAACTGTATGATTAGTTGCCGGGGCACGAACGATATCACCGACATATTTACAATACTGATCGATTGATGTACGTTTGAAAGTAAAGGTTACATAACGGCCATCCTTGTCATTCTTCGCTTCGAAAGATTGAAGGATCATCGGGCGATCATACTCACCGATAATGTACCACTGATCTTCACCTACTTCTTTAAACAGGATTACAAATTTACTGCCGGCATGCTCTTCGATGAAATTAAGCAATTGATCGCGCATGCCTCCCATAATTATTGCGAAGTTATTTTCACCGGAAGTAGTGATATCCCCTTTCTCACCGGTTGCGTTGTAAGTAGGAATATCGTGTGCTTCAAAGTATTGCATGTATTGTCCTGCCTTCATCGGAATAGTACTGACCTCTCTATTGGCATTCTTCTTCGGAAAGCGCACATTATCATTTATCTGAGAGAGTTCTATCAAGTAGACTTTATAGGCAATGTTAGAGCCATGTGTTTGACGATCGGATACGTCATTAACGTTACCAATTAACATCATTGAGGCAAATGTCGTACCGCCTAAACCAGGCATACAGATATGTGCGGATGCTGCCGGATCCAAGAAGAGCCATGCAACGAATGCAATAGCGAATAGTACCATTAGCGAGAGAAAGAAGCGGGTTTGCAACTTGCGGGCAGCCCGGTATCCTTTCATTGGATTTGAAATTTTTCTTGCTTTCATATTTTTGAATTAAATGTGATTTAAAAAAGAAAGGGCGGGCATTACACCCGCCCTAACCAAAACTAACTAACCTATTGAAACACAGAAATGGAAAAGTATTATCTTACACCAGGAAGATTGGGCTGAAGGTCTGCATTAACCTTACGTACACCTCCGACACAACGTTCAAGTTCCCGGAAGTTACCACCCTTATTCAGTACCACCATAATATAATCCCCCACTGCTGTCGGTGTATATGCTTCCGAAATCTCAGCAAACTTGCCAGTTTTCGCAATGGTAGACGCATTGGTTGTGGATCCACACTCAATAATGTATCCAACTCCGGCTTTAGCTCCAGTGATATCAGTAATCACTGTTGCCTTAGAATTCTCGACTGTTTCTTGCCAGAATCCTTTCGATGCAGTGATTGTAGTGGCATCAGCATCAACATTGACAGATGGCTTGTTCATGAATATCTGTTGCCATTCATAGTTGTTAGCAACCAATTTTGCACGGGTATCGAATCGACGCCCAACGAATGCCGCAGCAAATCCTTCTTTCCATGTAGACCAAGCCTTGACAAGTTCCATATCTTCCTTGACCTTGATAGATAGCATTTCACCGGGAATGTACTCAAGGCACTGTAGGTTTCCGGGAACGTCCATCATCATGAAAGGTATCTGTCCGAGATAAGGCAGCCAGATAATGCGCTGACTCGTATCAGGAACCACATACAGATAGCTATTAGGGCCTGTAAAATCGGTATCCTTACCATACTTGGCACGTACATTCTTAATCCACCAGGGTTGGTGTGTCTTATTCAGATAAAGAACGTGTTGATCCAGATCCATATCCTCGGTACATGATGCTACAACATCGGCATGAAATTCCTGAACCGCATCCAACATATTAGCTTGAGTGTAGGAGCGATATGCTGCATCGTCATGCAACAGGATTTTGTTTTCATGATGATAACGGATCAATGTATGAAGGAGTCCCGTAGAAGAGTTCAGATAAGAACCGGCAATACCAGTTTCCGGTTTAACATAGATACCACGCATACGGCGTTTGTTTTGTTCAACCTGAGCTGTCTCCAGAGAATTCAATATACAGAACTCAATCATAGACCACTTGATTGGATCGGAACCTTCTTTATTGAGGTAAGCAATGTATTTACGTTCCAAGTCCTTCATCGGACCGAACTTCATCTTGATCATTGCATCGTCAACATGGCCCATCTCGTTTTCAAGTTTCATGTCACCCTTGAAGACTTCTCCCTGCTGATAAGCCTGAGAAACTTCAGTAAAGAATGCATTGAACACAAGGTCATGATCCTGAATACCATAGCGAACCGGGAAGTACTGAGTCAAGTCGCGTTTGCTTAACACACGAGCAATCAACTGGTCCTGACGCAAAACAACATGCTGGTTGCCAACACCAGCCGTATCAACACCTTCATAATTGGTAGAGAACTCACCCGCAGCGAGCTTCTTTACATCCAGCATGTGGTTTTGATGCAGATAGTTATATCGTTTCCTCAATGAAACTGAGTAACTAACCACTTCTTTACGGAAAGAGGCACCTTCTTCGTTCTCTTCCGGATCTTCCATAGCTGCAGCTATACGAGGATTGGCAGCAATCTTATTCCATCGATTAGTCATCGAGAACATAGGATGCTCAATGCCAAATAAGAATTTAGCGGTATTTCCCGGTCCATTAAACTGAAGATTGGAAGCTGTAGCAACTGATACCGGGATATCGGCTGCCGCCTGATTTTTCAAACCATCAACAATGGCCTTAACCAATCCTGCAGACTGAGCTACTGTTTCCGGAGATGCCGGAGATGCATTTTGAGGTTTGTCATTAGTGGAAATGCCATTGTCGCCTTCCGGTCCCGGATCACCGTGATGACAGTTAAGATCCTTGCGAACGATAATAGAATCCAAAATAGCCTGAGCCTGATTCATCGCTTCCTGATCAAGAGGGTTCTGATGTGAAGCCTGGTCAGCAGCCATGTCATCCTGAAGGGTGACTTGAAATTCTTTTTGATAAGCATCAACAATGGCTTTCCAATCTTCATTGGTAAGCTCCTTGGATGTTGCCTTATCAACCAGATTTAATGCTTCAAGTACCTTTCTAAATTTTTCTTTTACATTCATACTGAATAGATATTATTAATTATATTAAATTGAGAGCACGCTGTTTCAAAGCTTCATTAGCGAGATATCCCTGAGCAAGTTGGTAAGCTGCAACCAGGGCTTGTGGAAATGTGGAAATACCATCAATTAGACCATTCTCGATGGCGTGATTCGTATCAAATGTTTCTCCACGGAAGACCGGATCGTCTTCAGAAAGATCGGTCAACGTCGAACGGCAAGATCTTACCTCTGAAATAAATTGCTCTGCGAGAGGATTAAGTACATCTTTACGATACTGTTCCGGATGACCATCAATCAGGTCCTCTACCTTTTTATTCTTGAGGTCGGATTGATCCGCTTTAACTCGAACGACTTTAAGACCTAACTTTTCATAGTATCCCTGGAAATCAAGATACTCGAGCATGGTGCCGATACAGCCAATCTGATCGTTCCTGGTTAGAGCATGGATAGTTGTACCATGACAGGCAATGTAATAGCCGGCAGAAGCACATACATTCTCAATGAAAACGAATACAGGCTTGGCAAGGGAGCGCATGGTTTCGGAGAGCCGGTCAAGATACCAGGCTTCACCACCCGGAGTATTCACATGCAGGAAATGACAAGCAATGGCCGGATTGGATTCCGCAACAAGAAGATCCTTTTCGAACTGTTTAGTAGAAAAGTACCAACATGAAGTAGCAGTAACGAAGCCCCAAACACGATGATACGCTATGCTTCCTTCAGGAAGATCGTCAGCGTGAAAGTCATCGGTAACATTGATACCCTGCAATTCAGAGTGTACAGCAAGTTCCTGCTTCAATACATTCAGGACTTTTGTGGAGATCTCCTTATAAGTAGGTGGATCCTTAACGATGAACAGTGATCCTGGAACAGGACCGTCATTAGATAATAGAGGGAAACAGTCCATCATCGCAGAGTTATAGCCCTCTGCGGTGATGAATAGCTTACTTGAAAGAAGAATTTGTCGAAGGAAAGTTCTGTTCATTACATATCTTTTCAGCGAAGATATGGCATGAACAGAAGGCTATGAAGGACGGTATTCAGCGAGAAAATGGGGATTGAAGCATTTTGCATTCGATTTTCAACCTGGCCGAATTAAGATATGGGCAGATGGAAACGATTGCAGGCAGATCATTATTACCCAACACAACTTTCCCATTGGAAGTATCAGTGAGCTGTACAGTCACTTTTCGTCCCGAAGCAAATTCCTGAAGGGTATCTTTATCCGGTCTATCAATTACAATATCCGTACTACAATTAAATAGGTTGCCGGCAGATGAATTTTCGATGGTAGGAGCCAATGAAAATTCATCGGCAATAAACCGGTAGCTCTCCTTTCGCATCTTTGTGCATGGAGTTACTAAAATATTGATGGATAGTTCTTTCATATACATTTTATTAAATTGATAATCAACAAGTTCGCCATACAACGGACATTTTATCCCCTGTTTATGGACAAAACAGGTAGTTCGGTCGGTGTTTTTTCAGGCATTTTTTAACTTCTTTTTATACTCTCGCCGTTTTTCCCGTTTTTTAAGGTTCTCCCGCCATCTGTAAAAGTTCTTTATAAGAGCATCTTCTGAAATGGAGTCAATGCTATAAGAACACAAGAATTTGTGAACAACGTCAATGTTGTTATACTTATGCCCGTTCTGGTCATTCTCCAGAAGTGTTGAATGTAACTCCCAATTCAACATACGCCCCACTTCCTGTTCAATGATCCTGACTGATCTGGGAGAAAGAAAGTTATAGACTTTAGGATCCTTCCCAATGCGACGTTCAGGAAGTACGAAGGTCAGGTTTCCATTATCAACAGGGGATTGATTGCACTGTCTTTTTGCCATCAATGTCCAAACGATGTGATATAAGTCCGTATTATCTGGGATTTTTAAAGGTTCATCCGCACCATTGTTGTATTTTCCGCGCAAATACTCGGCTAAGTAAGGTTTGATTTGAATACTCGTTGTAATCATTGCTATGTTCTCTAAATATTATTTTGAAATAGTTTTTATTAGTTTTTACGTCCAACTGTCCAACCGTCCAACATAGGGGTTAAATCACAACTAAAGTTACTGATATTTATTTAGTTACGCAAATTTAACCAACTAAAGTTAGTGTTGGAGGACGTCCAACACGTCCAACAAACACCTATTTTGTTGGACAGAGCTAAATTTTCAACGTTGGACGGTTGAAAACAGTAAATCCAACACGTCCAACAGCGTCCTACAAAACAACAGATATGTAGAATATATATATACTTTAATAAAAACATATACTACTATCCTACAGGCATTTACTTTTTAAAATGTTTTTTCTTGTTGGACGGTTGGACGGTTGGACGCACTTTCTGAAAAGTTTTCTTTTCAAAACTCTCGCTCTTTTGTTCTCTCTTTTTTTATTCAGGGGGTCTGGGGGATTGAAGTGATATATCATAATAGTATGGTTTTAATAGGAATGGAAAATGTCCGTATATTGGAATAAGAAAAAAACAAAGAAGCCCACCGGATGAGGGCGGGCTTTATGGTTCTATGATTAGGAAAACTCTTATCCGACAAAGGTTACATTACAATTATGGAATATAAACTCCGGGTGACGTGTAAGCCAAGACTCGTAATTTCGCTGACGTTTAAGCTGGCGACATTCGGAAACATAGTGGTGGTACTCTTTACGTTTGTCAACCAGAAAAAGAATCAGAGATTCATAACTGGTAGCTCCCGCAGTTTCTATGCGACCAGAGATATTAAAGATTCCGGTAATGATATTACCTTTAACGTTCGATTTGCGCAGATAGCGAATAGTACATCCGTGAAGATCGATACCATAAGCAGAAAGATCAATGTAAGGATTCCCAGTAAGGGCAATGGGTGAATTGCTACCCGTTTCGTAGGTGGACGTTCCGAAACTGTCGTTAGCAGCACAGCCATGAAATTGGTTTGGTTCGTTAAGCATAAACAAATAGTTGTTAAAATGAAAGTATCCGTGTCTTTTCCGCTGCTTAACACATTCAAACCAAATGCTGTGATTCCATTACAGTCCCACACGGAGGTACACGGATACCAAATATGGTACACTAATAGTCTGGATACAAAGGTGCACAGTAACTACAAACTGGCCACCCACATTGGGTTTGTTATACCCATTGATGGAATTAAATATGCCCTAATCCCCCTTATTTTCCCTCATTTTTGTCAACATTGTGTCTGCGAACTTCAGTGCAAACTTTTTCAATGTTTCTACTGGCATTTCAGCTTTAAAAGTTGGTTGCTTTTTGTCGAAATCTTCAAATCGAAGATGAGTAATCTTTTTATTTCTTCCACGGTCTTTACTGATAGGAGTTACCCTTCCATGTGCAACTGAGTTTCTAATGTGCCGAACAATTTCATCAATCTTATATTGATCCTCCTTAATCTTCTCTATATGCTTCTTCTTAATACCCCAATTTTCATCCAAATCACCTTTCGGAAGGTCGTCATTCCACACTTGCTGGGGCACCACAAGAAGTCCCAGCAAACAATTCATACACAAAGTTATTTCATACTTTTCTTCTGGTACCTCAGAAAAATCAGTCTTGTCATACTGCTCTAAAATTAATTTAGTTCTTTCGATAAAATCGAATTCTCCCTGTAAATAATGGCTCATTATTAGTTATTTTATACCCGTTAGTGGAAACTAAATTAGTACATATTTAATTCCACCAATAGATTTGTTATATAATCACTGCAATTTTATTGATCATTTTCGTCTTATACAATATTTATCCGAATTATTTTACTCTTTAGTTACTTCTTTTATTTCTCCTATCATTTCCTCAGTAGAAAATATACTTTTGAAATTGTTGATTCTTTCTTTTTTACGCAGTTCGAGTAATTTCTTTTGTTTTTGCTCTGCTTTTTTCAGCTCTTCTATTTCCTTTTGTATGGGGTGAGTGGTAAGAAACTGCTCCTTCTGAGAAATTTGAGTTTGAATTCGAGCTATCTCTTTAAGGTTCTTCTCGTCATCAAGGTATGAGCCGAAGAGAATGTTGTCAATGGTGGTATATACCCACAGTTCAAAATCCGGGTTGAGCCAGGCAGCAAACTTGATAGCCAGCACACGGTGCATAAATGTACCACTTTTCTGACTGGAACGATACAAATCAGACTGTGAAAAAACCTTTAAATAACCGGAATTCCGGTTATTTAAAGGTTTTTTCACAAATCGTTTTGTTGATTCGTTTTCCATAAAACCGTTAATACTTTTACCAAATATTTTCGCCATTTGGGTTGCATTTACCATCACATTCTTATCTTCAACTTCAAAACCTACAGTTTCTCCGTTATACTTAAATTCTTTCTTTTCCATAATTGTAATGTTCAAATAGTCTATATTAATTTACATCAGAAATCAAGTTCTTGTTTGCTTTCATCGTCAGGCTTTCGCTGAAGGTCGATGTCATACAGTTCACGGAAGATATCGTAATTGAGAGCAATACAACTGGAGTTTGTTGATTGCTTCTCCATCTTCCGGACCATGGTATTATCTACAGAGGTACCGGCTGCTGGATCAAATGGCAAGTCCTCTTCAAAACCTCCCCTGGGTACTTCGACTACATCATACCAGTTGAACCGCCGGGCATGAATCAGACCGATGTAACTCGGATGCGAGCGAAGGTTCTGCTCGATAGTAGATTGTGTTGAATCCTCACTGTTGTAGGAGCTACGAGCAAACTGAGTGTAAACAGGACTGAGCCGTAAGAATAGAATACGTGTGCCGGCAGCGAAAGCAACCTCTTTCTTTTCGCCTCCCGGTAACTTGATCGTGACCCGGTCTGGAGTATCAATAGTGAAGTCGCGCCCTTCACGCACAGCCTTGCTGTCGATCATGACATCCATGGCCTTAAAGAAGGTAGCCAACTTATCGGTCTTGCTGATCAGCTCCACTTGGAACTTGATTTTGCTGCAAGCAATTTTAAAAAAGTCATTGTAAGTGAAAGGTAACTTTAGCTCTGTATAATCTTCAACCAGTCGACAAGTAGCCAAGAAGAGTGACGCTGTTTTCATTAACCGATCAATTTCTCCGGCATTGATAAGTGCTTCCTTCAGTTCATCGTAACACTGTTGCTTGAGTGACCGGAAATTCTCCATTACTATTGGCCGTAGCTTCAGAATCTCAAAAAGTACATTCGACAATCCGATCTTGGCCGGATCCTCAATCTCCTTGAGTTCATTAAATAGTTGCACCTCCTCCGGAAGACGGTTCTTAGGTTTAGGAACCTCGCAGACAATAATACGGGACATTAGAGCATTGTCGTCGCGCTGGGGCGTTTCCTGGCCACAAATAATAACCGGTGCGTATATTTTCTCAACTTCGATTTCTTTGCCGACAGTGCCCTTCCTTTTTTGTCGGCCATCACCGTCATAGACAGCTCCCTTCAGGTACTGGAACATGATATCCTGTATATCCTTATTGTTGTACTCGTCAAGTACAGCGGGAACATCCCGGAAGGAAGAGAGCAGGGAAGATAATGCCGGCAGCGTACCGGTGTTCAAGTTAAAGATCGGTATCTTCGGAGAGATGAACAAGGATCGGATTGAGATAGCGATCTGAGTCTTTCCGGAGGACATAGGACCCATGAAGAAAGGAGCTGTGAATAGGCGATCAATGTTATGAATGTTACTACGGAAAGCGCACATAATGGCAAAGAGAATAGCCCATTTACCGTTATCATTGATTTTATACACCTGGTCCATCAGGCTGGCCCATCGCTCGAAAGTACATTGTTTTTCTGCAGGAATATCTTTATAGACCAATTGTGAAATAAGCTCGTACTTATCGGTTTGCCTACCGGATCCGGCGTAGATGGTAGAGAATGCGGGAAGATAATAGTTCTTGTTGTTGTGAGTGACAACTCCGAGCTCGTTAACCGGATCGAAACGGGCCTGCTCGTCGACAACATGAAAGATACCATTAGAGAAGGCAAAAAACATATTATCCTCCCGGCGGGATGATCCATCGGTTTGCTGATTTCCATAGGTCAATATCTCTGAACAAGTAACAAAGTGCCGGGACATGTACTCCTTGATCTTTGTCCAGTGTTTCTCTTCTCCGGACGTGAAGTTGACAGCTTCCAACTGGATCAGTTCTTCCTCAATGGTGGCTTTCTTAAGAAGTGCCCTGGAGGGAACCTCGATATAAAGGGGATTCTTATAATACCGGCGGTTAATTTTCAAAACTCGTTTATTGGCATCTTTGTCATCTGAGTATATGTGCAGAAGGGGAGTCATGAAAAAATCGGCAACTTGTAAATGGCCCCCCTTCTCTTGCCGGAACATGTAGCATACCGGTTCACCTTCTTTATTCAACTTCGGATAGAAACCACATTGACGGTACATCTCGGCATACTCAGGATTTTCATCGACATAACTCGGCTGGCATTCCGGATTGTATTCTTCATCCGCATCATCATCTGTACGCTGGGCAGCAATGGCCATGCGTGATTTCCGCCTGGCCAAGTAAGGTTTTAAAATTTCCGTAAGCGATCCCTTGTTCAAATCAAGGGAATCATAGAAGTATTTGAAATTAACCACTCGAACTGAATCATCCGCATAACTTATCAAATCGGCACAACGTTCGATAAAAGGGGTTTTCTCCCCATAATAAGCAACTAAAAACTGCCCATACAAATGCACATAGTATTTAACGAAAGTATAACTCTTATCCGTTGACTGTACTTCTCTTTTATACCCTTCATCATCTTCCTCTTCTTCCGGCTCCTGTTCGTTAGCCGGAACAGTAACTGTTATATTCGTTATGCCGGCACGATATAACATAGCCAGGGCAGAAAGATAGTCAGATTCATCGCCATCCTTGTTAACTGATAGCCCAAAGAGATCCGTCGTGAAAAAGGTACATTCACGACGGATTTCCTGTATATCTGTTGCCGACGGAACACCGTGTATTAAAAGAATTGGAGAATCACCATATAGATCCAGAAACTCGGAGAAATCAGAGGTCAAAATGCATGGTTGACCTTCCTTACGCAATTCTTTGATTAAATCGAGTCCATAAACGCCAGGCTTCAATTCCTCTTGTTTGGGAACCTCCTTTATATTCCGGAGGATATCACGTATTTTACGCTCAAGAACCTCAGCATTCAATTCGAAGCGGGTGGCCAAGACACGTATATGATTCAGTCGTGAAGTCTCTGAGGAGATACAAGAGATAAGACTACATATTGAATTGAGAATCTCCTCCTGTTCATTCGGATCCGGAGAAGGGTTCTGTTCCAGAAAAACGTCAGCGAAATAAGTAGGAAAATCTGTTCTACGATTAAGCAACCATCTACCTGTATTTTCCCTTTCCTCTAATGCAATGTTGTCCGGATCCTTTCCTTCGGGAAGATGAACACAATTTACTGAGAAACCGGCACGCAACAGTTGTTCGCAATTCTTTAAAGAGGCTTTGAGACCAGCCGGATCCGCATCGTATAGTAGTGTAACAGATTGTGTGAAGCGACTGATCAGTCTTATCTGTTCTGAAGTTAAAGCAGTACCGGAACCGGCAATTGTATTCTCGACTCCAGCAGCATGCAGCGACAACACGTCGAACTGGCCTTCAACCAGGTAAGCGAAATTCATCCTGGCAATAGAACGTTTAGCTTGATAAAGTCCGAAGAGCTGTGTTCCTTTTTTGAAAACAGGAGTATCACCGGTATTCACATACTTTCCGGTATTTTCTTTCGGTGTGATAAAACGCCCGGAGAAACCTATGATATTCCCATTCAAATCAATAAAGGGAAACATAATTCTATCCCGGAATACATCGTAGGTACACTTCCGTTCATTCTCAGCCAGTAAACCAACTTGCTTCAATATGGACTCCGAATAACCGGCTTGGATAAGTTCCTTATGTGCAAGGTTCCCTTCAGGAGCATAGCCTATCTGAAAATTTTGAACCACTTTGTCTGTTAACCTGTACCCACGTTGATTTAGATAACTTTGAGCCTCCGGTAGATACTTTTGGAAAAAGACTCCGGAAGCTCGGAGAGCGATACGCATAGCTTCCCTATCCTTTGCATCCTGTATCTCTTTTTCCGTAAGTTCCTTATTTTCAATTTGAATACCAGCTTTTCTGGCACACCATTCAAGTGCTTCAGCAAAAGAAAGGTTCTCGTGTTCCTGAATAAAAGCGATAACATCTCCTCCCTTGTCACAGACAAAACATTTAAAAGTTTGTCTGGCCGGACTAACTGTCATCGAGGGATGGGTATCAGGATGGAAGGGACAGATTCCAACATAACCGGATCCCTTCTTCTTGAGAGAGACAAATTCATTGATGATATCAACTATATTGAGAGCTGACTTTATCCGATCAATGGTCTGTTTATCAATCATAATTCATCATTATTAAATATATTCAACTGGCGCGCTTCGAAGGCTTCCTGGAGTGTGATCCCGAAATAATCGCAGAGCGAGAGATATTCTTCATTTGTGATAGGTTTACGCCCGTAATATAAATCCCAAAAACGCATCTGATTGATGCCTACCTCTTTATAAAATGGACGATTGGGCATGAAGTTCTCCGGGTGTTTGAACTTCAGGCTCAATATTTCTTGTACCAGGTTTCGTTTGACGACCTGGCGAATGACGATCTTGCGTCGATGCATGAATAGCTGGACCGCCAATTCAGACCGCCCAACGGATACAGCCATCTCAGACAAGGTGAGTTTTCCGGCATTATCCCGGATATATTTTTCCTCTTCTGGAGTCCATCTACCGTTATTCATCTTTTAGTTCTATTATAAATTCGACAATTATCTTCAGTAAGTTCATAATCCGGATGGCTATCGATGTAGAAACTGCAGATACCAAGAAACGTTTCACGTCTATAAACCGGTACAGAACCTACAATATCATAGTAATGGTTTGGCTGTAACTTATCCAAGGCAGTGAAGACACGTTGCTTGTATTCATTAAAACCATCTATACCCATATTGAAAACTGCTACTTCAGCCCAATCCGGACTAAGTGTTATTCCAGGTTCTTGAGTTCTTTCGCTTGTTTTTCCCATTGTAGTATTATTGGAATTGGTAAGTCATACTTCCGCTGACGTACATTAGATCTCTGCGAAAAACAATGGCCCGTAGCGTCCCACCGTACTTTCTTATGATAAATTGCCGTTTTTCGCTGGCCATCGATTGTCACTTTCTTGGAAATAGGAACTGTACCGATAACTTTCCGCACCTCTCTCGATTTATCGGTATATTTAATTTCCTTAATTGTATAGCCACATATTTTAATGGCTTCTTCAAATATTTTAGTTGGGTACATAAATTATCAGTTATTAATCAATCTGCATCATATTCTACATCAATTATTTCTTCGGACTGATAAGCCACTGGCAATGTCATATCTTTCCGTAACATCCGCCACATATAGGTAATAGCGGTTTCCTCATCATCGGCATATACTTCCCGTATTCCGGAGTATGAACCGTAATAATATCTTATAGTGTATTTATTCATTATTGTTTTGTTATTCGCTAAGAAACAATTCTCTCACACATGAAAATGAAATAACATCTGCATGGCAATAAACTCTTCTTTTATCAAAATTAATACTTAGCAGTTGGTATTTTGGAAAACAAAGAGAAGATACATAAGTAACTTTGAAATAGGCATACATGCCGGTGTTTTCTATGTGAAATTCCGAAACAATGCCTTCAGTTACCTCCTCAATCTCTTTGATTATTTCAAATTTCAGCTCTTCTAATTTTTCTAACGTTATTTGAACTCTACTCATTTCTGTTCATTTTTGAATAATGTTTAAGCGATAATATTTAATAAATTCGGATATGCTTTTTAAAAAGAAATCCGAGGCATTATCTGAAATAAGGCAAGCCGTCTTATTAGGGGTTGTTTTAGGATTAATATAATCTTTATCAATTACAAATACCGCGTATTGTCCCCCTCTCAGAATATGCTGTATAGCTTTTATTTTTTGTTTAAACCTTTTCATTTTCATTCCTTCGGCTGTTAATCAATCTTCCCCCTCTATAAAGAGGGTATAATTTTTTCTATCATCAAATGACCTATATTTTTTTATAGCATCTCTTCTTTGATAAATCAGGTGTTTCATAGTCGTCAATAACCAACCACGAAAACCGTTAACGTTCCTGTCTCTATTAATGATATGGTCTATTAAAATTCCCCGTGCGGCACTCCATAATTCATTAAGGGCCGAATCTCCCAGTTGAAATCGTTTAGAACATCTGTCCAGTACATCTTTTCGGTAATATTCGATACGTGCACAAACGGGAGATATCTCCCCTGTATCCCAGGCAACCATTAATATAGAGAGGTCCTGGTAAATCTCCCTTTGATAAGTTTCCACAGTTTGGCGATCGTATCTTCTATAGGATTTCTTACGTGCCATCTCTAAAAAGGATTGACTGTCCCACACCTTAAGATCCTTCAAACTGCTTCCCTGAATAAACACGTTTTCCAAACGGTCATAAGCAATATCATTAAAGAGAGAGTACAGTAGCTTCCCAAGTCTCCACCTCGTTTCGATCCCGTTGACGTGAGTAATTACTACGCCTCTCGAGGTATCCAAAAATTTATCTTTTCCGTTTTTTAGAATGCGTTTAAAACGCCCCAAGTCGCTGAGCCAATAGTCTGGACAGCCCGGAATAGGTTTCCATATTTCTTGCATATCTTATTTGTTTTTATCAATTTATCTCTATCTTATCTGTTGATTCTCCTTCTTTTTGTAAGGCATCAACTAAAACAGATGCTATTGTACAATGAAAGCCCTTATGCTCTTTAAGGTTATTAGGGTTACCAGTTATATTGATACCTAAAGTTTCCTTCTTCAAGTCATTACAGAGATTAATTATTATTTTTTCCCCATTTTCATTTTCAATGGTCACTTTACAACTTTGCTTTTTCATTTCATATTATTATTATGCCAGTAATTGATCATCTGAGATACGCTTTTAACCCCAATTTTTACCTTGAGATTTTCTCGGTGTCGATTAACCGTTGGTATAGATATGGCAAGCTCTTGAGCGATTTCTTCGGTCTGCATGTTATCCACAATTAACCGATATACCATCATCTCACGATCGGTCAATTCAGTAGTTAGTTTGGGCTTACAGATAACTCCTTCAAAAAGGCATTCTCCCCGGAGAGGACACTTAACCTCCTCGAAATCGTAATTACCAGATGCATCAATATCATAATTGAATTGATCATATTCACCAAAATTGCATCGAATAAAGCGATGCACAATCCGGAATTCATAATAGAGCTTATTGCGAGAACTCTTTGAATAAATTTCCAAAAGTTTATTGTAGGCTTGAACATATCTATCCCGAATAAGAGAAAGAACATTATCTATAAGCTCGCGTTCAGATTCAGTAAAAACACGTGCAGGTTTGTTCTCTTCCTTGATCATAACCTCACCATCAGGCGTATTATAGAATTCGACGTTTCGGTATTTCATAAGATTATGATTTAGCAAATATTGAAGCCTTATAATCTGATACCATTTTCTCAAAGAGATTTCGTTCCAATGGCCTAAAGGAGTCATTGCGTAACTTCGCATAAAATGTCGTATATGCCATCCCTGTAGCATCCATGTATTCTTTCCGCAATGCAATTTTGTCTTCTTCAGATAAAGCATCATAATGGTCTTTAAGTACCATTTTTTGAGATTCCTCAGTTTTCTTCATGTTAATACATTTTTTAGTTCTATATTTATACTGCAAACATAAATAATAGTTTTATATAATACAAATTATAGTATATAAAACAATCTATTGTTTGCATTATTTAGACCAATTATAAACTAAAGTTATGTTTGTAGGAGAGAGAATAAATAATCTTTTGGA